>JAEEGL011660495.1_pt1 | contig 20502 bp, 21 predicted proteins | sample 9134231 | NCBI WGS metagenome assembly JAEEGL01 (sample SAMN16246548, study PRJNA631951) | gut metagenome | biome: gut microbiome; feature: rumen; material: fiber-attached | host: Bos | place: Iran: Karaj | collected 2018-10
ACTTCAAAGATGAAATTGTTGCCGAGGTTTTCGATGGCCTCCTCGCGGGCTTTGTCTTGTTTTGATTTTGCCATAGTTATTGAGTGTTTAATGATTGTCTTATTGCATTGCGTATCATTCGTCCTTGTCCATGGTTTCCCAAATTTTCTTATACACGGCTTTTAATCCCCACAACGGTAAAGTGCGCTTACTGCCACATTTGGGGCATTTGACAGGCATTGAAAGCGCCGTTGCCTGCCATTCTATATCCAGACCGATGAATACTTTGTGGCAGTCGGTGCAGCGAAAGGGGATTTTGCCTCTGATCATAATATTATAGTTAAAGTTTATTTCTTGTCATTGAAAACACCGTACAGCACCCAACCAATAATATCAAGCAGTATGATGAGCGCAATAGTAAGACCAATATGGTCGCCAAAAAAGGTTCCTTCCAAACCTTTGAAGAAATATTTCCAGACCTTTATTACCAGCACTATCAAACCGATAATTATTGAAATGCCGACAAGAAACAATGCGCCACCCCCAAAATTTTGAAAAGAATGTTCTTTCTTTTTGGTCTTCAGGAGTTTTCTCGTTTTGAAGCTCGGTGTTATTATCGTTCTCCGGGTTATCCACAACAGTTTTTTATTTGATATACTTCCGAATCATATGACAGCCACTATACTATAAATTACATAACCAACTGTCTTTTTTACCCTACCCTCTCCACCTCCAGCCAAGCCATGCTCAAAGCACCGGCCTTTCTGATGTCGATTCCGTAAATCCGCATGAAGGCATCCGCCACGGCTTGGCCGCCGTTGGTCGTCACGGGGTTGCTCATGCTGTTGCTTGGCACATCCACCGACATTCCTTTTTCAACACGGATGCCGCTGGTGAGTTTCGAGTTTTTTACTGTGATTCTGTATAGCATAGCGTTGTCATTTTCTTTTTTGTGTCCCACAAAAGTAGGGATTTTTTCAAACGTTTTTCAATAACATTGTGTTTTTTCAAACAATTTTCTCCAGCCAAGGCAAAACAAAAGAGCAGTTCTTTTTTTTCATGCCTTGCATGGCGCGAAAATAAAGGCTTTTCGCAGGACGGCGAAGAAATATAGTGAATTATAGTGCAACAAAAATAACAAAACGCTTCTTTTTAGATAAAAAATGATTTATTTTTGCGCACGAAACAAAACATGCAAATGAAGAGAACCAAGATACTTATAGTAAGGTTCGTCAATGAGATTGCGAGGGGGGAACTGCCTTTGTTTCGAGGGGCGGTCCTCAACTCCATCGAACATTCGGATGTGCTGTTCCACAACCATCAGGAGGAGGGCGGGCTTCGTTACTCCTACCCTTTGATACAATACAAGCGCATCAACCAGAAGGCTGCCATCGTCTGCCTTGAAGAGGGTGCCGATGTGATTGGCCAGTTTTTCTCGGCATGCAATTTCGATGTCAGTTTGGGCGAGAGGCAGGTTACATTGGAGGTGGAATCCGTCAAAGCGGAGCAGCATCTGGTTCAGATTTGGGATGGCGAGTTTGCCTACCACATCCGTCGCTGGCTCCCATTGAACCAAGACAATTACGATATCTTTTGCCAAGAAGAGAGCCTTACGGAGCGTTGTGCTCTGCTTGAGCGACTGCTGACGGCCAACATCCTGTCGTTCGCCAAAGGGGTGGGCATGCATTTCGACGAGCAAGTAGCGGCAAAAATCACGCAATTGGACGAGCCAAGGACACAATATTATAAAGGTGTTAGGCTGCTGAGCTTCGACGCCGAATTCAAGACCAACGTCTCGTTGCCCGACTACATCGGCTTGGGCAAGGGCGTCAGTCTGGGAATGGGGACGATAACAAACATGAATAATCAACAAATATAAAATGATATGAGTGAAACTAAATTTCTATATGGAGCGGCGGTGCAAGGCATCCAAGGCTTCATATTTCAGACAAACAAACTGCGTGAGATAGTCGGAGCGAGCGAACTGGTGGAGGAAATTTGCACAGAAGTGTTTGAAAAACTACTTTTCAACAACGACATCCATGCACGTTATGAAAAAATCATTTCCGCTGCCGGTAACATTAAATATATCTTTGAAGACAAGAGAGATATGGAAAAAATTGTAAAAGTATTTCCTTTCGAAGTGTCTAAATTAGCCCCGGGAATTACTGTTAGTCAAGCCGTTGTTCCATACGATGACAGCAACTTTAAAGGCTGTATTGACGAATTAGAGAAAAAACTCCACATTCAGCGCAACAAACAGCCCCTAAACCCTATTCCGCAATTTATGTCTCTTGAACGTTCACGCAGAACGGGACTTCCGGCAGAAACAAAAGTCAGAGACGAATATCGGGATGATGCGACAATTCAGAAAAGCCTAAGGGGGGAAAAACCGGAAAGGATTGTAAACAAATCTTTCTTTGGCCGTGACAAGAGTGGCAAAATCGATTATTATGAAGAATTTGCCTTAGATGTTGAAAAACTCACAAAAGACAATGACTGGATTGCGATAATTCACGCAGACGGTAATAGCCTTGGACAAGTTGTCAAAATAGTTGGAAAAGACAAAGACAAATTCAAGGAGTTTTCCAATAATCTTGACTATGCAACAGAAAAAGCCGCGAATGAGGCTTTTGAAAAAGTCATACCATATTCACAAGGCAAAGTGACACCCATACGCCCCGTTGTTCTCGGTGGCGATGATTTGACGGTTATCATACGTGGTGACTTGGCAATTGATTATGCAAAGGTGTTTTTGGAAAATTTTGAGGTGCAAACCGAAAAACTCCTTGGGGAAAAGGGCCTTCTTAACGGTGTTTTTTCCGACGGGACTAAATACCTAACCGCTTGTGCCGGAATTGCTTTTGTAAAATCCTCCTATCCGTTTTATTACGGATACAATCTTGCGGAGGAACTTTGCAAGGCGGCAAAAACCGATGCCCGCAAACAAGGCGGCGAAGGCAATTCGATACCGTCGTGCATAATGTTCCATAAAGTTGACGATACTTTCGTAGAAAGTTTAGAAGACATGACCAAACGCCAACTTACTCCAGAACAAGGATTGTCGTTTGCCGCAGGACCTTATTATCTCAAACCGAAAGACAATAGAATCGGAATTGATAGAATTGTTGAGTATGCCGACCGCCTTGAAAGTGACGAAGGCAACGCATTGAAGTCAGGATTAAGGCGCTGGATGACCGAACTTTACAAAGGTAAGAAAAAGGCAGACCAAGCAATGCATCGTTTGGAATCAATCACAAAAGACGAGATGAAGGAGGTGTTGGAGTTTGCAAAAAAGGAAATTCCTAAAACAGACAGCGTGAGGGCTTACCCCGTTTTTGATTTGCTTGCCTTACACACTGTAAAATACCAAAAAACGAAAGGAGAGGACTAACTATGGAATACACAATAACATTTTATACCAATTGGCATTGCAGTTCGGGGCTTTCATCGGGTGCAGACTGTGATACACTTGTCGCCAAAGACAAAAACGGACTGCCTTTTGTGCCGGGCAAGACCATCAAAGGCCTTTTGCGTGAAGCTGCGACAGAAGTCGTTAAATTCAAAAAAACAGACAGTAATAAAGTGACACAAATATTTGGTCTCCCATACGATGATGGCGACAAAGACAATCAGGGTAAAGCGTTTTTTTCTAACGCCGAATTATCCGATGAAGAAAAGAATATATTGAAAGACAGCAAACTAAAGGATTATTTATACGAATCTCACGCGTTTACAAGAATTGACAAAGAGGGCATTGCCGCCAACACTAGTTTAAGGAAAATGGAATCTGTCGCGCCTTGTGTGTTATATGGTAAGATATTAAACATCCCTGACGGATGTGAAGATATTCTGAAGGATGCACTGAAATATATAAAACGTTTGGGATTGGATAGAAACCGAGGTTTCGGGAGATGTGATTTTCAACTTATAAATTAAGGAGTAATGAAGACAAAGACATTTAAATGTAAATTGCTTTCCGACATGGTTTTGAATCTGCAGTCCGCCACTGAAGGTCAGCAGCAGACACTTGATTTTATTCCTGGAAATTGTTTCTTGGGAATTGTCGCGAAAGAATACGAAGGCAAGTTCAAAGATAATGCGCTCTTGATTTTTCATAGTGGGAAAGTCAGGTTTGGAGATGCGCACCCAATAAAGGACGGCAAACGCTCAATAAAAATACCGTTGGCTTTTTTCCAGCCAAAATTCAACAAGGATGTTTATTGCGTTGAACACGAAACCGATTCATCAAGTGATAAAGTCAAAGATTTACAGTTGAAGCAATGTCGCAACGGTTTTTACATATTCGATTACGACAAAAACGAAATTTCTGAAATAAAAAGTGAAAAATCGTTTTTCCAAAAATCAGCATACGACTACGAAAACCGCCGCAGCAAGGACGAACAGATGTTCGGCTACGAATCGCTTGCAAAGGGTAAGGAGTTTTGTTTTGAGGTTGAATTTGACGACGAAGTATCCGACGAGTTAATTACAGAGATTTGCTCAGAACTAACCCAGAAGCCGAAAACTATCGGTCGCTCACGCACTGCGCAATATGGATTGGTTGAAATAACGGAACTTGCCAAAGATGAAATAGTTGACAATGTACTATTTACGGAGTTAGCAAACAACGAAGCAATTGTTTATGCTGATGGCAGGCTGATATTTTTGGACATTAATGGCAATTTTACATTTCAGCCAACGGCGAAGGATTTAGGTTTTGAAGATCCCGATGCCACAATTGATTGGGATAAATCGCAAGTCCGCACTTTCAGTTATTCGCCGTGGAATCACAAGCGCAAAACATACGATTCAATTCGTGCTGGAATAGAAAAAGGTAGCGTATTTGTTGTCAAGACATCCTCTTCCCCAAAGGGAAGTGCTTATAAAGGACTTTTCAACAACGAAGGTTTCGGGAAAGTTCTATACAACCCTGACATTTTTCAGACAGACCAAGATGGCATATCCAAGTGGAGAAAACCATCGACTCAAAATGGAGACGATGATGAACTGAAAAATTCAAAAGACATTGATCCAAAACAACTTACAACACCATTGCTGAGGTGTTTGTATGCTAAGAAGCGGGATTCTGATAATCAATCTGCCGCTTACGATGCAGTAGAGGGGTTTGTTGATGAATGTAAAAGAAGGGACTTGTTCACGGGCGACAAGTTCGCGAGTCAGTGGGGCTCAATTCGTAGTTTGGCAATGATAAAATCAGATGGTGCAGAACTTATGAAAATGGTTGATAGTTTTCTTGACCATGGTGTTGCAAAAGACAAATGGGAAGAACGTGGCCGGAAAGCAAAACTCGACAAGTTTATGAAAGATAATTTAGGCAATAATTTGTCAGAAAAACTAATCAATCTTTCATCCGAAATGGCGAAAATATGTAGAACCCCTAAAACCACAAAAAAATGAGCGAAATGACAAATCAATACAGATTTCTTGCAGCGGTGGTTTTGGAATGTACAACCCCGTTGTTGATTGGAAGCGGCAACAAGACCATCAAGACAGATAGCCAAATTAACCTCGATTGCAATGGGCTGCCATTTATTCCTGGTACAACGCTGACGGGTATTTTGCGACATGCCTTCGAAAATCGTTTTTCAAATCAATATGATTCCGATGAAATGTTTGGCTCTCTTGCAAAAAACACAGGTTCGAGGCTGATTGTAAGCGAAGCAAAAATACTTGACCAAGACGGCGAGGTAATTGATGGAATGCAAGACAAAGATTCATGGGAAAGCGAACGAAAAAGGTTTTTTGAAAATTTCAACGCTTTGCCCATACGACAACACGCTAAAATCGGTCATCAGGGCACAACTGTTGATAGAGGAAAATTTGACGAAGAAATCGTTTTTAAAGGCACGCGGTTCTGTTTCGAAATCGAACTTGTAAGCGACAATGCAGATGACGAAGCCTTTTTCAAACGCGCATTGGGCATCGTTTCTTCAGATACTTTTTTTGTCGGTGGCAAAACAAATTCCGGCTACGGCAAGGTGAAGGCGGAGAAGATTAAGTATGCAAAACTTGATTTTGAAAATGACTTTGACTCATATCTCAACAAATCCGCAAAAATTGACTATAAATGGGGCGGTTATGTTGATTTCGAACCTGACGCAATAGACCATAAGTTTACTGAATACGAACTCGATTTAACCCCAAAAGACTTTATGTTTTTCTCTTCTGGTTTCGGTAACGAACGGGTGGACAATACTTCCGTAAAAGAGAAATACATAGTTTGGACAAAAGACGACAAGGCGGTATTTGTGAAATCAGAGGAGTCAATATTAATTCCCGCCGCAAGCGTAAAGGGTGCTATTTCACATAGAACCGCCTTCCATTACAACAGGTTGAAAAAGAATTATGCAACTGAAGATGCCGATTTTGACAAGATAACCGGCAAGAACAACAAAGCCGTTAATATCCTTTTCGGCTCTGAAGGCGAAAAACAAGGGGCCGAAACCATCCACAAGCGCAAAGGAATTGTGGTTTTTTCCGATGTTTTGCAGCAAAAACGTATATCCACAACGAGTGACAAGGTTTTTAACCATGTTGCCATCGACCGCTTTACGGGTGGCACCATTGAAGGCGCGTTGTTCGACGAGGAATGTCTTTACGCAAAAGGAGAATCCATCACGATGAAGATCTTTGTTGACGAAAACAAAATCAACGAAGACAAAAACGACATTATGAAAGCCTTTGAATTGGCTTTGGCTGATATCAAAAACGGAATGTTGCCGCTTGGTGGAGGCGTTACCAAAGGCAACGGTTTTTTTTCGGGTAAACTAACTAAAAATGGAACAGAAATTTATGGAGAAAACTGAGTTTTTAAACAAAATAAAAGACACTCCCTTAGAGGGTTATCTATGGCTAAGCGATGAGCATAAGCCGTCAAGAATTTACCGCAACGCCAAAATCGACACTTCGGTCTTTGACGTTGAAAATCCTTTTGTTACGGAAGGATTGCTTTATGACAGAGCGAACGACCTTTCGTATCAAATAAAGTACATCGACGGAAATTATCGCATTTTTGAGCATTCAACTCTAAAACAAAATGCTGATGACTTAATAGAAGAAAAAACTTACATTGCACACCGCATTGATGGCGTCAAAAAGCTGAGATTCGCTCAAATATTCACGCCACAAGCCGATAAGGAATGTATGAATATGAAAGTGTTGAAACTCGATAGGGTGGTTTTTAAAGGATTTGAATAATAAAAGGAGGAACAGTTATGGCAACAATAAGAGCACCGTTTAATTTCGTACCGCTTTCGGATAAAGTGTTTTTTCCTAGTTGGGCGAAACAGATATCGCAGGATGTGCCGTTTGAGGATGGTTTGAGCGGAAAAATCGAATTGAAGATTACCGCCATGACACCGATCTTTGTAAGAAACGGGCATGCAGAGGGTGAGCAATCGGATGATTTCTGTAATATTAATGGAAGATACTACTTGCCTGCAACATCGGTAAAGGGCGAAATAAGAAACATTTTGGAAATAATGAGTTTCGGCAAGATGCGTGTTGATGAAAACGCAAAATTTGCTCAGCGTGAATGGGATAATCCCACATTATATCCTATAGCAAAAGACCCAAAACAACAAAAGAACATATGTTGCGGTTGGCTGTTCGAAAAGGACGGTAAGTATTTCATAAGAAAGTCTGTTGAAACTCCTTACCGCATCAATCACAGACGGTTAGATGAGCACTTTAAAACAAGTGTTTTTAAAGATTTCTTTTGTGAATCAAAAGATAAGCATGACAACCAAACTTCAAGCAACAAATTCGACCTTAATAAGCCTTGGACAATCAATGGCGAGGAATTAGACCCGAAAACTGCTGTTTTCAAATACAAATTATTGGAAAGTAAAGGAATGCATGATGACAAATTCTGTCATCTGCATTTCACAATCGATGACGAGTATGCTGCCGAGTATCAAGAAAACAGGCTAAAGGTTGATTCAAATGGTGATATTATTGGACAAATTGTCTTGACAGGGCAGTCTTCTCAATGGAAAAGTGATAGAAATAGGCAGAAAAACGATGGTAAGTTTTATGAATTCGTTTTTGATGAGGAAATTGAAAGAACGATTCCGTTGTCAAAAGAGGATTTTGACCATTACAAATACATTTACAAGGACTCCGCTGATTTTCAATATATGAGTAAGTTTTTAGGCAATAAGGGGGTCCCTGTGTTTTTCAGAATGAATAAAGATGAACAGTTAGAGGATTTCGGTTTCGCACTTCTCTATAAGCTTCCTTACAAGAATTCTCCAGCAGAATTAGAGAAGACAGGGAAAAGATATGATGGTAGAAATAGGGAAAACGATATGGATTTGGCTGAATGCATCTTTGGAAAAATTGGTTCAATGTCAATCAAAGGTCGGGTGTATTTCTCCAATTTTTTTGCTGATAAAAATGCCGAAGTTGACAAGAAATATACTTTGGTATTGAATTCGCCCAAAGCATCTTATTACCCTATGTATATTGAGCAAGATGGCAGAAACGGAAAAACGATTTCATACAAAACTTATAATGACGGGAAGCTCTCTGGTTGGAAACGTTATGTTGTAAGAAAAAATGTTTGGGATAGACAAATGGATAATCCCGACTTGGATTCTGTTTTATATCCGTTGAAAGCAGACACTGAGTTTTCGGGCTTTATATGTTTTCACAATTTGAAACCCCAGGAGTTAGGCGCGTTGATTTCTGCAATAACCTTCTTTGACGACAACGAGTGCTATCACCAACTTGGGCAAGCCAAACCATATGGTTTTGGAAAATCAAGGTATAAGATCACAAAAATGGAGGTGATTCCCAACGATGTCGATTATAACGAGAACGTTTGTGATGCGAAAGCCTTAATGCGCTCTTTTGAGAAAATGTTGAAAGATGATCATATCAACTTTGCGACAGACCGTTCAATCAAGGAACTTTTCACATTGGCGCATGAGGAAGTCGACGCAAATGACTTGTTCGATTACATGGTAATGAGTGTTGATGATAAAGAAGCAAATGAATTTGTAAACGCAAAAAAATTGTCAGAGTTTTTGCAAAAGTTTTCGGAATTGCAGCATAAGACTTATGGGCCAAAATCCTTGCTTAAGGAATATGAAGCCCAATTGGAACAACAAAGACTAGAAGAAGAACGTCGGGAACGTGAAGAACAAGAACGTCAAATGATACTGGCAGCCCAACAAGCCCAAGCGGAACAGGAACAGCGCAAAGCCGACAGGCTTGCTGCCGGTTTGGCTTTCTTGTTGGAAGAAAGGGTTGACGGAAAAGGGTTGAAAATCCAAGAACTATCTAATGGCATAAGCAGAATCAATCAGTTCTTGGGCAAGAATAAGGGGTATGAAATTACTGACAGCGACAAAGATGCTGTTGGTGAATGGCTGAAAATACTGCCCAAACCCACCAAAAAGGCAGAAAAAAAGGAATATGAAGAGTTTGCCAGCAAATCGTGGCAACAAATATCAAGTCTTGTCGGCCCCGAAACGGCTAAACAATGGTTTGAGGAAATAGTTGAACAATAACAAAGGATAATTCCTTTTGAATCATTGCAGCATGAACAGAGTCTTGATATCCTTATTGAGCGACTATCTTCAACCGAATTTTTTGTTGATAAAGGAGTTTGAAGGCCAGTTTGACAAGTTGGTCTTTGTGACCACAAGCCCAATGGAAGACAAAAAGAAGAGCTATTGGTTGGAAAAAGCGCTTGCGCTCCCCGAAAACTCCGTGCAACGTATCATTGTGGTAGAGGATGACTTTGAAATGATAAAGTCGGAGTTTGCAAAGGCCGGTTTTTCAACCGAAGATGAGTATTTGCTCAATCTTACAGGTGGGACAAAGGTGATGCCCCTGGCTGCATACGAGTATTTCAAGAACGGCTTCAAATCGCACTATTACTATGTGCCAATAGGCAAGAATGTGATAAAAAGCCTTGAAGCCGACACGGAACTCGTGTTGAATTACCGAATGAATCTGAAGGAATACTTCACGTTATACGGACTGCGATACGAATGTGACAATTCGCTTTCCTATCCTGAAGATTTTACCAACGACTTGTTTGAACGGTTTCGTCGAGCCAAGTTCAATCGGTTTAGGATTCATGAGATAAAGGAGTCGCAGACCTTGCCTGATGCCAAAGACAGGAAGTATTATAGCGGTTCGTGGTTCGAAGAGTATTGCTACAATCGATTGAAACGTGAGCAGAATCTGCCTGACGATGCAATTTGCAAGGATGCCACTATTTATCGGGAGAACTCAAAATCGAATGATAACGAGATTGATGTGATGTTCGTTCAGGACAACCAGCTCTTTGTGTTTGAGTGTAAAGTTGGCATGACGGGATATGGGTACGGTGCTGCAAAGGAGACGATAGAGCAATACCAGTATAAACTTGCCGCTATTGCAAAGGATTTGGGCCTTAGGGTGGAAGCGTATATCCTCACGCTTCATAAAATCTTCAATAATTTGAAATACTTCTCGGAGGCAAGCATTGAAAACATAAAAAAGCGTCAAAACATCCTTGGCTTGCGCGAAATCATCGATAGTATCGTCTTCACCAGGGATGAGCCTTTGTTGGAAGGATGTAAGCGAAAGATGCCCACCCCGGTAGCTCCGAAAACGCATCAGATTAATTTGAAAATTATCGGCAAAATAGATTTGGATACAATCAATAAAAAATAAATGATATGGCACGAAAAGTATTTATTGCTGTCCTCGGCGCGGGATTGTACGGAAAATGCAAATATGTTGACGGCGATTTTTCTTCACGCGACACTTTTTTTGTACAAGCAGCCACATTGGAGTATCTCAATGCTAAACAATGGAGCAAAGATGACATAGGGTTGTTCTTGCTTACAGACCGCGCAAAAACATGTAATTGGGACAAAAGCATTACTCAACGCAAAAACGCCAACACACAACAAAATATAGAGTACAAAGGATTGGAAAAAGAAATTGAGGAGCTAAACCTTCCTATAAATATAGATCCTATTCCTATCCCAGATGGCAACAACGAAAAAGAGATATGGGAAATTTTCTCCAAAACATTTAAGAAATTGAATGATTATGACGAGTTATATTTCGACGTTACACACGCATTCAGATTTCTGCCAATGCTGATTTTGGTTTTGTGCAATTATGCCAAATTCTTAAGAAAAATATCCGTAAAATCCATAACATACGGAAATTACGAGGCGCGTAACACGGCTGTCGTGCCAAACGAAGCACCCATCATCAACCTCTTGCCACTTACCCAACTCCAAGATTGGACATACGCAGCAGGCCAGTATCTCGACAGCGGCAATGTAAAAAAAATGGTGGAGCTTAAATCAATAGTCAGAAACGAGAAACTGAATTGTATTATCGATGCGCTCGAAACAGTAATAAAAGAACGGCAAACTTGTCGTGGAAAGCAAATCCATACTTCAGAGAATCTTTCGGTTCTTAGGTCCGCTTTGTCAGATTATTTGAGTACAAAAATAGATGACAGTCCAGAAGAAGAACCCTTGCATCATATCCTGAAAGAAGTTGACACATCACTGAAAGATTTCGATATAAACACGAACTTCATGAACGGTTTCAATGCTGCAAAATGGTGTGCAGAAAACGGATTGTTTCAACAAGCTATTACAATGCTGCAGGAGAATTTTATCACTCTATTTTGTGAAAGGCATGGGCTTGATATAAAGGATAAGGATTTGCGCGATGTGGTGAAAAACGCTTTGAACATTCAAGTAAACAAGAACCAAACAAAAAGAGACAAATGGCCAAAGATTAATGGGCGTGACTTAACGGAACAAGACGTTATCATCATAGAGGATGTACTGCAAGACAAATATATCAAACCAACAAGCAAGCACAACACGAAATTGATTCATCTATATCAAGATATCAGGGAATGTCGCAACAATTTTAACCACGCAGGTTTCAATGAGGGCACACCGAATCCAAAGGAAATTGAGGAAAAGGTGAATGAATTTGTTACCAGAACTTTAGACTTGTTTTCAGTATTAAATCAAGTTGAATAAAACTATCACAGGATCGTGGTCATACACTTCATGGACTCGTCCAATAGGTGTTGAGACAACAAATCGGCACTGTTACAGCTCCATTCTTAGTCCCTCATTGGCCAAGACGGTGTTGGGGAACACTTTGACGGCCTCTTCAAGAAGCCGGTCCTCGGTTTTGTAGCGCGAGGAATAATGTCCTAACATGAGTTTCTTTGCCTTACACATCACGGCAAACCCGGCAGCCTGACGGGCCGTTGAGTGACACATGGCTTCGGCGAGAGCAGCTTCGGCCTCGGCATAAGTGGCGTCGTGATAGAGCAGGTCGACACCATCAAGCAGCTCGGCATTGGCGGCATTGGGCATAGTATCGCTACTGTACGCATAGCTGCGTGGTGGAGTAGGTGGTGTGGTGAGTTCTTGATTGGGAATGACGGTACCGTCAGGAGTGATATAGTCCCCTCCCCTTTTTATATGCTTGATATCGTCGGCATTGCCGATGCCATAGCGCTCGATGGACTCTCTTTTTATGTGCCTCTCTCTTGGTTTCTCCCGAAACAGGAAGCCGAAACAAGGCACCCTGTGAATCAAAGGGAAAGCGGTGACTTCAATTTCCTCATCCTCATAAAGAGGACGCCCCATGGCGTCTTCAATCGGACGGAAACAGATATTGAACCCTGCGTTTTTGACAAAGAAATCGATTTGGGGCATCAGCATATCTATCAACTCATTAGGCGCATAGATATTGATATCGTCGCGCCGACCCCAAAGGGATTGCGAAGAGAGCAGGCCCACCAGTCCAAGGCAATGGTCACCATGCGAGTGGCTTATGAAGATGTGGCCAAGGCGTGAGTCGCGAAAACGATACCGCATGAATTGCAGTTGGGTGGCTTCGGCACAATCAACCATGAAGAGCCTCCCGCCATAGTCGACTATCTGCGACGACCCGAAGTGCCTCAAGGTGGGTTTCGCGCTCCCGCATCCTAATATGGTTACACTGAAATCGGTCATAATACTAAGGTGCGAATATAGGCATTTCTCATTCAAGAACAAAACACGTTATTGTTCGGATTTGTCGTATCTTTCAAGGGCTTCGGCCAACTGTTCCCTATGGGTTTTCACGAGCTGGGCAGGTGCCAATAATCTGATGTCGGGCGCGTAAGAAAGAAGGATGCGCTCCAACTCCTTGTTGATTTTCACCTTGAGTTTTATGTCAAGCGTGTTCTCGTCAATCCAGTGGTTGACTTGGCTTCCGTGCAGGGGGTTGTTTTCTATGTAATGAGCCGTTTTGCCATAAACAAGAAAGTGCACTGTTTCGACAGGGGCCTTCGTGGAAGTGCTGACACCCACAATATCGTCAAAATACTCATCCCAGTCCGTGTTGGTGTTTCGGTAGTTGTGTTCCGGAGCCGGTTCTATGCCTTCGATGCGGTCGAGCGAGAGAGGGCGTATCTTGCCGGGACGTTCTTCCTTGCAGCCCATGACAAACCAACGGTTGTTGTACTGTTTCAGAAACTGTGGATGGAAGGTCAAGGTCTGGGGCTTCTCGCCAAAATCATGGTATCTGATTTTCAGGACCGATTTGTTTTGGATGGCATTGAATAGTGGCGTCAAATATTCGATCCCTTTCAAAAGCTCATTGTGCTCAAGGCTGAAACAAGGCCTTGCCTCGGTCTTTATTGCATACAATTTCAACTTCGACAAACAGTCGTTAATGCCAGTGAACTCCGGCAGTCCTTCAAAGGCGTTTAATGCATCGACAGTGGCCTGTATCTGCCGGCACTGCTCCTCGGTGAACGGGAAATTACAGATTGAAAAGGTGGGATCTATATACCTATAATATGTAAACTTATCACCTTTTACATCGAGAGGGTATCTATCTAATTTGATACTCCATCCCTTGAAGCTCTCCATGAATCTGATGTCTTTCAAAATCTGTTCTCTAGTTATTTCTTTTCCAGGGGGAAGGTCAAGCGCTTTTGAGCATTCGATGATGAGATCATAAACATTATAATGATTCTTTGTGTCACGGAAGCACTCATCGAGTTTGAAATAGCGCAGCATGGCGTTCTTGTTGATAGGCATAACTCCTTGTGTTTTTTTGTTTCTGCAAAGGTAATAAATAATGCGGACACTGATGACGCTTTTTGTTTTGAATTGTATAAATTATTGATTATTATTATCTTACTATAATATATAATAAATTATATATTATATATAGTTTAAAAATGGCGGTATACAACTGTGAACATTGGCTTCACACTTTAGTGAAATTTAATGCGGAAATTTGCAGCGTCAAATAAATCAAATGATAACGAACACAAATCATCGAAGGGAGGTGTAAAAGCATGACAACAGTAGTTACTGATATCGTAAAAGACGTGAAAGAAATCTTCAAAAAATGTGTCATTGTAATATACAAAGACCCTCTTAACCCGAGAAACAATAACTGAACCAAGCGAAACTCACAACAATAGACCTCATAAAATCCACAAAGCCATGAGCAGAGAACACAACCAACAGGGCCTGACGGCCGGGAGGGACGCCAGCCCAAAAACAACGAAAGCAACACCAGAAACAACTGTGAACATAGGCTTCACAGCGGTTACAAAAAGAATAAGCAATTTTGCAGCGTCAAAAAGTGATAACTAACAATCAATAATCATCGAAAGGAGGTGTTTAAAGCAACTGACTACAGCACAATAATAGACCTGATAATCGATATCCTGGTGATAGTTAGAGACGGTCTCGACTCATCGAAAGACTGAGGTAAGCCCGACGAAACGAACAGGATGCACAACCCCAATACCCGAAGCCCCGTGCCGAGGGACGACATGAGAAGGCGAAAGGGGTGGCCACGGCGCCGCCCCGATAGCAGCCGGTGAACGACCAAGTAACAATCCATCACAAGAAACCATCGAAAGGAGGTGTGAAAGCATGACGAACACGAACGTAGTTACTGATATCAGAAAACTCCTGAAAGAAATCTTCGGAAACGGCGATATTGTAGTTTACGACGAACCAGTTAACCTGGGGGATGACGACTAAACAAAGCGAGACTCACAACAATAAACCTCATAAAATCCACAAAGCCATGAGCAGAGAACACAACCAACGGGTCCCGGCGGCCGTGAGGGCCGCCGGCCCAAAAACAACGAAAGCAGCACCAGAAACACCTGTGAACATAGGCTTCACAGCGGTCACAAAAATAATAGGCAATTTTGCAGCGTCAAATCAAATACAATAACTAGAAAGGAGAAATGAAATATGACAAATGCCAGCACGCTAATTAAAGTGGCGATAGCAGTCCTTACCGTGGTGAAAACGATACTGGACGCTAAAGACAAAAAAGCCACGGCTTGACAAGCGAAAGAAAACTCCCAACCAAGTGGGTCGCACCACGACGGACCAATTGAACGCAACAAGTTTGCGGTACGTGAGAAAAAAGGTACTAACATTAAAAAAAGGAGGAAAAGATGACAGATTATGGCAAAGTGATCGACGTAGTGATCGCCGTCCTGCGACTGGTCAGAGATCATCTCGATTCGACGAATGACAAAGACTAAACGCGCGACGTAAAACAAACGGCACAAACGGAATGAATAACAATTAAAAACTTAGAGCGATGAGCAGAGAACAACAACACAGGGTGGCCGCAAGCCATGAGGTCAGGGCGAAGAAGACCAAAACCGACCGAGGTCTGGGGCAGGACGCCCCGGACCGGCCCTGAGAAAACGAACGAAACCCAATTATCAACCCTTAAAACCAAAAATTATGACAAACACAAACGTAACTCCCTCAAACACGGTTTCCTACTCAAGCCACTACAACGACAGCGCCTTCTGGCGCGTGGTGAAAAAAGTCGGCGCCAATGTGGCCTATCCGGCCCTGCTGCTCTACTATGTGCTGAAATCGTCCAACGTGCCGCTGAAAGTGAAAGCCGAAATAGTGGGCGCGCTGGGCTACCTCATACTCCCCTTCGACCTGATTCCCGACTTTCTGCCTGTGGTGGGCTACACCGACGACCTTGGTGCCCTGCTTGCCGTGATAAGAAACGTCAGCCCCTACATAACCAAAGATGTCAAAGCCGCGGCCAAAGCCAAAATCGTCGATTGGTTCGGCACAGACTATGTACTGTTTGATAATCTAATATAATGAAAAACATGCAAATCGTATTGAATTCCTACGGTTGCGCCTTGACGCGCGACAACGAGGGCTTCGTGGTCTGCACCACCGACGGCTCACAAAGAATACCCGCCACCAACATCGATTCCATACTCGTCAGCAAAGGGGCGCAAATTTCGAGCGACGCCGTGATGCTGGCCGTCGAAAACGAGATTGAAATCCTCTTTACCGACAAGTCGGGTAACGTGGTCGGCAGGGTGTGGAGCCCCAAGTACGGGTCCGTCTCCACCATTCGCAAAGGTCAACTGAACTTCGTCTTCGGCAAGGAGGCCGTGGCCTGGATCAAGGAAGAACTCCAGCAAAAAATCGAGAACCAACAGGCCCTGCTCCTGATGATGGATTCGGCCTCGGAAGAAAAATCCACCTATAGGAAAAAGACCATTGCCAAGTTGGAGGACTACAAAACCAAAATCAAAGGCTTGGAAGGAGACATCGTGAACGACATCGCCGCCAGCCTTCGAGGATGGGAAGGCATCGCATCCAAGCACTATTTCGATGCCATGAATCTGTATCTCCCCGAACGGTTCAGGTTCGCCAAGCGCAGCCAACATCCAGCCGAGGATGTCGCCAACGCCTTCCTCAACTACGGCTATGGCCTGCTCTACGCCAAAGTGGAGGGCGCATTGATTAAGGCAGGCATCGACCCTTATATCGGAGTGCTCCACCGCGACGACTACAACCGCCCCGTGTTGGCTTACGATGTCATCGAACGCTATCGCGTCTGGGTCGAGTATGTGGTGTGGAACCTGCTCAACCAAAATGTGGTGAGCGATGACTTCTATTCGACAAGAGACGACGGCTCGGTGTGGCTCGAAGGCCTTGGAAGAAGGGTTGTCATCCAGTCGTTGAATGACTATCTGGCTGATGTGACCACCCTGAACGGGGTGAGCCGCAGTCGCGAATACCAGATTTTCCTCTATGCACAGAACCTTGCACAACAATTCAAAAAACTCAATCCCTTATGATATCCTTTGGAAAGAACCTTACCGTTAGTGCCGACCCTCTGGAAAAGATCCAGGTCAAGCAACTCTACGACATGCTGCGCAACCCGAGTCCTGAGACCGTTTCGATGATCCGGCAGCTGAGGGTGGTCAGGGATTTGGACAAAAAGCAATATGCCACCCTAAAGCGCCGTTTGCCTTACACGGTTGCAGCCGTGTTCAACCCTGCTTTCAGGCTGACGGAGAACTTCGCCTATGCCGAACACTTCTTTCTCGACATTGACCACCTGTCGGAAGGAGGCCTTTCGCCGGATTCGTTGCGCGAAAGGCTGAAAGCCGACCCAAGGGTGGAGCTTTGCTTCGCTTCGCCAGGCGAGGACGGGTTGAAAGTGCTTTTCCGCCTCAGCGAACGATGCTATGACGCCGGGCAATACTCCATTTTCTACAAAACCTTTGCGGCAAAGTTCGCCCACGAGTATGGTCTCGACCAAGTGATTGACTCGCGCACAAGCGACGTCACAAGGGCTTGTTTCGTCAGCATGGACAGCGAGGCCTTTTTCCATCCCGAGGCCGTTCCCGTGGTGATGGCCGACTTCGTCGACTTCGGCAATCCCGAGGAGGCTTCCTTTCGGGAAAAGATGGCCGAGGCTGAAAACGAAGACGTGTTCTTCGTAGAGGAGAATGTGCACGAGAAGGATCCCGACGCTGAAGTCATGGACCGCATCAAGTCGTTGCTCAACCCCAAGAAGGCGAAGCCCGAGAAAATGCCCTTCGTGCCTGAAGAACTCAACATAATCATGGAAGGGTTGAAGACGTTTGTCGAAAGCACAGGCGTGGAGCTATATGAGGTAGTCAACATACAATATGGCAAGAAACTGCGGTTAAGGATGGGACACAAACTGGCCGAGACCAACCTGTTTTACGGCAGGCGGGGCTTCACCGTGGTGCAGTCGCCGCGCAACGGAACCAACGAAGAGCTGAACGGCCTGATGGCGGAGCTGATAGAGTCGTTTTTGGCCACATTGGAATAAGCGAAGATGGCAAGCAAGGAAAAGAAAAAAGAACTCTCGTTTGTGGAGGCAATGGGGCGGCTGAGGAAGGCAGGCCTCGCCCATTCGCCCGCGCCCGACCGCTACCCCCACAGCAGCGACATGCCTTCGTTTGACGAGAGGATGAAGGACGTCTTAGGAATCGTAAACCAGCAAAACCGACCGATAGGAAACATGTTATTTTTCGTGATGTACGACATTGAGAGCGACAAGGTGCGCCGCCTCGTGGTGAAATACCTACAGCGCAAGGGATGCACAAGGGTGCAGAAGTCCATCTTTTTGGCCGACCTTCCTGCGGATCAGTACCAAAAGATTAGGGAGGACCTGACCGAGGTGCAGGCGGCCTACGAGAACAACGACAGCATCCTGGTGGTGCCCATCTCGACCGACCATCTGCGGTCGATGAAAATCATAGGGCAGACCATAGCCATCGACGTCATCATGCACAGCAAAAACACGATGTTCTTTTGAATCAGCAAGAGGTCGATTGCCATGGCTGCGCATTCATTGATTTTTTTCGCCTCACCTCTTGACAAACCAAGAAAAGTTGTCTATTTTTGCACCCTCTTAAAAAGGTCTCGTTTTTCGGTCGTTTTTCGGAGATTTGAGGTTTTTTTCAGAGGTAATGTTCTGTGACACAGTGCTTTAAAAAACCACCTCTCCGAGACCTATTTCCACTACAACAAGGATTAAGACTTTGAAAGTGCTATTGAAATGCTTCTAATAACACAGCTCCGAGACCTATTTCCACTACAACAAGGATTAAGACTTTTTTAATCTTGAACAATTTCATTTTCTTATTGATTCTCCGAGACCTATTTCCACTACAACAAGGATTAAGACACCCACGTGCGAGGTGCCTTCGGTTGTTCATTACCATCTCCGAGACCTATTTCCACTACAACAAGGATTAAGACTTTCTTGCCACTTTCCCTGAAGTTCCATATCAGCGGCGCTCCGAGACCTATTTCCACTACAACAAGGATTAAGACACATCCTTCGGCCGTTTTATTCATTAAGTTTATAAATCTCCGAGACCTATTTCCACTACAACAAGGATTAAGACGTCATTCCAGCCGAGACTCAGCTTAGTATCAATCTGACTCCGAGACCTATTTCCACTACAACAAGGATTAAGACTTTCACTTGTAATATTACCCCGATTAGTCTAAGTACTCCGAGACCTATTTCCACTACAACAAGGATTAAGACTCTTTTAAGCCTTCTCCTTTAAAACGTGGCTATTCGTCCTCCGAGACCTATTTCCACTACAACAAGGATTAAGACATGCAATGAACCCATTACGGAACCAACAATAGTAGCCTCCGAGACCTATTTCCACTACAACAAGGATTAAGACTTCTTCTTCGTTTGGTTTTCTGATGTGGTAGCAATAGGATCTCCGAGACCTATTTCCACTACAACAAGGATTAAGACAATTGGCCACCCTAATGTTTCAAGAATGAATGCCAACGCTCCGAGACCTATTTCCACTACAACAAGGATTAAGACATAAAAGGAGAATTCGCGAATTCCCCTAATATTGCTCCGAGACCTATTTCCACTACAACAAGGATTAAGACGCTTCGTACTTTTCGTATTTCTCAATCGAATCACACTCCGAGACCTATTTCCACTACAACAAGGATTAAGACATTTAGGACCATAGGCCATTGAGCCACCTATAGTCCAACTCCGAGACCATCTTCCACTACAACAAGGATTAAGACTTGTGACGAGACTTTCTTTTCTGTAAGATAGTCGTCGCTCCGAGACCATCTTCCACTACAACAAGGATTAAGACCTTCCTTGTTGTGAGTCTTGTAGACGGAGACTCGCAATTCTCCGAGACCATCTTCCACTACAACAAGGATTAAGACAACCGATGCCAAGGGCACCGAGAATGATACCGCCCACCTCCGAGACCATCTTCCACTACAACAAGGATTAAGACGAGTTATGGTTTAGAGAGTTGTCCATTCTTCACGGGACTCCGAGACCATCTTCCACTACAACAAGGATTAAGACTTCAGTTTCGTGGTGATGATAGTTCCACCAACACCGACCTCCGAGACCATCTTCCACTACAACAAGGATTAAGACTAATTTCATTCTGACTGTCTAAGATATGATCAATAAGTCTCCGAGACCATCTTCCACTACAACAAGGATTAAGACTTTGTAAATAAGTTAATTTTAATTGTGATTGAGTCGGCTCCCAGCCCATCCTCCACTACAACACTGATCAAGACGAATTAGATGTTAAGTGTTAGATAGTCCAGACTTCACTCCGAGACCATCTTCCACTACAACAAGGATTAAGACAAT
>JAEEGL014598502.1_pt1 | contig 20502 bp, 22 predicted proteins | sample 9134231 | NCBI WGS metagenome assembly JAEEGL01 (sample SAMN16246548, study PRJNA631951) | gut metagenome | biome: gut microbiome; feature: rumen; material: fiber-attached | host: Bos | place: Iran: Karaj | collected 2018-10
AAAGTCAAAGACAAGGCGTACAGTTTTGTAGATGCAAATTGTAGTGTCCTCATTGTTTGGTGTGCAATTCTGTTATTCTTTTCCATAGTGGTTTACATAACAGATAGCAGTTTGTTGTTTATGATTGTCTCTGCTTTTGAACTGGCCGTTCTGTTGTTTTGGGTGCTGTGGAGTGTCGTTTCCTTGTCCCGTACCTGGCCAAGGATATACATTGAGAATATACAGAAGCAGGAATAAACATAGTTTTTTCACGGCTTTTATTCGTGGTTGGAGGTTGCAACGTGCAAAATGAGTGAGAGAAGCAGCAATGGCAAGTTTGCAGAATTTGGCGTTAAAGCCCTTTGAGGGTACTAGTCTGGAGTCGGTTGTCAAAATGACGCAGATAGTTTTTGTGGCGCATGGAGTTAAGTCGGTTCTGAACTTCGACGTCTGGGAGCACGCCTATTATCTGGATTATCAGATCCTTTGTGCCGCCCACCTGGGCGAGCATCGGAAGATTGTTGACTGGAGTGTGGTGGAGGGGAGCTATTAGTGCAAAAATTGCACTTTAGATTGCACTTTAGATTGCACTTTGGAAGAGATGGCTCTCCTATCCTATAAAGGCCAACCCCAAAGTTACGCAGAAGCAGATGGCCGATTACTTTAACTGCTTAGTGCGTACAGTAAGGACCATAACCGTGAAATTGCAGAACGCCAGAGCCCTGCTTCGCCAGGGTGGCCGTCGTGAGGGTTGGTGGGAAGTGAACATATAAGATTCCGCCGGTTATTTACGGCTCAGTTTATTATGATTGATAATCATCGGATGAATTATCGAGCGTAACTGCTCGTACCTATTATTTTAATACTATTATGATTTATATTGTTTCATATGATTTATGTGCCCCTGGACAGAGGTATGATGATTTGTTTTCCTTGATTAACAAGGAGGGCAAGTGGGCTAGACTTGGAGGATCCGCGTTTCTTCTTGAGAGTGATAAGTCCGCTGTTGAGTTGCGTGACATTTTCAAAAGCGTACTTGATGGCAATGACAAGTTATATGTGGGGAAGGTTGAAGCCCCAGCTGCTTGGACTGGAATGTCAAATGAAGTCTCTGAATGGATTAAGAATAAGCTTTAGTGTATGGATGATAAAATGATGGAGAAGGAACGATATATCACTCGCCTTCATCTGGTTTACGGCTTTATTATACTTGCTATTCTTGGCGTCTTTCTGTTATTGGTGGCTCCTGGAAAAGTAAATGAAAACGCTTTTGACAACTTTTGTTTTGCTGCCACTATTGTTTCTATTGTTCTTGCTGTTGTATCTATTGTTTATTCTTTCAGGACGAAGAATAATGCTAGTGACAATATGGCGGGAATACGAGAAATAGAGCGTGGTATTGATGACAAACTATGCAAGTTTGATGAACTGGAAAAGCATATTATCGAAGAGTTCTCTAATCTGCAAAGTCGCGGGATTAATCCCTTGCAGAAAGATGTTAGTTCTTTGCATGATGATCAAGTTGGTATTCGTGAGGGGCTTGAACAGCTTAAAGCTGTTATGAAACAACAAGTAGTTCCTAAGGAGTCGAAAGGTGTCGAGAAAGATCAAGGTAATAATGAAGGGATAAAAGGGAACTCGTTCTTGGGGAATCTTCTTTTATATATGGCGCTTCAATCTTTTAAGAAAAATAAGGTGATTGATTTATCCGAAATTAATAGTAAGTTAGCCCTACAGCGTGACTATTTGTACGGTTATCTTTTAGCGCTTTGCGTTTTCTTCCGTGATAAGATTAGTCTTAACTACGAAAAAAATAGGGCGACACTGGGTACAATTAAAGCTTTTGATGAAGGTTTCTTCGGTAACGAGGAAGTATGCAAAAAGCGTGTCACGGAATACAAGGATACTGCTGCGGTAAAGGAGTACATTGAGGCGATAGATTCTTACTTTTCTAATGAATAAGTGACTTTCCGAGTAGTTTTTCGCGCTAATGGCAGAACAACTCAATGCTTGAAGTGTTGAATAAGGGTTGCTCATAAGTGTGGCTTTGGGGTCACACCAAAGTTCGACTGACGAAAAGAAGTATAGAGAGAGGCAGCATTTGAGAGATATTAGGTTTGTAATTCCTATCGATTAAACAAATCCGAGCCGACCTCCAACCCAGCGTGCTCGAGCCATTCTCACCGATATCCCCGTAGAAACGCCCAAGCAAGATAGACGTGAAAATCAACAAATAAACCTTCGATTCTGAAATAAAAACAATATATGAAAACCGTAATGTTAGTATTTGGAACCCGCCCGGAGGCGATCAAGATGTGCCCCCTGGTGAAGGAGTTCGAGAAATATCCGAATGAATTCAAGACTAAAGTGTGCGACTGGTCAGCATCTTTGATGTGAAGCCGGACTATGATCTCAATATCATGAAGCTGGGGCAGGACCTCGGTCACGCCAAGAGCGGCGACATGCCCGGAACAAGATAAGGCTTGGAGTATAGCGGCATAAGCAGGGAAATGTGATAGGAAAGAATCACATCATCTGCCAAACATTGAACAATTAATAGTTAACAAATTAACATTGCGATTTAGCGAGAGCAATGCCGAGCTTGCTCGAGTATTGCCGAACGAGAGCAATGTCGACCGACGGTCAACATTTAAAATAATTTGCCGCACAGAGTCAACAGGCCTTTACGCGCAGCCTGTAGTTCTTGGATGACGGTGGGTGTCTGCGATCTTCCGCACAGTTGCAATCTCGCCAGCCTAGTCATGGTAGTATAAATGATTTGAATAGAATACAGTTTTATTATAAGCCAAAGTCGGTATTCTTTCAAGGAGAACAGAGTAATACTGATAGAAAAGGCGAACAGATAATTCAGAATAATGAATAAGAAAGACATAGAGATTTGTGCCAGCACAATACAGTCTGCTGTTAATGCAAAAGCGGGTGGCGCAACCAGAATAGAGATTTGCGATAACCTTGAGGGTGGAGGCACAACACCTTCATATGCTACGATTGAATATTGTGTCAAGGAACTTGGACTTGAAACGAACGTTTTGGTAAGACCGCGAGCTGGAGACTTCTTTTACTCTGAAGACGAGTTTGCGGTAATTTGTAAGGATGTTAAGATGTGCAAGCAACTTGGTGCAAACTCGGTAGTTGTGGGATTCCTGAAGGAAAATGGAGAATTAGATGCAAAGCGCCTTGAAAAAGTGGTCAAGATTGCCCAACCTATGAAAGTGGTATGCCACCGGTCATTTGATGCCTGTACCAACAAAGAAAAGGCCATTGAACAAATTATTAAGGCCGGATGTTCAAAAGTGCTGACCTCTGGCGGTGCGCCTACTTCTGAGGAAGGCATTGAAGGGTTGGCCAAGATAGTGAAGCAGGTGAATGGACGCATAGGCATTATCGCCGCTTCGGGTGTTACTTCCGACAATGTGGTCAAGATAATCAAGGAGTCGGGAATCAAAGAAGTCCATAGCCCCTGCAAGGTTCTCATTGATAACTATTCACTGACCTCGGCCAAGGAGGTGGAGAAGTTTATTCATGTAGTTTCCAACTTAAAATAAAAAGTAAAAATTTAAACAATATGAATTACAGAGAATTGGTTTTTGCTAAAGATTCATTGTTTCTTGTGACTGGTGGAGCTGGTTTTATAGGCACTAACCTCTGTGAAGCCATTTTAAACATGGGTTATCGAGTGCGTTGCCTTGATGACCTAAGTATTGGCAAACAGGCTAATGTGGATTTGTTTAAAGACAATCCCAACTACGAGTTTATCAAGGGTGACATCAAAGACCTTGATACTTGTATGAAGGCTTGCGAGGGTGTTGATTACGTGATGAACGAAGCTGCTTGGGGTAGTGTACCTCGTAGCATTGAAATGCCTTTGTTTTATTGTGCTAACAATATACAGGGGACACTGAACATGATGGAAGCAGCACGCCAGAAAGGAGTTAAGACCTTTGTCTATGCTTCATCTAGTTCAGTTTATGGGGATGAAGCACACCTTCCTAAGCAAGAGGGTGTAGAAGGAAATCTTCTTTCTCCTTATGCGCTTACCAAACGTGCAGACGAAGAATGGGCAAAGCAATACAACAAGCACTATGGACTGAAGACCATTGGTCTTCGCTATTTCAACGTATTTGGCCGTCGTCAAGATCCTAATGGCGCTTATGCTGCTGTGATACCAAAGTTTATCAAAATGCTGATTAATGACGAGCAGCCTACTATTAATGGAGATGGCAAGCAGAGCCGTGACTTCACTTATATAGAGAATGTGATTGAAGCCAACCTTAAGGCTTGTTTGGCTCCTGATGAGGCCAGTGGCGAAGCCTTCAATGTTGCATACGGCGGTCGTGAGTATCTGATTGACATATATTATGACTTAACCCAAGCGCTTGGTAAGAATATTGAGCCTCAATTTGGTCCTGACCGCCCTGGCGATATTAAGCACTCTAATGCTGACATCAGTAAAGCCAAAAGAATGTTGGGCTATGATCCTCAGTATGATTTTGCCCGAGGACTTAATGAGGCCATCGAATGGTACAAAGCTAATTTATAAAAGAAATATATAATTGTTTAAAGAATTCAAAAATGAAAGAGACTAAAATATGTGTTATTGGTTTGGGTTATGTAGGACTACCTCTTGCCCGTTTATTTTCAACCAAGTACCCCACAGTTGGTTTTGACATGAACCAGAAGCGTTGTGACGCCCTTATGGCTGGTCACGATGCTACACTGGAAGTAGCAGATGACATCCTGCAGGATGCCATCAGGAATCACGGATTCGTTTGCACCAGCGACATTGAGAAGATTAAGGACTGCAACTTCTATGTAGTAGCAGTGCCTACACCTGTAGATGATGACAACAATCCTGATCTCACTCCACTGGTAGGCGCTTCTACCACCGTTGGTAAGGTTATCAGCAAAGGTGATGTGGTGGTATACGAATCCACCGTTTATCCTGGTGTAACCGAGGATGAGTGCATTCCTGTTGTGGAAAAGGTTTCTGGTCTGAAGATGAACGTTGATTTCTATGGTGGTTACTCTCCTGAGCGAATTAACCCGGGTGACAAGCAACACACTGTAGAGCACATTAAGAAGGTAACCTCCGGTTCAACTCCCGTAATTGGCAAGTATATCAACGAGGTTTACTCTTCTGTGATTACGGCAGGTACACACCTTGCTCCTACTATTAAGGTGGCAGAGGCCGCCAAGGTTATTGAGAATAGCCAGCGTGACATCAATATCGCTTTTGTGAACGAGCTCTCCAAGATCTTCAACAAGATGGGTATTGATACCCTTGATGTCTTGGAGGCTGCTGGTACTAAATGGAACTTCTTGCCTTTCCGTCCAGGTCTGGTTGGTGGTCACTGCATTGGGGTTGATCCTTACTATCTTGCACAGTGCGCTCAGCGTCATGGCTACAACCCTGAGATTATCCTTGCCGGTCGTAGAATGAATGACGGTATGGGTGAGTATGTGGCTACTGAGACTATTAAGTTGATGCTTAAGAAGGGTATTCAGGTACTTAACAGTAATATCATCATCCTTGGCTTCACCTTCAAGGAGAACTGCCCTGATGTACGTAATACCAAGGTTATTGATATCTATAAGGCATTGAAGGAGTATAACGTAAATATCACTGTATATGATCCTTGGGCAAATCCCGCTATTGTGGAGCATGAATATGGTATCAAGGTGGTGAATGAACTGCCTACTGAAAAGTTCGATGCCGCTATCGCAGCCGTTGCTCATAAGAGATTTGAAGATCTTAAAGTTGCAGAATTACTCAAGGATAAGCATGTAATCTTTGATGTAAAGTGTACATTGGACAGAAAGATCATTGATGGACGTCTCTAAATTCAATCGTTAATGGAAAAGGTTAAAGTACTCTGTATAGTCCAAGCTCGCCTTACATCAACGCGTCTGCCAAATAAGGTTTTCAAACTGTTGCAAGGCAAGTCAATCATTGAATTGCTTTATGAACGCTTGTGTATGGCTAAGACAATCGATAAGATTGTTTTTGCTATTCCAGACAATCAAGATAATGCCTCTCTTTGTGATTATCTGAAAGAACGTGGCATTGAGACTTTCCTGGGCTCAGAACTGGATGTTTTTGATAGATTCTTACAATGCGGTAAGAAATACAACCCTGACTGGGTTGTACGTGCCACTTGCGACAACCCGCTTATGGATTGGACTATCATTGACAAACTTGTATTGAGGGCACAAGAAACGAATGCGGATTATTGCTCAATGACTGGTTATCCTGTGGGTATTGTGGCTAGAGTCTTTAACTTCCATACGTTTGAAGCTATCGACAAGACTACTCTGACAGATAGTGAGATAGAGCACGTGACACCGGTATTCTATAATCACCCTGAACAATACAACGTCAATATTGAGAATGTTGAATTTGATAAGTTTCGTTTGAGTGTTGACACTGCTGAGGATTTTGAATTGATGACTAAGATATACGATGCGCTTTATGAAGGAACTCCCATCCCCAACGATAAAGTCTATGCCTATCTTAGGAAACACCCAGAACTGTGTGAAATCAATAAGGATATTAAACAAGTAAAAGCATAACTATGGATTTTAAGATTCAAGGCAATAGCGGTGTGTTAATGATCGCTGAAATAGGTGGTAACCATGAAGGAGACTTTGAATATGCAAAGAAACTGGTAAGTGACGCTGTTTCTACGAAAGCAGATGTTGTTAAACTTCAGCTGTACACGGGCGATACGCTTGTAAACAAGAAACTGTCTCCTACCCGTAATGAGCATTTCAAGAAATTTGAGTTGTCCAAGGAACAGTATATTGAACTGGCCAAGATGGTCATTGATGCCGGCAAGTATTTCACGGCATCTGTCTGGGATTTGGATATGCTTGATTGGATTGATCCTTACATGGCTTTTTACAAAATTGGTTCTGGAGATTTAACTGCATATCCAGTCATTAAGAGAACTGCAGAATTAGGCAAACCTATTATTATTTCTGCTGGCCTTTCAACAGAGCAGGAAGTGATAGATTGTGTTAAGTTCATTCAGAGCATTGATAAGAGGTACTGCTCTCCTGAATATTTGGCAGTTCTTCAGTGTACGGCCATGTATCCTATCGAGGATACTGATGCCAATCTTGCTGTAATCAACCGTTTTAAACAGTTGTTTGGCGTTACCGTTGGGTACTCAGATCATACCAAAGGTTCAGAAGCATTGAAATATTCAGTTGCAGCCGGTGCGGAAGTTTTGGAATTCCATTTCACGGATAGTCGAGATGGAAAAGTGTTCCGTGACCATTTTGTTTCACTGACACCAAAGGAAGTGGATGAACTACATGATTCAATCCTTTTGATTAAGGGCTTTATGGGAAATGAAACGAAAAAACCACTGAAGATAGAGATTGACAATGGTCACCCTGTATCTTTCAGAAGGGGCGTTTTCCCGGCACATAATATCCCCAAGGGGAAAACAATAGAGGAATCTGACCTGGTTTGTCTCCGGCCGGCAGAAGGTATTTCGGCTGCTGATTACTATAAGCTTATCGGTAAAGTGGCGAAGGAAGATTTGGAGGAATTACAGGAACTTAACTTTAGCTTATTTGAATGATGAATAACAGCCCTTTGGTTACAGTATATGTGACAAATTATAACTATTCAGCTTATATTCGTCAGTCTCTGGAGAGTCTTTTCGCCCAGACGATGAAGGATTTTGAAGTGATAATCATTGATGATGGCTCAACTGACGATTCAAAGAGCATCATTGAGGAATACACTGACCGAGCACAGATTGTATTCCAAAAGAACAAGGGCTTGAATGTTTCTAACAACATAGCTCTTAAGATGGCTACAGGTAAATATATCATGCGCTTGGATGCTGATGATTATCTTGCTCCTAATGCCTTGGAAGTGATGTCTTCGTTGTTGGAGGCAGACCCGGAGTTAGGCCTTGTGTTCCCTGATTATGAGATGGTGGATAAGGATGGTAATCTTATGACTATTCAAAAGCGCCACAACTTTGCAAAGGAAGTAAAAGTGCTTGACCAGCCTGCCCATGGGGCTTGTACGATGATTCGCACTGCTTTCCTGCGCCAACTCGGTGGCTATGATGAGCGTTATCGTTGCCAGGATGGTTATGAGTTATGGATTAAATTCACGGCCAAGTATAAGGTTACCAATGTTAATATACCTCTATTTTTTTACCGACAGCATGGTGATAATCTGACAAGCAATGAAGAGCGTATCCTCAATACCCGCATGCAAATCAAGTCGAATTTTGCTAAGGAGAATTTGACTGATTTCAATGCGTTGGCAATAGTCCCGGTAAGAGGCTCCAACCGTAAAAGTTTAGTGATAGCGCAGACAGAGATTGGCGGAAAGACCCTTTTGCAAAATAGAGTAGATGGCTTAATCCAGGCTGACAGAGTAAAGAAGATTGTTGTAACGTCTTCGTCATCCGAAATAGGTGAGTTGATTAACTCCATGTATGTAGATTGTGAAAAGGTTAGCTTTATCCAGAGACCTGTTGAATTGGAACGGATGAATGTCAGCTTATATGATACAGTAGAATATGTGGGCAAGACGGAGTCGTTACACGATTACTCTTGTGTACTGGTTCCCGCTGTTGAGTTCCCGTTCATTAACGCTGATATGCTGAATGATGCGGTTAATTCGCTCTTTATATTCAGGTCAGACTCGCTTATCAGTGTCCGACCCATTGAGAACACAATTTATCAGCATGATGGAAGCGGCATGAAACCTATTGTGGATCCGCTTAAAGTGGCAAGGATTGAAAGGGATGAGATGTACAATTTTTCTGGAGGTATTATTGTGACGACTGTTCAATCGCTTGACAAATTTAGAGCTCTTATTTGTGGTAAAGTATCACATATCGTGATTTCACAAAAGGCAGCCCTTGGTGTAAAGTCAAAACTGGATATAGAGATTGCAAATGCGCTGGCTATCAATAGAGCATAACATATGAAGGTCCCTAAGATATTAAGCAATTCTCTGATATATACGATAATAGCGCTGATACAAAAGGGTATTAGTTTTTTTCTATTACCGTTATACACCTATTATCTGATGCCATCAGATTATGGGGTAATGAGTGTTGTAACTTCGATTACCAATTTTATATCGATTTTTATCTTATTTTCCTTTACCAGTACAGCAACTCGTTTCTATTATAAGAGAAGAGAACATGATTATGCGAGACAACTTTGGGGAACTTTAATACTTTTAGTCTTAATTAATACAGTGGTGATAGGAACTCTTTGTTTCGTATTCCACCGCTTTTTTTTAGATCCAGTATTAGGCGAAATACCATTCTCCCCATACCTTGTAGTGGGGTTGTTAACCACCATTGTTTCTCCTCTATATTTATTCTTTCAGGCCTATCTACAAACAATTCAGAAAGGGAAACAGTACGGCACTAACTCACTCCTGTATTTTTTACTCCAAGTCGGACTAACGGTTCTATTCTTGGTGAAATTCAATTGGGGTGTTATGGGTGTACTTTATGCTAATTTAATTACGGCTGTTATTTTCTTTATATATGCATTCTTCTTTTTTCTTAAAATGAAGTTAGAATGGAGAATTAATAAAGAAATCGCAACATCTGCATTCAAATATGCAACTCCACTGTTTCCACACCACTTATTTGCATGGTCTTCAGGAATGATTGATAGGATTATGCTTAATTCCCTGTCATCATCTACATCTTCTGGTTTGTATAGCTCAGCTCAGCAATTTGGTAGTATTATAAATACTGTTGAAGTAAATGTTAATAGAGCGTACGCTCCGTGGTTTTATGAGAGAATAGGCAAATCGGAAAATGAAGAAACTATAAAGAAATTAATTTATCTCTTAGTTACATTTTATAGTGTTATAGCCTTTGTGTTTTCTTTGTATTCTAAGGAAATTATACATTTAATGACAGCCCCCAGTTATCACAGTATATGGGTGTATGTTCCTTTTTTGTGTTTCGCTAATGTTTTTCAAGGCGTATACTATGTTTATTCAAATTTTCTCTTTCTTGATAGGACTAAATATGTGTTTTATTGCACATTATCAAGTGCGGTACTGATAATAGCTCTTAATTTTATATTGATCCCGATTTTGGGTGTTTCAGGAACCGTTATTTCAGCTGCAGTTGCGATTATTGCAAGAAGTATGATTTGTCTTTGGCTTGCTAGCAGGTCCCCCAATTTTATAAGAGTTAATTATATCACAATAGCAATAACAATAGGTCTACTCTTTGGAATATCTATGATACAATATGCAATTCCTTCTATGGGAGTTATATACGGTGTTGTCATAAAAACATTTTTTTTATTGCTGGCTTGTGGAGTATTAGTGTGGCTGTATAAGGATTCTATATCATTGTTCAAAAACATTTTTTTACATGCGAAAACTAATAAAACTGATAAAGAGGATTAAAACTTTGTATTGGACAACGATTGCGAAAATAAAGATAGGTAATGGGCATTACGGGAGGTCGTTATCGGTAAATAGCAAATGTTTGTTTAATCGACGAGTTAGGTTGGGTAATAACTGCAATTTCAATGGTATCTCTATATATGGACGAGGGACTGTTATTATCGGTGATAATTTCCATTCAGGCAAGGATATTCTTATTAACACATCAAACCATAATTATGAAGGCGAAATGATCCCTTATGATAAGACGCATATAGTCCAAAAAATAGTAATTGAAGATAATGTATGGATAGGTCATCGAGCTATCCTGCTAGGTAATATTACAATAGGAGAAGGAGCTATTATAGGAGCTGGTGCCGTTGTCACCAAGGATGTGCCAAAATGCGCCATTGTTGGTGGTAATCCTGCAAAGATTTTGAAGTATAGAAATGAAGCGCATTATAACGAGTTAAAAGAAAAAAAATTATTCCACTAATAAAGGATTATATGTTTGATGCGAGAGAAGCCAATTACTTACGATATACCTTAAAGTTCCGTTATAAATCAAAAAAGATTTTGGGGATTAATTTTAAAAAAGGTTTTGTTTACGGTGTTGGCAATTTTATTGTTGGTTTTATTCAGTCGTTATTTAAAAATCCTATATCTTTTAGGAAACTTATAAGTAAGAGTGAGGGTAATATTATTTTTTATAATGGGAGGAATCAATACAACGCTCTCATTACGTTGTATGATATATTAAAGAGTAGAAATGATAAAGTATCATTAATTCAATCTTCAGAACTGCCCATGTGGCGTTCTTATGTTTATGCCATAGGATCGATTGGGACGTTTTGTAGGGATTATGGTAGGTCATCAGAGGAAGACAAAAGAGTAATCTCTAATGAACTTGCAACATACTTGCGTTCGTATGGCGATTATAAATTAATGATGAAATGGTTAGATAAATCAAAAATTTCTAATCTATTTCTTGCTAATGACCATGTAACATACATGAGAGCACTTTTAATGGCTTGCAATGACAGTAATGTTCAAACCATTTATGTTCAACATGCGGCCGTAACAGAAAAATTTCCTCCTTTGATTTCAACATATTCTTTTTTAGATGGACAAGATTCATTAGATAAATATACGACTAATAATAAACTAATTAAATCAAAAGTGTATGTTGTTGGTGGAACAAGATTTGACTTGGCGAAGCCCAAAGACGTACAGAATAATGATAGGCTCGGTATTGCATTAACACGTAGTGATGAAAAACCACTTTGGGAAGTCCTTATAAGTAGCTTGAAAAAAAACTATGATAAGGAGATAGTACTTAGACCGCACCCAAGAATGGATCTGGAATCTATCAAAGAATACTGTAATAATAATAGTGTTATTTTTTCTGACCCTTCAAAAGAAGATAGTTTCTCGTTCTTAAATAACATTTCGGTGTTAATAGCGAATGAAACTTCTACCCACTTGGATGCCATGCTTATGCATCGTCCTTCTGTTTTATATACAGGACTTTCTTCGACAGGGCTTAGAGATCACTATGGTATGGTCCAGAAAGGGCTATTAAAATATTGTGATAGTTTTAAAGAACTTCAAAAAATAATTGATAAACCTAAATTGCTCTCACCTCAAGATAGCCAGTTGCGTCTTTATAATGCATCGTTTCATACACAGTTTGAATATAATGTGTCTGAACTAATTGTGAGAATTGTAATAGATAAAGAGGATAGTATAAATGGGCTTGTTGAACAACAAGGCATAACATATATTGACTATGGTTCAAAGGGGTAAGGCTCTTATTTGGGCGGACTGTTTGTTGGTATTGTTTAATGTGCTTAATGGTGGGCTATCAATCCTTCCAATGCTTGTGTTTTTTGACAGTATTCCGCTTAATCTTGTTTTAGGAATAGCGTTGAATCTGGGGTGGTTAATATGTAATATTAATTATGTGAAAGTACGCAAATATCCTAAAGTATTAATTCCTTATTTTATTGTTTTAATTTATCAAATCTTTCTAGGACGGTTTGAATTCTCTGCGGCTACATTTCTTGTCAATTTATCTTTCTTCTTTGTCCTTATAGGATTTGTTAATAAGTATAAAGAGGATTCCATCAACCTGCTTACGAATACTTATATTTCATACAGTCTACTCAATGTTGTAGGAGTGGTTTTGGCCTTTGTATTAATAACGCAAGGTCTGTTAGACCCCCTTTCAAATAGTATCGATATTAGTATTTTGTCGAAAGATAACGAAACGGCCTTTTTCCCGGGTCATTTAACTATTATTAGACCAAATGACGGAACCCGTGTTTCTTTTTTGCCTGTAATAGGGTTGTTTAGTGGTTATTCACACGAGCCCCATGTGGTAGGTTATATTTGTATTCCTGCTTTTTTCTATCTATTATATAAACTAAGAATTATTCGTGTAAAACTTATTAATGTTATCATTATAGCACTGTATTTATTGTTCTTTCTTATTACTCTATCAGCTACGAGTTTTATTTCATTAACCTTTGTAATCATCGCGGGGCTTTTCTTGTCTGGTTTTCAGAAAGATAAAAAAAAGAATTGGGTGATACTAATTGTTCTAATACTGGTGGGTATTTCCTTGGCGGCATTCATTAGTGATTCTTTCTCTTTTGTTTTTGAGAAAATGTCTGCTGATGGAGGAAGTAGGAGTTATTCGGAAGAGCGAATAGGTTATGCATTTACTCCTAAAACTCTCTTCGGGTCTACTATTTACACTTCAGAGATAGATGGTGACATTGGTGTAATTACTGCCTTACTCAACATAATATTCTATGTGTCTATGGGAGTGCTATGTTTTAAGTTGTTAAGGAAAAGTAATAGGTTTTCTTTTTATGCGGGGCTGGCATATCTATACTTCCTGCTACATTCGATGAAGGCATTTTTGATGATTTACAGGTATTCGTTCACTTTATTTATGGTGTTTCTCTCCTATTTAATTTATCGTACATATAAAGATGGCGAACAAAAGCCGAAACGTATAAAAACGACATTGGACTAAAACTCTTATTCTAAATGGCATGAAGATTCTTCTCATTTCAAATGGCTTCGCTGATAGTAAGGTTCATAGAAATCTTACCAAGGCTTTGGATGGTTATGGTGTTGAACAAACTGTCTATTGTCCAGTGCGAGAGGAAAGGCTACTTGGTAAGAATCAGTTTGTTGGTAATAAGGTGAAGTTTGTATATAGCAATTGTATAAGATCATGGTACAAGTATTTTTATCACTACAAAATTTGGCAGTTATTTAGGGACATAAGTAACAATATAGAATTGCGGGATTTTGATATAATTCAAGCCTCAACACTTTTTTCTGACGGAGGTTTAGCCTTAAAGATTCACAAAAAATACGGTATTCCATATATTGTTGCTGTTCGGAATACTGATATTAATCTGTATATAAAAAAGCTTAAGCACACACACACTTTAGGCTATCAAATTCTTCTCAATTCGGAAAAGATTGTATTTATTTCAAAGGGGGAAATGAATGAGTTTTCCGAATCGCAGTTTGTAAAACCAATTTTTAAACAGATCCAGAATAAGATTCTAATACAGCCTAACGGAATAGAAGATTACTGGCATCAAAATATTACGCAAGAGAAAAGAAATGGGCATGATATATTGTATATTGGAGATTATTCACCTAACAAAAATGTCATAAGGCTGGCTCAAGCTATTAATTTGTTACGTAAAGAAGAGAAGTATCAGGATACTCGTTTGATTGTTGTAGGTGGTGAAAAGAAAGGGAAGGCATGGAAATATGACAATAGTACAAAAAAATACATAGAAAATAATCCGGATTCAGTAAAGGCATTAGGTAGGATAGAGGATAAAGAGAAACTGATAAGCATTATGAGATCATGTGCGGTGTTTGCAATGCCTAGTATTTTTGAGACTTTTGGTTTAGTTTATATAGAAGCTTTAAGTCAAAACTTACCCGTAATATATACAAAGGGGCAAGGAATTGATGGTTTGTTTGATGATAGCGTTGGTATACCTGTAGATGCATTCTCAGTTGATGATATAAAAATAGCTATTAAGAAAATATTAGATAATCCTGAACGGTTTAATAATACAAGTGTTGATTTTCAACAGTTTGATTGGAAAATCATTGCTAATCACTATATAAAATTATATAACGAAATATTAAAACCTGTGTTATGAAGGTTATTTATATTCATCAGTATTTTGTGACTCCAGACGAGCCTGGTGGAACCCGCTCATATTGGATTGCTCGTGAGTTGGTAAAGCGAGGTCATCAGGTTGTAATGGTTACATCTGCGTTCAATGGTAACCATAAAGAAGGACTTACTTCAATTGACGGGATTGATGTCATTTATATTAAAAATGCTTATGACAACTCCATGTCTGCTGGGAGGAAGATTTTCTCGTTTGTTAATTTTATAAGGAAGGCAATTAAGGAATCTTCCAAACTGAAAGATGTGGATGTCGTTTTTGCCACATCAACACCATTAACTGTAGGCTATGTAGCCTTACGACTGAAAGCGAAAAGGAAATGGCCTTATGTTTTTGAGGTCAGGGATTTATGGCCGGAATTCCCCATTGAGGTTGGTGCTATTAAGAATAAACTGACCATAAGATTATTACGTAGACTGGAAAAATGTATCTATGACAAATCCGAGCATATAGTAGCGCTTTCTCCTGGTATGAAAGAAGGTGTAATAATGGCAGGTGTTTTAGAAGAGAAGGTGTCTATGATACCCAATATGGCAAAACCTGACAAGTTCTACCCACACGAACCCAATCAAGAGATTGCTAATCGGTTTGGTATTGACCTTACCAAGTTCAATGTGATTCACTTTGGCTCCATGGGACGTGCCAACGGCTTGCAGTATATTATTGAGGCGGCAAAATGCCTGAAAGATGCAGGAGATGACGATGTTCGTTTTATCTTTATGGGTAGCGGTGCTACTGAGCCGGTCATAAAGAAACTCTCTGAGGATTACGGCTTGAACAATGTAAGTTTCTTGGGCAGTCATAAGATGAATGTGGTGGCAGAAGTCGTAAATTGCTGTGATGCCAGCATTACCACTTTCTTGAATCTGCCCGTTTTGAAGACCAATTCTCCAAACAAATTGTTTGACTCGTTGTCAGCAGGGAAACCTATTATTGTGAATTCCGCGGGTTGGACAAAGGATATGGTGGAACAGGAACATTGCGGTTTTTATGTAGATGTGGAACATCCGGAAGAACTGGCGCAAAAACTAGGCTTCTATAAAGGCCAAAAAGAGATATTGAAACAGATGGGTGAGAACGCACGCCGGCTCTCCCTTGAGGTATATGATAAGGACATTCTTGCTGCAAAGGTGGCAGATGTGTTGGAAAGATTTGGTCAGCAAAAGTAGTATATATTATGTACAAGCATTTCCTTAAGCGATTCTTTGATTTATGGATATCGCTAATAGCATTAATATGCATTAGCCCGATATTACTTGTTGTAACCATCTGGCTTCATTTCGCAAACAAGGGTGCCGGAGCATTTTTCACGCAAGACAGACCGGGTAAAAATGGGAAGATATTCAAAGTTATCAAGTTCAAGACCATGACTGATGAACGAGATGATGACGGCAAATTGCTCCCAGATGAGAAACGCTTGACTAAGGTGGGCAGACTGGTAAGAAGCTTTTCCATTGATGAACTCCCCCAGTTAATCAATGTTTTCAAGGGAGATATGGCATTAATAGGCCCGAGGCCGCTATTAGTCCAGTATCTGCCTCTATATACAAAGGAACAGGCACGTCGTCATAAAGTGAGACCAGGTATTACGGGCTGGGCACAGGTTCATGGTCGTAACTTGCTCGTTTTAAGCAAGAAATTTGAGTATGATGTATGGTATGTTGATCACCTAACCCTTTGGCTTGACATCAAGATTATCTGGATGACTGTTATGAACGTCATTAAAAGATCTGATATTGGAGAGGGAGCAGGAGATATGCAAGAGGTTGATGATCTTCATTTTGCTGAACGTATAAAACTTGATTGAGAATGCTTACATGTGATAATTTATTTTTCCGTCGTCCTACCCTTGATGATGCAGCGGTAATATGTGAACTGAAAAATAACGAGAAGGCTGCACAGCTTCTAGGTGGCGTTCATCATTCATATTCTGTCGCAGACATAGAAAGATGGATAGAATTTCATAATAATAACCCAGGAGAAGTCTTGCTGGTTGTGGAAGATACAGAACGTGGAAAATTAATTGGGCATGTTGGCCTGTATAAGATAGACAATGTGGCCAAGAAGACCGAATATGGGATATTATTGGCTGACGATGAATCGCGAGGAAAAGGTTATGGCACGAAATCAACAAAAATGATGATTGATTATGCGTTCAATAAACTAGGGATGCATAAAGTAACAGCTGAAGTGCTTAGCGAAAACACTGCTTCAATTGCCATGTTGAAGAAATGTGGGTTTTCAATAGACGGTTGTTTGCGTGACGATATCTTCAAGAATGATCGTTATTATGATGTGTTATCCATGTCATTAATAGAATCAGAATATAGAAAATGAGAGAATTCGGTTCTGATTTTCACTTCATAGACTCATACAATTCCGGTAGGGCGCATCTTACGAATGTGTTCAGTGGCGCTACATTGTTGGCAGATGGTCGCCAGTGCATCGTTGTGCTAATTCGTCAATATGGCTGGAAAAGGATTTGGATGCCTGATTATTTCTGCTATGAGGTAATTGATACCATTAAAGAGCAGACGGGTATCAAGGTTATGTTCTATGAAGATACACCCCTCAATGAAGGGATGGTGGAGAGTCTGCCCTTCAGAGAAGGGGATGTGTTATTGCGAATGAATTTCTTTGGGCTTCGAGACAAAAGAAGTAACAAAAACATACCCTGCCCAGTTATTGAAGACCATACCCATGACCCTTTTGGTCACTGGGCCCTCTATAGTGATGCGGATTGGTGTATATCCTCTATCAGAAAGATATTGCCTTTGCCCGAAGGCGGTATGATGTGGTCACCTAAGGGGTATAAAGTGGAGGTGGAAATAAAGCCTTCAAATGAAAACGAAAAGATAGCTTCTATACGCTGGGAGGGAATGGAAATGAAATCCAAATACCTGAAAGGTGAGTCTGTCCGTAAAGATGATTTCCGTAAACGCTATACGGAAACGGAAGAGTGGTTTGATTTTGCAGAACCAGCTCCTATTGATGAACGGAGTAAAATGGTCGTTTCAAAGCAACTGGATATAAACCTCTGGCAAGGAGCCAAGCGCAATAATTGGGCATTCCTACAGAGCTTGGTGAACAAAGATGTCTGTACGGTTCTGAAGCCAGAGGATGAAACCTGTACTATGTTCTCTTTGGTATTGCTGTTTGATAACAAGGAAACAAGGGATAAAGTAAGAAAGCACCTGATAGAAGCACGAGTATATCCAGCCATCCTATGGGCAGTGCCAGAAAGCGCATCAGAGAATGCCAGGAACTTTAGTGACAGAATGTTGTCGATTCATTGCGACGGGAGATATTCCACTGAAGACATCCAGCATTTGGTAAGCATATTGAACAAAGCAATTACAATATAATGATTAGGTTATACAATTTGTCAGAAGCAGAACAGTGGGACGCTTGTGTTAAGAGTTTTGCTGAATGGGATGTGTATTACCTCAGTGGCTATGTGAAGGCATTCCATATCCATGGTGATGGTGATCCATATCTGTTATATTATGAAGATAATGGTCTTCGAGCCATCTATGTTTATATGCGTCGTCAGACAGCATTGCCTGGAGTATATGATTCCGTAACGCCCTACGGTTATGGTGGTGTGTTGTTTGAGGGTGATGCAACGGAAGAGAACCGTAAGGCACTCTGGAATGCATATTTGGCCAAAATGAAGGAAGAGTGTATAGTGGATAATTTCGTGCGCTACCATCCTGTGCTGAAGAATGCAGTACCTATGAAGGACATTTCCAATGTCATTGATTTGGGAAAAACAATTGCTTTTGACCTTGCTTCCCCCGAAGTTATCTGGGAGAACATAATCAGCAAGAACAGAAATATGATTCGTAAGGCGGAGAAGAATGGTATTGAGATAAAGTACGGAAAGGACCTGAATCTGTTCAATGACTTCCGCCGTATCTATAATGCCACTATGGATAAAGACAATGCTGAGGAGTACTACTACTTTGGGAAGCAATTCTATGAGTCCATCCATAATGACCTGCACGACAACTATGAAATGTTCTATGCCATATTGAATGGGGAAATCATTGCAATGAGTATCATGCTCTTTGGAAACAAACAGATGCATTATCACCTTTCAGGCTCTATGATAGAATACCGCAATCTTGCCCCTTCCAACCTGCTGCTCTACAAGGCTGCATTATGGGGTTGCGAACATGGATTTAAGACATTCCACTTAGGAGGTGGAGTGGGTTCTGGTGAGGACAGCCTCTATAAGTTCAAAGCAGCCTTTAACAAGATGTCGGATTTTCAATTCTCGATAGGGAAGCAGATATTTGATAAGGATAAGTATGATGAATTGGTGAGGATTCGCAAAGATTCCGATTCGAACTTCAATGAGGCATCTCATTATTTTCCACTCTACAGAGCATAATGAAAATACAAAACTATAATTTAATGGCAAACAAAAGTATTTACTTGTGCTTGGCTCATATGGGCGAAGTTGGACTCGAGCAAAAGTATATCAAAGAAGCTTTTGATACCAATTGGGTGGTGCCCCTGGGGCCTAATGTGAATGGGTTCGAAAAGGATTTGGAGGAGTTCGTTGGTCAGAATAAACGCGTGGTGTGTAGCCATCCCTAAAAGTCGGACAGAGTTAAAGTTTACAAAAACAATTAGCTTTGTCACATAAAGAGAACACGACACGGCGAGACGGAGATGGTGAAAGCCGTCCGTCAATTGGACAGCGGTGTGTCCGCTGAACTGGTAGCCAGAGAGCACGGCATCTCAAGGACGACGATCTACAAATGGAAGTCGAAGTACAGCGAATGGATGTGAGCCAGGTTAAGCGATTGAAGGAGTTTGAGGATGAGAACCGAAAGCTGAAGCAGATGTATGCGAACCTGGCGCTAGACAACCAGATATTGCGGGACGTCACCGAAAAAAACTATAGAGCCCGAGGTCCGGAAGGAGATTGCAGCAGAGCTTACGGACGAATATGAAACCAGCATCGCTCGGGCGTGCTGCCTGATTGAGATCCATCGTTAATACTTTTATTACGAGAGCGTGAAGGATGACACTGAGATAGAGGAAGCCATATATATACCAAAGACTCCGCCACGACGGATACCCCTGGAACCACAAGAAGGTGTACCGCGTATATAAGAAGATCCACTTCAATAAGCGCAGCCGGTTGAAGAAGCGTTTGCCGAAACGGGTAAAAGAACCGTTGGAGGCGCCTCTGGAACCGAACAAGACCTGGTCGATGGACTTTGTGAGCGACAAGATGGAGAGCGGCAGGACCTTTAGGGTGCTGAACATACTGGATGATAGCAACAGAGAAGCGGTAGCGCAGGAAATATCGATGTCAATGCCCGCAGAGCGGGTCATAGCTAATATGGAGAAGGTTATCTTCATCAACGGCAGCTATTGCAGGGCAGTATTGGACGCATATATCTTCAGGAATATCGAAGAGGTGCGCGAATTGACCGAGAGATGGCGTACTGACTACAACGAGAACAGGCCTCACGAGGCGCTCGGGAACACGACGCCGATGGAATATAAACACATGCTTCTGACGGGAGAGATTCGCTCAATGGGACATTCTGTCCCAGCCGCGGCGGCTAACCCTTGAGAAGTTTTTCATGAGTTTGAAATAGAATGATAAATACTAACTTCTATACTGTCCGAAAAAGGGGATGCTTACACATGAATCAGTTGAACAATAGTATTGATGCCTTCTTGGCTCTGGTGCGTGCAGGGCTTTGGAAAAAAGAGGTCCAGCTCTCGCATTTAGGGAGTGTGGATTACACGGAGATTTATCGTTTAGCGAGTGAGCAGACGGTGGTCGGCCTTGTTGCTGCGGGCCTGGAACACGTTACAGATTGTAAAGTGCCGCAGGAT
>JAEEGL017083049.1_pt1 | contig 20502 bp, 11 predicted proteins | sample 9134231 | NCBI WGS metagenome assembly JAEEGL01 (sample SAMN16246548, study PRJNA631951) | gut metagenome | biome: gut microbiome; feature: rumen; material: fiber-attached | host: Bos | place: Iran: Karaj | collected 2018-10
CCAGTGCGACCGGGCCCGCGAGCTTCTCTTCGAGAATGGCGATGGCGGACAAGCCGTTCGCATGCTCGAGTCAATCTACCAGCGCCACCCGTTGAACGAGGAGGTCCTCTCCGTCTATCTCGCGGCGCTCGCCACCTATGATCTGGATCAGGCCCGGTCCATCATCTCCTCGCTCCCCGTCGACCTGGTCCGGGCGCATCTTGTCCTGATTGACTCGGAGCTGAAGAAAGGCGACCTGGCAGAGGCGGAGGCGAGGCTTTCCGCGGCGGAGGAGTTGTGGCCTGACAACGCATTGCTGAAATGCCGCCATGCAATGTTGATGTGCGCGACGGCCAGCCAGCTGACCGACCGGACCTATCTTTCGAAAGCGGAGGAATGGATTCCCTCCGCAGATGGGCTGACGGACAAACTGGACAGATCCTGCCAGTTTTACGTTCGGAAACTCGTGGCAAAGGCGCTTGGCGGTGAAGTCCAGGAATTGACCAGGGAATTTTGCAAGGAAAACGACCTCTATTTCGCCGTGGCCACCGGGGCGATAATGGCTATCGGGGCCACCGACCAGTGCGGCTGCGCGAAGTGCGCGAAGAAGACGGACTTCACTGTCGATGGCGGGGGCCACGGGGATTTCCGCACCATCTCGGAGGCGCTTCAGGCGGCTCCCGACGGGGCGACCATCATCGTGAGTCCCGGCACTTACCGGGAGCACTTCGTCGTGGACAAGGCCGTGGCCATTGTCGGCAATATGGACGGCGACGGGAAATGCCCCGTCATTTGGGACTCCCCGAAGAACACCGACACCTGCATACATGTCAAGGCCGCCGCGACCCTGAAGAACCTGGAGGTCACGACGAAGGTGAAAGTGCCCCACGATTCGCTCGACTTCGAGAACGGACGGCATTACGAGGCCATCTACGTCACGGCGGACGCCGTGCTCGAAGGCCTCTCCATCCACGGCTGGTTCGACGACGGCGTCCATGTGGCGGGGGAAGGCGTGGAGCCCGTGATCGAGAACTGCTCCGTCTTTGAAAACGAGGGGATTGGAGTCAATTTCAGCGATGGTGCGGCGGGGAGCGTTTCCGACTGCGAAGTCTTCGGCAACGGCCAATCGAATGTTCAGATAACAGGAGAATCGACTTCCCCGTACATCCGCCATTGCGAGATTCACGGCGGGAAGGAGAGCGGAATCTTTATTGATTCCAGTGCGTCTGGCCAAATTGAAGACTGTGACATCTTCGAGAATGCGGAGCCGGGCATTGAAATCCTGGACCCGGGGACAAGCCCGAATGTTTCGGCATGTCGAATTCACAACGGGGAAAGCAATGGTCTTTGGATTCACGAGGGGGCAGGCGGCACGGTCGAGGACTGCGACATCTTCAAAAACGACGAACCAGGCATCGTAATCGAAGGTCAGGGCACAAGCCCGACTGTTTCGGCATGCAAGATTCACAATTGCAAGCAAGGCGGATTATGGGTGCATGAAGGCGCGGCGGGAGCAATCGACAGCTGCGACTTTTATGAAAATGAAACAGCAACAATTGAGATCCAGGATCAGGATACGAACCCTAAAGTCTCGGGATGCAAGGTTCACAACGGCAAGGGCAGTGGACTCTTCATTCACGGCGCAGCCGGCGGCATGGTCGAGGACTGCGACATCTTCGAGAATGCCAAAACAGGCATCAAAATCGAAGGTCAGGGGACAAGCCCGACTGTTTCGGGATGCGAGGTTCACAACGGGAAACAAAACGGGATTTGGGTGAAGGCCGGCGCCGCTGGCACCATCGACAACTGCGACATCTTCAAGAACGCGGAGACAGGCATTGAGATTCGGGACCCGGGGACAAACCCGACTATATCCGCGTGTAAGGTTCACGATTGCAAGAATGGCGGATTATGGGTGCATGAAGGTGCGGCGGGAGCTATCGACAACTGCGACATCTTCGAGAACGCGGAGACAGGCATTGAGGTTCGGGAGCAGGGGACAAACCCGACTATATCCGCGTGTAAGGTTCACGATTGCAAGAATTTCGGATTATTGTTTATGGATGGTGCCGCCGGCACGGTCGAGGACTGCGACATCTTCAAGAACGACGGACCAGGCATCTACATCGGTCTCCAGGGGACAAGCCCGACCGTTTCGGGATGCAAGATTCACAATTGCGGGGAAAAGGGCATTTACGTGCAGGATGGTGCAACGCCGATTATCACCGACTGCGGTTAGACGGTTTCCCTGTTCAAGCGGATCCGTAAAAACTGATCGGACAAACCACTTCACTTTCAACAACCACCAGCCCTCCCGCCGCGAAGGAGCGGGGGAGGAGACGATAAGGAGGTAAAACAATGACGCGTCAAGAAGCCTTGGACTTGTTTAACGATACACAATGGTTTTGGTCGGGCAATACAGAAAACTACAGAGGCATGCGAAAGCTTCCCCAATTGGCACTTAAGTTGTTTTTGGAGCGGAGTGACAAACAGGAAAATTTCTTTTATTTCAATTCTGACATGCTATTAATTGGCGATAGAGATCGCCTTTATGGCGTTTGGCTTTATAAAAGCGTACGCGACATTCTAGATAAACATCCAACATGTTACTGTGTGGATGTGACAATACCAGATAAACAAACTAGCAACAAAGAAAAGAATAAGCAAATTGAGGGGCATGTCGCCAAGGTGGAAATCACTCTCGATGATGAGAAGCTTGAAAAAACCGCCAAAGAGGCTCTTAAGAGTGTCTTGGAAAAACTGAATTCATTTATTTACCGTGTCCGCAACACGGAGAATAAGATATTAGTCCTTCCCGAAGTTAAGAAGTTCAACGAGAGCGTTGACATCGATGCGTATGCCGAGGATAGACTCAATTTCCGGTCCCATGCCGGAAAGAACTACATTCGCGAGGATTCCCAGCACACTCAACTGGGAATCAGCGGGGAAAACTACGAGGATGGTCCCTTCAACCTCATCTATTTCGGCGCACCGGGAACGGGAAAGAGCTATAAGCTCAAGGAGGCTGTCGAGGGAAAAAAGAACAACGACGGAAGCATATTCCAAGACAAAGATAATAGAATCGGGCTTTTCGTTGATGTCAAGGATGGGAAAGTCGTTCAACGCCGCTACGAGCGCGTGACATTCTACCCCACCTATTCCTACGCCCAGTTCGTCGGGTGCTACAAGCCGGTGATGAAAGCGAAGAGCGATGGGACTCCGGGCGATGAAATCGCCTACAAATTTGTTCCTGGCCCCTTCCTTCGTGTTCTTGTGGATGCGCTAAACAATCACGATAACGACTACTGCCTCGTCATTGAGGAAATCAACCGCGCCAACGCGGCGGCGGTTTTCGGCGACGTGTTCCAGTTGCTGGACAGACCAGATGGCATTAGCGATTATGACATCGCGGTGTCGGAAGATGTGAAGAAGTTCTTGTACGAGGACAAGGAGGGACTGACCGAAACCGGAAAAGAAACATTGAAAAAACTTGCGGGAGAAGGCCGTCTAAAAATCCCATCCAACATGTACATTTGGGCGACGATGAACAGCGCCGACCAGGGAGTGTTCCCGCTGGACACCGCCTTCAAGCGGAGATGGGAATTTGAGTACATAGACATTGACAATGGCGAAAAAGAAGGCGATGATGAGAAACGCCCGCCGGAAGAATGGACTATTGCGGGTAAAATCTTCAAATACAAATGGAATAAGGTTCGCAAGTACATTAACGATCTCTTGTCGGAGAACGGCGTAAACGAAGACAAATTGATGGGTGCCCGTTTCGTTACCGCCACGGAGACCGCCAAAGGTGAAAAACTATTGTCCGTCGTTTCCTTGGAAACCTTCAAATCAAAGGTTCTCATGTATTTGTGGGAGGACGCCGCCAGAATGTGCCGCCAGAAGACATTTGCAGACGGCATCAAGACCTTCAAAATCCTTCAGGGCCAATGGGATGAAAAGGGTTGCGGCATTTTCAAACCCTATAAGAAGGATGGAAAAGATGCCGAGATTCCTAGTAATTTGATGGATTCCAAACCCGCGGAAGGAGACAAAAAGGAAGAAGAAAACCTTGCCCCTAAGAATTGAGTCTCTTCATGAAAATCGTCTATCTCCAAGAGGAAACGCGTTATACAACGACTGAACTGGTTCAAAGGATCAACGAACAACTGAAGCCAGACCAGGAGTCCGAGGATGAGGCTCCTGTTCAATCTGCCTTTTCGGAGACGGCTGAGGCCTATCTTGACAAAGACTTTTTCGTCCGCCTCAAGACGGCAATGGACAAACTCCCCAGGGAGGATCGCGAGACCGCCGTTGTCAGGCAAAGTGGCGATAGCTTCACATTCAAATTCATCGGGCTTTTCGATTTCATCGATGATGACACCCGCACGAACCTGACCCTGTTTTTCCTCCCGAAATTCATCGGCATTGAAAATCTTGGAACAGGTTTGGAGTCTGCCAGAAACTCTGTCTTGCTGGCTGTTGACCGCTACAACCGCGAGTTGAACCGCCTCGGTGAAATGGCAGAGGAATTGGAACGGCATGAGAGCCTTCTTGAACTCGCCGTTCGCGTACTCCGAGACTACTTGGAGAACGGCGTCTACACCAAGCAGCAACGCGAACTGGAACACAACGGGCAGGGGGAGATCGACTGGGAAACGACCATCGACCAATACCAGCCCGTTTTCCTGAAGGGACAGGATGGCAGAAGACGGCCCATATACATGGATACGGCGACGGAACTGGCCAACTCCGACGAGGACCACTACATCACCCGCCTACATCAGTGTCTCGTCACCACATGGGGCCGCAAGCTGGAGGAACTGGGACTCTCGACTGTCCTTCGGGTGAACGTGCCGCTTCTGAGCGAAGACGATCTCGTTCATTTCGGCGCCAAGGAATACCAGCTTGACCAGATCCGAAAGGAAATGGCTGTACAGTTCGTCACGAAGTCGCGGCATACGCTCTCCTTGATGAAGGAGCTAATCGAACGAATGTCGGAAAGCCAGTCGACGAACGACCTATGCCTCTCGTTTGGCATGAACGGTGCCGAACACCTTTGGGAAAAGGCCTGTGCCGAGGTGTTAGGGTCGGAACTGGAAGAGCCGATTAACAAATGCGGACTTGAATGGACGGATGGCGTAACATTCAGCAAATATATGCCGCGGCCAATATGGGCCCAAATCTTAGGTGGTTCCGACCCGAAGGAAGATGAGAATCCCTGTGAACAATCAGGCTGGAGACTGGATTTCATTCGGACGTGGCATGAAACTGAAAAAGGTTCTGTAACCAAGTTGGTGATTCTCGATGCCAAGTATTATGACTTCACATGGGATGACAACGATAAGATCCAAGGTTCTCTACCGGGCATCGGTGACATCGCAAAGCAAATCTTTTACCAGTTTGCATTCAAAAATCTAATAGACAGTCAATCTACTAAACCAGCAATCGTAAACGCCTTTCTTTTTCCCGAGGATGATGTTTCGAAGCGACTGCCAAAGGATGAAAATGACCGTCTAGCTGCCTCGGAAATTGTACAGTTGGGCTGGAAGAAAGACAGGACAATAGACCGTGCCAAAGGATTTGGCGACATGCTTCTTTTTGCCGTGCGCATTCCCGGAATCGAGTTGTTTAGGCGGTATGCCTCTGGCGAAAATGCGGACAAATGGTTTGAGGAGATTGTAGATGGCGAAGAAAAGGCGAGAACAACTTTGACCAACCTGAAACTGTCTTGCTGACGGTCGCTACCTACCCCAAAAACCTCTGCTTCTCTGCCTCTCCGCTTCTTGCCTATAAAACCCATTTATTCACATGAATGCTCCCGCGCGCGGCACGGTCGGACCGCTCTGCGTTAAGAATACCGCACGGGGAGGGGGTAGAACGCAGAGAACGCGGAAAGCACACTGAGGGCGCGGATAAAACATTAAAAAATCTGCGTTTTCCGCGCAAATTCTGCGTCCTCCGCGTTCTTAAACGTTGCGGTGCACCCTCAGTTTTTCGCCCGTATCCCCCTAGATTTTTCCAGGGTTTTGCTAATAATAATATCATCATTTCCAATGAAGTGGCCATATCGTGGCCGTTCCTCCAAATGTTTGCCAGAGCAGGAACCAGGAACCAAGAACCAGGAACCAGGAACCAAGAACCAGGAACCAGGAACTGAGAACCAGGAACCAGGAACCAGGAACTGAGAACCAGGAACCAGGAACTAACTCATGAACGCCCAACTCGACATGCACAACAAGATTACCGCCACGCAGCTACACCGCATGGTGAGGCTCCAGCTCGACACGCTGGCGAAGAGGCCCGAACTGGCGGCGGTCCTGCCCCCTCTCATGGTCTGGGGCGCGCCCGGCCTCGGCAAGTCCACCATCCTGCGCGACGCCACCCGCGAGGCCGGCATCGGCTTCATCGACGTCCGTCTCGCCCAGCGCGAGCCCGTGGACATCCGCGGACTGCCCGTCCCCGGCCCCAACGGCGTGAAGTGGCTCGTCTCGAGCGACTGGCCGCGCGATCCGAAGAGCCGCGGCATCATCCTCTTCGACGAGATCACCGCCGCCGACCGCTCTCTCCAGGTCGCCGCCTACGAGTTCATCCTCGACCGACGTCTCGGCGAGCTCTACAAGGTCCCGGACGGCTGGTACATCTGTGCCGCCGGCAACCGCACGGGCGACCGCGCCGTCGCCACGACGATGTCCTCGGCCCTTGCGAACCGATTTCTGCACGTGGAGCTTGGCGAGGACGTCGAGAGCTGGGCCGACTGGGCCCTCCGCCACGCCATCCTGCCGTCCGTCATCGGCTTCATCCGCTTCCGCCCCGGCCTTCTCTTCAACCAGGAGGGCGAAAACCTCGAGCGCGGCTGGCCGACGCCCCGCGCCTGGGAACGCGTGAGCCGCATGCTCGAGGTGATGGCCGCCGAGGACGAGGAGCTTGTCCGCCACATGGTCTATGGTCTCGTCGGCAACCGCGCCGGCGTGGAGTTCATGGAGTTCCGGAAGATGTCCGCGACGATGGACGACGTCCTCGCCATGATGCGCGACCCGTCGGCCGAAATCAGAATCCCGCAGAAGGCGGACATGAAGTACGCGCTCTGCTCGGCCACCGCCTACCACGTGTGGCGCGGACAGGACGCGCGGGACGCCGCGCTCCGCCTCGACGGTTTCTACCGCCTCTGCATCGCCCTCTCAAGCGACTTCGCCACGATGCTGATGATGGACGCCATGACGGGCACGGGCCTGATTTCCGGTGAGAAGGCTTGCAATCGCCTCTTCGAACACAAGTCCTACAAGGAGTGGTCGGAGAAGCACGGCAAGGCGCTGCACAAGCGCATCGCGCTGTGAATGAAGGGTGCGCTAGGGCGCAAATGAAGGGTCGGCTACGCCGAAATGAAGGGTGCGCCAGGGCGCAAATGAAGGGTCGGCTACGCCGAAATACACCACTAACCACTGGGGACAATCGTAAATGAAGAGTGAGAAGAAAAATGCGGATTCTGGATGCGGCGTCGCCAAGCGAAAGGCGAAGACCTCCGAGCTTCTCGCCCAGGACCGGCAGAAGCTCCTGACGAAGCTGCCGTTCACGGGATCGCTCGTGATGCGGCTCGACCTCGTGCCGGTGAGTGACGAACGCCTTCCGACGGCGGCGACCGACGGCGACCGCATTTTCGTCGACATCGACTTCTACGCGAAGCTCACGGCGGAGGAGCGGCTCTTCGTCCTCGCCCACGAGGTCTGGCACTGCGCGCTGCTGCATTTCCTGCGGCGCGGCGACCGCAACCAGACGCTCTTCAACATCGCGGCCGACCTCGAAATCCACTTCCTTCTCACGGACGAAGGGCTCAAGGCCCCCTTCGTCCTGCCGCACGACCCCCGCTGGAAGGGCCTCTCCGCCGAGGAGATCTACGAGCGGCTCAAAAAGGAGAAGCCCCAGCCCTCCTATGGCGGCCGCAGAGGCGACACGGGCGAGGGCAGGGAGTCGGAGCACATCAAGGGCCTGGGCGGCGGCGGCTTCGACCGGCACCTCGATTCCGCCGCGCGCGCCGGAATCGAGAATGACGAACGCGCCTTCGGCGCGAATGACGGAAATGACGGCAATGGAGAATCCCGAATCCCGAATGCCGACGCGAAACCCGAAACCCGAAACCCAAAACCCGAAACTCGAAACCCGAAACCCGAAACTCGAAACCCGAAACCTGCCTCCCACGCCTCCGTCCGCGACCCCGATTATTCGCCGGAAATCGCGCCGGGCGCGGAGGAACGGTGCCGCGAGCGGCTGACGGCGGCGGTCCAGCAGTGCGAGCGCACGAAGGGGACGCTGCCGGCGGGGCTGAAGGCCGTGGTGCAGGCCGTCCTCAAGCCGGAGATCGGGTGGAGGGAGCTGCTCGCGCAGTTCGTGACGAGCTGCTACGGCGGCAGCCGCCGCTGGCTGCCGCCCGCGCGGCGCCACGTGCACGAGGGGCTCTACCTGCAGAGCATGCGCTCCGAGCGCCTGCGCGCCATCGTCGCCATCGACACGAGCGGCTCGACGCAGGGGGACCTTCCAAAGTTCTTCTCGGAGCTGGACGCGCTGCTCGGCTCCTTCGGCTCCTACGAGCTCACGGTCATCCAGTGCGACGCCGACATCGGCAGCGTGGAGGCCTTCGACGACGCCACGCCGCTCGACCCGGACCGCGAGTGGGAGGCGACTGGCGGCGGGGGCACGGACTTCCGCCCCGTCTTCAGCTACATCGACGAGCACCCCGAACTCGATCCGAACCTGCTGATCTTCTTCACGGACGGCTACGGCGACTACCCTGACCGCGCCCCCGCCTATCCCGTGATGTGGCTTCTCACGAAAGACGGCCAGTGCGACGTCGACTGGGGGATGCAGGTGAAGTTCAAAGATTGAACCAGGAACTGAGAACTAGGAACTGGGAACTAACTCCGGAAAGGAAAACGACATGGCGACAAATCTGAAGGAAGTCAAAACCTACGCAAGCACGCTCTGGAATGAGCTGGGCGGCAAAGAGCTGGAAGATCTATTTGAAAAGCGGCCGCAGTTCGCGGCCATGTACAAGTGGTCGCAGCTGTCCGGCGATGACTGGTATCATCTGCTGGAAAAGCGGCCGCAGTTCGCGGACAAGTGCGACTGGGAAAAGCTGGGGCATGTCTATAACTGGACGCGCCTGTTTAAAATTCAGCCACAAATCGCGGGCAAGTGCGACTGGAAGAAACTGCACGGCTCGGACTGGTCGAAGCTGCTCGAGGAACTGCCGCAGTTCGCGGACAAGTGCGACTGGAAGAAGCTGAGCGAATGGAACTGGGCGGAACTGCTTAGAAAGCGGCCGCAGTTCGCGGACAAGTGCGACTGGTCGAAGCTGAACGGATGGAACTGGGCGGAACTGCTTGTAACGCAGCCGCAGTTCGCCGACAAGTGCGACTGGTCGAAGCTGGATGGCAGGGACTGGGTGACCCTGCTAAAAAATCGGCCGAAGTTTGCTGGCAAGTGTGACCTGGCGAATCTGGACAACTGGGGGCGGACCTCCCTGCTCAAAGAGCTGCCGAAGCTCGCGGACAAGTTTGACTGGTCGAAGCTGGACGGCGGGGACTGGGCGGCCCTGCTTCGTGTCCAGCCGCGTTTCGCGGACAAGTGTGACAAATGGGCCGAGATGTCATACGAGGACTGGTTGCCGCTGTTTCGTTTCCGACCGCAGTTTGCCGACCGGTTCGACTGGTCAAAGTTAAACGGCTGGCTATGCGCGGACATGCTCGGAAGGCACCCCAAACTCGCGGACAAGTGCGACTGGTCAAAGCTGAACGGCGGGAACTGGACGGGGTTGCTCATAAAGCAGCCGCAGTTCGCGGACAAGTGCGACTGGGCGAAGCTGGATGGCGGGGACTGGGCGAGGTTGCTCATGAGGCAGCCGCAGTTCGCCGACAAGTGCGACTGGTCGAAGCTGGAAGGCGGGGAGTGGGAATCCCTGCTTGCGGAGCAGCCACAGTTTGCCGACAAGCGCGACTGGAGTGAGCTGGACGGTCGTCAATGGGAGGAGTTGCTTCGATCAAACCCTAAACTCGCGGGCAAGTGCGACTGGAGGAAGCTGAACGGCCGTCAATGGGCATCTCTTCTTGAATGGCGGCCGGAGTTCGCGGAAAAGTGCAACTGGAGGAAGTTGAACGGCGGGGACTGGGCCGAGCTGCTCACAGTGAGCCCCGAGTTCGCGGACAAGTGCGACTGGTCGAAGCTGGAAGGCGAGGGTTGGTCGTCCCTGCTCACAAGGCATCCCCAGTTCGCGGACAAGTGCGACTGGAAGAAACTGGACGGCGGGGGCTGGGCCGAGTTGCTTGTAAGGCAGCCGCAGTTCGCCGACAAGTGCGATTGGGCGAAGCTGGAAGGCGGGGACTGGTCAAGGCTGCTTAACGAAAAGCCCCGCTTCGCGGACAAGTGCGACTGGGCGAAGCTGAAAGGCGGGGAGTGGTCATTCCTGCTCGCAGGGCACCCCCGGTTTTCGGACAAGTGCGATTGGGCGAAACTGGGCGGCGGAGACTGGTCTTCCCTGCTCACAAGGCATCCCCAGTTCGCGGACAAGTGCGACTGGTCGAAACTCGACGGCGGGAACTGGGCGAGTCTGCTTGTCATGCGGTCGGAGTTCGCGGACAAGTGCGACTGGTCAAAGCTGCGCGGCGGCGACTGGGTCAAACTGCTTGAGATGCGGCCGTTGTTCGCGGACAAGTGCGACTGGTCGAAACTCGACGACCATGACTGGAGCAGGCTTTTGTTTGTGCGGTCCGAGTTCGCGGACAAGCGCGGCAAATGTCGCGGGCGCGCAAAATGACTTATTAACAACCACCAACAAACACAGGAGACTTCCAACCAATGAAACTCTACGGCGTCTATGTTCCGGGAATCATGAGGCTCAATGTCATACTGAACTTCAGTCCCGTTGGCGGGGGGATTCAAACAACCCTCTGGGGCGAGAGGATTACGGTCAGGAACCCGGCCACGCTGAAAGCCATGCGCGACCTTCGCCACAGATATACAACCGAAGATTGGGAGCGGATCCGGCACACCTGGACCAAGGAGATGGCCATGGACCCGGACGGGGGGCCTGTCACGCCCGCGGCAGAACCGCCCGCGACCGAGTCGCCTGCGACCTTCGGCCCGCGCGAGCGGTCCGTCTCCGACACCATCTGCGACCGGAGCCTCCCGAAGGCGAAGCGCGCCAAACTTCTGCGCCGGGTTGGCAATGATTGCGAGTTCAACAGCCTTCCCTTCGCCAAGGCGCAGGATGTCCCCCCGGGGTTCCTCGACTCAATGGCCGGGCGGCATTGGTACTGCGACCACGGCGGGGCCGGGTGCGAGGTCGTCCGCTGCTCCGACCCCGGGTTCTTCAAAAATGTGGCGAGAAAGGACAACTCCGACGACGTGGACCTGGAAAAGGTCAAGATCGACCCAAAGGTCAGGAAGGCGATCAACGCCGACTCCCCCGCGCAGCTCATGATGCAGCTTTCCGTGTCGGGCAGGCATGTGGACGCGCGATTGCTCGCGGTCATCCTGTCGCTCCGCAAGACGAAGGTTCTGGAATGGCTGCTGGAGAATGACGAGAAGACCAAGGAGTTCCTCGACGAGCGCCGAATGCTCTTTTATATTTGCGCGAACTGGCCGTACCAGAATGCGACCGGCTGGCTGGAAAAGGCCGAAAAGAAGCAGCCGGGAATCATCAAGTCGTGCGTCGACGCCCTCGGCCGCAACCTGCTCTGGTACACGCAGTACAACCGGCGCCACGGACGAGCCGAAGAGACGCTCCTCAAACACGGCTGCGACCCCAACGCCAAAACGGTGTGGGGCCTGAGCTGGAAGGACATGAAGGCGGCGCGATAGCGGCCCCCCCCTTAAAACCCCGGGCAAACCGCAGTATAATCATAATGTCGTTTCGCCAATGGGGAGGGTGTACAATCAAAATCATGACCGCAAACGAAATCATTCCAGACACCATCAGCGCGCTGACGCGCGCAATCTGCGACAGGAACATCCCGCGCCTCCTGCGCGCGGGAATGCTGCGCGAAATCAACAGATACGGCGCCAGCGCGTTCGGCAGTCTCGACAATCCAATCGGGATCAACACCACCCATTTTTCGCGCGCCGAAATACCGCTTGCGTTTCAGGACTCGCGCGAAGGCCGGAGATGGTACTGCGAACAAAGAAAACCCGGCTACGAGGACGTTCGCTGCTCTGGCCTGCTTCTCTTTGAAAAGTCGCTCAATACCTATCAGGAATGGCAGCTGGAGCAGGGGAAAGTGAAGGTCGATTCCAGAGTGAAGGACGCGGTGGTGAACGACTCCCCGGCGAAGCTGAGGATCGTGCTTGACCTTGAGGGAAAATCGCTCGGCGTCCGACTGTTCAACATCATCCTGCTGCACAGGAAGCCGAACATGCTCTGGTTCCTGATGGAGAACGACAAGCTGGCAAAGGAGTTCCTCAGCCGCCGTCGCATCCTCTTCTACGCCTGCGCGAACCTAGAGGCCGCCGATGCGCTGGGACTGGTCGAGAAGGCCGAGAAACTTCAGCCGGGCATCGCAGCTGCCTGCATAGACGTCTTCGGACGCAATCTGCTCTGGTACACGCTCTATTCGGACAACTGGCGTGACAAAAACCTCGCGGACGCCCTCGTCAGATACGGCTGCGATCCCGATGCCGAGACAGCATGGAATCTGAGCTGGAGGGACATGACGGCGACGCGATAGCGACGCCTGCTCCTCGTCGCGTAGCCGCAGTGTCAGACACCCCAATGGTCTAGTGTCAGGCACCCAGGCTGTTTGTGCCGTGGTGTCTGACACCAGAACCGAATCAGGGTAGTTGGGCCATGGTGTCAGACACCCCAACGGGCAAGTGTCAGGCACCAAGGCGTTTGGGCCGTGGTGTCAGACACCATGGCGGACGGATGCAGGGGGGGGGGAAGAAGTGTGAGGGATGTCGTGGACTTGAATGGACAACTTGGACTTGATGGACGTGGGGTTGGTTATGCGTCAAAATCTGTCCACGATGTCCAGCCCCCAAGTCCACCACGTCCTTTTACGTCCACACAAGTCCACCGGACTATGGGGCATGCGGGCATGCGCGATTTTCGCACCGTGTTCTGGCGCGATGTTCCTCCCCAATGGCAACAGACACTTCCGCTTTGGTGTCAGGCGTCCTACTTTTTCTTCCAGACGGCGTAGAGCTTGACTGTCTTTCCAGTGGTGACGAGGTTCTTGACCGAGGCTTTGTTTTTGTAGACGACCGCACCGTTCTTCGACTTTGCCCAACCCTGGAATGTGTAGCCGCTGCGCTTGAACTTGTTCGCCGTAAGCTTCTTCGCCTTGCCGTAAGTCATTGTCTGCACGGCCATTTTGCCTTTGCCTCCGTTGGAATAGAACGCAACCTTGTAATTCTTCTTCGCCCACTTTGCGTAGAGCGTCACCGTGCCGGATTTGTCAGTAACGTTCTTGACAGACTGCGCGTTTGCGTAGGCAATGGCCCCGCTCTTTGATTTCGCCCAGCCGGCGAATACATACCCGGAACGCGTGAATACATTTTTCCTGAGCTTGGCCGACTTGCCGTAGGTCATTGTTTGCTTAGCCATTTTCTTTCCGCTAGGCAATTTTCCGCCGTTGGCATTGTAGGCGACAGTATAGGTGGACCCGTTTGTCAAAAGATAATGTACCGAGCATCCCGAGGGAATGGCCCAGTCACTTGTCTTCCCCTTAAAGCGCATGGGGATGGTAAGAGATTTCAAACCATCGCACCAGAAAGCGTGCATCCCCACGCTCGTCACGCTGTTCGGAATGGTCATGGACTTAAGACTATTGCAATCTAAAAATGCCGACGATCCAATGCTCGTAACCGAGGAAGGGATGACAACGGATGTGAGTGAACTGCAACCTTCAAACGCATAATCCCCTATTCGCGTCACACCATTTGGAAGAGACACCGAAGCCAAGTTTGAGCAACCTTCAAACGCCCCTTTTCCTATACTTGTCACCCCATTGGGAATGGATATGGACTTAAGACCTGAGCAATGCCAAAACGAATAGTCGCCAATGCTTGTAAAGCCATTCGGAATGGTGATGGAGGACAACGCCGAGCAATCGGAAAAGGCATTCCAACCAATTTCGGTCACTGTTGACGGAAGCGATAACGAAGTAAGTCCAGTGCAGTCAGCAAAGGCGCTATTTCCGATTATTCGGACTCCTGTCGCAAGGGTGACGGACTTTAGCCCGGCGCACCCCTTGAAGGCTCCCCAGCCAATTTCGGCAACGCTCCCTGGAATTGCAATGCTCTTAAGGCCTGTGCAATCCTCGAATGCGCTATTTCCAATGCTCGCTACCCCGTTTGGAATTGTTACGGATGTGAGTCCCGCGCACCCTTTGAATGCGTTCCAGTCGATTTCGGTAACGGGGGCGCCGCCAAGGGACGAAGGAATATTTATCGCTCCGGAGGCGCTTCCGACAACACCGTTTACGGTTGCTTCGGAACCAGAAACATAGAACTCCCATTCGACGCCGTTCACTATTTCCGTGGCGGCATAAAGCCCAAGTTGAAATGCGAAAATCGTGAGCGCGCAAAGCACCCCACAACCAACTATTGAGCGTGTTCGAATTCTCGTGCAATGCGTATGCATTGTTGTTCTCCTTCCGTACAGAGCGCCCTATGCGTCGCATGGCATGAAGACCAAACTGTCATGCCGTCAGGCGCGACGCGGCCTCGCCAAACAACAGGAATATTATCCCACATTTCGCGGACGGATGTCAAAAATGTCCAAGTGTTGTTCAAAGCGGGCAACAAAAACGTCGCCTAGGATTGGGGCATTCGGGCATGCGTGATGTTCCGTACCGTGTTCTGACGCCAATGCCGGGGCGCGGACGGCCCATTCGCCTACCCCAAGACCGTGGACGTGGCGATTGAATTCCTCACGCAAAGCCCGCAAAGGCCGCGAAGGTTTTCGACAGGATTAACATGATTTACAAGATTCTACGCCAACTAAGGTTGTGCCAGAACACGGTGCGGAGAGATATTGTCCGTGGTGTCTGACACCAAAGTGACGGTGTCTGACACCAGTAGATTTTGGTGTCTGACACCCCAATGGGCGAGTGTCATGCACCAAGGCTGTTTGGGCCGTGGTGTCAGACACCATGGCGGACGGATGCAAGGGGAAGAAGTGTGAGGGATTGGGGATGTCGTGGACTTGAATGGACAACTTGGACGTGATGGACATGGAGGGGCATGTGTCCATAATGTCCATGATGTCCACCCCCAAGTCCACCACGTCCATCCACGTCCACACAAGTCCACACAAGTCCAGTGGGGCATGTGGGAATACGCGATGTTCCTTACCATGTTCTGGCGCAGATGCCGGGACGCGGATGGCCCGTCCGCCTACCCCAAGACAGAGGACGGGACGGAAGTGTCTGACACCAGTAGATTATATGGACTTACAGGCCATGTTTTTTGCGAATTCCTCTGTGAAATCTTCTACTACAAGTATCTTTTTATCATCCTGTTTGCGTTTGTAGCGAAAACACCGTAAACCCTTGCCGAGTATTTTCCCATAAAGTGCTCTGAGCTCGCCGTCCGGAGGCTCTTTAGGCATCATCTGGGAGTAGATGCGGCTGCCCTCACAAACAAGAATCGCCGGAACAATGGTTGCATTGTCTGGCAACTGGTGGTTTGAGAACGCTGATTTGTTGTAGCGGTCAATGAATCTTTGACAAGGCAGGGGCGCGCAAAATGATTGTCCACGTTCCAATTCGTTGCTGCCCTCATCAGAAAGTAGGCGCCAGAATGTGAGTGCCTCGAACATGGCCCGCAAAGGGTGTTCATCGGAATCCCACTTTTTGACCTCTATCACATAGATTGTTGGTATGCTACCATAACGAAGTGAGAGCATGTCGATTACGCCCTCTCCGGCGTCCCGGGAAGATGCAAGGGGAACTTGATAGTCGAACACATCTCCAAGGGTACCCGCATATTGTTTCTTGTTCTTGAAAAAGGCCTCTTTCGACTTGCACAGTTCCTGTTCGCTGCACTTCTCGAAGTCCGTGCAATTACCCCCATTGTGTTTACTGCCATAGCCAAGGAAATCTTTGACCTTTGTTGAGTTATCTCGCTCAGTGAGCCTTTCTGTCGGTTGTATGGCCCTAAGTATTTCATCGAGGTCGTCCGCCAGAAATTTCACGAAGTTCTGATTCCTGACAACAGGGCCGATCGCCAGCAACCTGAAGATTGACCGCGCCTCGATTGGGATGCTGATGGTGTGCGTACTCTGCCCAAAGGTAAGGGAGGCTTTTGTTTTACCGTTCATCGCGCACAACCTTTATTCTCATCCGAGTATTCTATGCGGGTTCCGTTCTCCCGAAGCAAACTAGGACTGGATTCCACATCGCATGCGAGGCGAAGTCCAATCATGTCGGATACGGAATCAGACGGCTGTGTCCCTCTGGCAAAACATGTAGACTCGTTTGCTGTAGTTTTTAAGTTCCCTCCAACAAATGTTTTGCTTCCGGAGCCGTCGAATGTGGATCGTAAATTCCAAACTTCAAGCCCTTCCGCTTGGGCTTTTGCCTTAAGTTCAGCAAAAATGGCGGCTCTGGTTTTTTCGCCGTCATCCTCTACCCACTCTGAAACATTGCCCAGCATATCGAACAAACCGAAGGCGTTTGACGTTTTCTGCCCCACGGGGCTGAGTTTGCGCTTGGTGTAATCACCCACATCATACCATGCGACTTCCCCAATGGTTTCGGCTGCTATTTCCGTTCCATCGGCTAATTGACAGAATTTTCCATTGCCCCCGCCCCGGCAGGCGAAAACCCACTCCTCCGCCGTCGCAAACCGATACTTGCGGCCAGAAGCCATAACTTGAGGCAAGGCGTTCAGACGCTCTATGAAATCCTGGCAGTCAAGCCACGAAACCATAACCACGGGCAAATCGTCACCATGTTGGAACGATGGGTTGTATCCTGAAACAGCCCCCCATAACGCCTGCGAGACTTCATATTTGCAAATCGCGTATAGTCGTCCGGGAATTGGAACCATGTCGGCATCCAACTGCGCCACCAGCGCGGAAATCTCGTTCGAGGACCACATCCTATCCAGACCGCTATGCACAACCCTGCGTTCTTCCCTGTTACACTTATGAAGTGCCGACTGCTTCGCATAATTGAACTCCAAATCGGCGGCCATTGTCTCTTCGTCCTTTTTGTTTATGGAGGCACCAACCTCTTCGTCCAAAGGCCCTGAACGACTGTAGAGTTCATCGACTTTTTGACTTAATGCTTTCATTTTCTCGTCATACTTGGCAAAGAGCGCTTCATATCCTCCATCGGGATGATCGATGATAAGTTTGTTCTGCTCGACTAAGAGTTTCCTAATCTCCTTGTCAAGACGTTCGATTTCCTCGTCAATAAGCTTTCGTTGAGGATCGATTCGTTCGCGAACTGCCTTATATTCCGACTCGGCCCTGGCTATGCGCTCATCACGGATTCTTTTCGCTTCCGCCACTTCCGCATTGTAAACCTTCTGCGGGGACAGTTCCTGTTTGACCACACCTGCAAGCTTTGAAAGCCCTGCGGCTGTTGTTGGCGAACTATTTCCCACATCGTAAACTTTTGCTCCACCAATTGGGGAAGGCAAAAGATCGTCTGTATTTGTTGCCTGTTGCCCATTGGCAATTGTCACAAACAAAACAACGTACACAAACGCCAACAGACGGAAGGTGCGCGTGCCGCGTTTCCCCATAGGTGTCGAATTGGCAAGCATTCTGTTTTCTCACGCCCTTAGGTTGAATTGAGGAAAGTCATTCTCTGGGCAAAACACGAAGACCTCCCTTCATTTCTCTTGGCCGACCGCTTTGCAGCGCTAACAAACTGTCATGCCGTCAGGCGCGGCGAGGCCTCGCCAAACGGCAGTAGTATTATCCCACATTTCGCGGACGGATGTCAAAATTGTGCATGTGTTGTTCTAAGCGGACAACAAAAACACCGCCCATGCAGCGGCGAAGTGAGAGGAAAGTGAAAGGTCGAACGACCCCCGCAGTACTCCCCCCGGCGGCTTCACCGCCACCCCCCTCTCGGAGGGGGGATGATTAGTTGGGAAGTTGATTAGTTGCCCAGTTGCCAAATTGTCGAGACGGGATATTGCGGTATGGTTTTGTCTCGTGTGACGATGCAACGAACCAACGAACAAACGACCTAACGGGCGGATGCCGCGAAGGCGAAGGCGTTGCGGAACATGCGCATCCAGGGGCCGGATTCGCCGGCGAAGAGGTCGGCGGGACGGTAGGAGAGCTGCAGCGAGCGGAAGCCGCGCTCGGGGTGCGGCATCATGATCGTCGCGCGTCCGTCGGGCGTGGTGAAGCCGGTGAGCCCGCCAATGGAGCCGTTGGGGTTCCACGGGTAGGTCTCGGTGGCCTTGCCGAAGTTGTCGACGTAGCGGACGGCCGCTAGTCCGTCACGGACAAGCGCCGCGCGGGTCTCGCCGTCGAAGGCGGCGTGTCCGTCGCCGTGCGCCACCGCTATCGGCAGACGCGAGCCTTCCATTCCCTTGAAGAAGATGGAGGGCGATTGCAGTATCTCGATGGTGGCGTAGCGCGCCTCGAACTGCTCGCTGACGTTGTGGACGAAGTGCGGCCAGTTTTCCGCGCCGGGGATGAGATCCTTGAGCTGCGAGACCATCTGGCAGCCGTTGCAGACGCCAAGCGTGAAGGTCTCGGGCCGGTGGAAGAACTTGCCGAACATTTCGGCGAGACGCTGCGAGAAGAGGATACTCGACGCCCAGCCCGTGCCGGAGCCGAGGACGTCGCCGTAGGAGAATCCGCCGCAGGCGACGAGCCCGCCGAAGTCGGCGAGGTCGACGCGCCCTTCGTGAAGGTCCGTCATGTGGACGTCGATGGCCTCGAAGCCGGCGTTCTCGAAGGCGGCGGCCATTTCGACGTGGCCGTTGATCCCCTGTTCGCGCAGAATCGCGATGCGCGGGGCCTGGCGGACGGTGATCTCCGTCTTTTCGTCGGGGTCGAACGTGACCTTGAAGTTCATGCCGGGGTCGGTGGCGTCGCCGGCGATGTCGTATTCCTGCCTGGCGCAGGCGGGGTTGTCGCGGATCGACTGCATCTCCCAGGTGAGCTCGGACCAGATCTTGCGCCAGCCGTTGACGGTGCCGCTGAGGACGGGTGCGCCGCCGACGCGGATGACGATGTCGCGCGTCGCGGACGGCGCGCCGATGTCGCGGGCGTCGATTCCCTCGGCGCGGAAGGCGTCGACGACGGCGTCGGCGTCGGCCTCGGCGACTTGCAGGACGCAGCCGAGTTCTTCGCTGAAGAGCGCGGCGAAGGGGTCTGTGCCGGGGATGTCGGCGTCGAGTCCGCGTCCGCCGCCGAAGGCCATTTCGGCGAGGGTGACGGCCACGCCGCCGTCGGAGCGGTCATGATAGGTGAGAACGCGGCGCGCGGCGAGGAGCGACTGCATGACGCGGAAGAAGGCGAGAAAGCGGTCGGGGTCGTCGAGGTCTGGCGTTTCGCCGCCGACCTGCGAGAGAACCTGGGCGAGCGCGCCGCCGCCGAGGCGGTTTTTGCCGTTGGCGAGGTCGACGAGGATGAGGCGCGAGGCGCCGGGCTTGAGGTCGGGCGTGACCGCGAGGCGGACGTCGTCAACGGGCGAGAAGGCGCTCACGCAGAGGCTGAGCGGGGCCTGCTGGCGGTAGGACTTGCCGTCGGCGTCCCAGTAGGTGCGCATGGAGAGCGAGTCCTTGCCGACGGGAATCGAGATGCCGAGCTTGATGCAGAGTTCGCGGGCGACGGCCTTGACGGTGTCGAAAAGGCGGGCGTCCTCGCCCGCTTCGCCGCAGGCGCACATCCAGTTGGCGGAGAGCTTGACCTTGCCGATGTCGCCGACGGGCGCGGCGGCTAGGTTGGAGAGCGCCTCGCCGACGGCCATGCGGCCGGAGGCGGGGGCGTTGGAGACGGCGAGGGGCGCGCGTTCGCCGATGGCCATCGCCTCGCCGGAGGTGGCGTGGAAGCCGGTGGCGGTGAGGGCGCAGTCGGCTAGCGGGAGCTGGTACGGCCCGACCATCTGGTCGCGGTGGACGAGGCCGGTGACGCTACGGTCGGCGATGGTGACGAGGAAGTTCTTGGCGGCGACGGCGGGGAGCCGGAGGAGGCGCTCGAAGGCCTCCTGCGGGGTGACGGCGCCGACGTCGAGGGGCTGCGCATGGAAGGGGACGTGCGTGACGTCGCGCTTCATGCGGGGCGGCTTGCCGAGAAGGACTTCGATGTCCATGTCGATCGGGCGGTTGCCGAAGTGCGGGTCCTCGAGGACGAGGCGCTTGTCGCCGCGGGCGATGCCGATGAAGGCGACGGGGCAGCGTTCGCGCTCGCAGATGGATTCGAGAAGCGCGCGGTCCTCCTTGCGGACGGCGAGCATGTAGCGCTCCTGTGCCTCGCAGCACCAGATCTCCATCGGGTTCATCGACTCCTCCTCGTTGTGGACGAGGCGGAGGTTGAAGTCGGCGCCGGTCTCCTCGACG
>JAEEGL017075608.1_pt1 | contig 20501 bp, 20 predicted proteins | sample 9134231 | NCBI WGS metagenome assembly JAEEGL01 (sample SAMN16246548, study PRJNA631951) | gut metagenome | biome: gut microbiome; feature: rumen; material: fiber-attached | host: Bos | place: Iran: Karaj | collected 2018-10
GCAACGTCATTAAACTGTAAAGGCTGATTTTTTTCAGAAGGAGGAATGTCAAATGGCAACACCTAAGAGAAAAACGTCTAAAGCTATAACGAGCCAGAGGACCAAGGCCAACATGAAGAAGACCGGTCCTGCTCTTTCTGAATGCCCTAAGTGCCACCAGCCCAAGCTGCCGCACAGAGTATGCCCTAACTGCAACTATTACGATGGTAAGGCAGTAATCGCAGAAGAGTAGATTACAGAACTTCGACTTTAGCTAAAGACAAAATCAAAGAGCTCCCGGACGCGGGAGCTCTTTCTCGTTGCGGCGAAAGCCGGTTCCTACTGTATTTTAGAAATGTCCTGATATTCGGACAGATCGGAAGGTGCCGTTACCGTTACCTTGCTGCCGGGATCCTTGAAAGCGATGGAAGCGTCCAGGTTCAGTTTAGTCGAGAAGTCCATGTTCTGCGAGGCTGAAGAAAGTCTGACGTTCATGTCGAACTGTAATTCATATTCGCTTATGTATCCGCTCGGAAGCACTGTTACCGTAACGTTCGCGCTGCTGATGTCGATGCCGGTCTTAAGGTCATTCACCATGTTCGCGTAGGTCTCTTCGTTGGAATATGAAGAGATCAGTTCGCGGAATATCTCCGAGAACTTTTCTCCGTCTATCATTACGGAAACGGTCCTTGAACCGTCGTCAAGCTGTATGTTGGTGACTTCCTTAACTACATCTTCGGGAAGGGCTTTCAGTATGCTCTTTTCGGTATCGCTGAACGTTAAGCTCTTTGCTTCCTGCGAATCGGCAGTGAGCTTAAACTTGGCGCCGTCCATGGCAAGATACAGTGTGCCGTTTTCCTGATAATAATCCGCGTCGATATTCGTTCCGAGCATGCTCATGGCCATCTTTCCGGATGCTTTCAGGGAAGATCCGGAAGCGCCTTCGACTTTGACGTTGAAGCTTATCGGAGTCTCGATCTTTTCGCCGAACACTTCGGTCACGGATCTGACGTTCATCTCCATCTCGTAGCTGTCGAGCTTCGAAGTCTTTTCCACTGCGTTCCTGATCAGATCGTACGCGCTCTGTTTGCTAATGTCGGCGGATCCGCAGGCGCCCAGAAGCAGGGAAAGCGCGATCAGAACGGCAGTGAATACCAGTCTTTTATGCTTCATTACATTTTCCTTTGCTGTTTCTTTGACCGATAAATAACAATTGGTGCCGGCGGCGGGGGTCGAACCCGCACTCTGTTGCCAGAACGGGATTTTGAGTCCCGCGCGTCTGCCAGTTCCACCACGCCGGCACGTCATTGCTATATTATCAAAACACGTTATATAAATCAACAAGTTATGCTCGCGCGGAATGCCGCTTTCAGAACAGGCTACAGATGTCTGAGCAAGTAATGTGCGTATCAGTTTTTACTTTAATATTTAAAAACAAGTTGATTTTACGCATATAATGGTTATAATAAATCTATATGATTATGCACGGGAGGTAATTTATGTACATAGCATATGCATCATCTGGATCGGGCGGACTCGGCGGAAGCTGGATGTCGCTCATAATGATCGCCGTAATATTCGTCGCGCTCTATTTCTTCACCATCAGACCGCAGAGCAAGAGGGATAAGGAACTCAAGAACTTCAGGAACGCCCTTAAGCCCGGAGACGAAGTCGTCACGATAGGCGGCATCTACGGCAAAGTAGTAAGAATAACCGAGGACCGTGTAGTCATCGCGGTCGGATCCGAAAAGGTAAAGCTGGAGATGGCAAAGAGCGCCATCAGCAGCTTCGCAGACCCGGGCAATGCAGCTCCGGCTTCCGCAAAGACCAGGGAAGCTGAGGAACCGGAAAAGGAAGCTAAGCCTTCTCCGAAGTCCATCAAAAAGCTCGGAGCAGCCAGGAAGGAAACTGAAGCCGCAGTCGAAGAAGCAGAAAAGACTGTAGCCGAAGCGCTCGACGAGGCAGCTGAAAAGACAGAGTGATCCCATGCCTACTGCAGGGCATGTGCGTTTTCGGCGCGCATGCCTTGTTTTTTATAATAACGAAACCCATTTTTCCGGAGTTTTATGACCGATTACGTTAAGGATCTCCTGGCTATAAACCCTTCGTTCGACGCGGAAGTGCTCGAAAAGGCCTTTGCCAGAGCCTCACAACTTCATGAAGGACAGTTCAGAAAGTCCGGCGAGCCGTACATCATACATCCGATGGCCGTCGGTAAGATACTTGCCGAACTGGGAATGGACGACCACACCATCGCGGCCGGCCTTCTTCATGATGTCGTCGAAGATACTTCCTACACGATAAATGACGTTAAGGAAGAATTCGGCGAAGACGTGGCAATAATGGTCGACGGCGTTACCAAGCTTACCAACCTTGTCTATACGACCAAGGAGGAAGCCCAGGCCGAGAACGTCCGCAAGATGTTCCTTGCCATGTCCAAGGACATACGCATCCTGATAATCAAAGTCTGCGACAGACTGCACAACATGCGCACGATCGATTATCAGACTCCGGAGAAGATCAGGGAGAAATCCCGCGAGACTCTGGAGGTCTACGCTCCCATAGCCGCTAGGCTCGGTATGTACAGGATCAAGATAGAGCTGGAAGACATCGCTTTCCAGCATCTGTATCCTGAAGCTTACGAGCACATCGACAAGGAGATGGAGAAGCGCAGAAAGACCATCAACATCTCCATAGATACGCTGGTGCAGAGGGTAAAGGAGCTTGTCGATTCACTGGGGATCAAGTCGGAGATATACGGCAGGGAGAAGCACTACTACAGCATCTACAAAAAGATGATGCAGCAGAACAAGGAGATAAGCGAGATCTTCGACCTTACGGCCGTACGCATAATCGTGGATTCCGTAAGGGACTGCTACGCGGTGCTTGGCGCCATCCATACGAAATGGACACCCATACCCGGCCGCTTCAAGGACTACATCGCGATGCCCAAGTCCAACATGTACCAGTCGCTGCATACGACGCTGATGTCTAAGACCGGAAATCCGTTCGAGATACAGATCAGGACCTGGGAGATGCACCGCGTCGCTGAATACGGTATCGCGGCTCACTGGAAGTACAAGGAAGGTATTAGCGGAAACAAGGACAGCGAAGAAGTGAAGCTGGCCTGGATACGCCAGACTCTGGAGTGGCAGCAGGAAGCCAGGGATTCCCAGGAGTTCATGGAGACCCTGAAGGTGGATCTGTTCGCCAACCAGGTATTCGTATTTACACCTAAGGGCGACGTGATAGAGCTGCCGGCAGGTTCCACTCCGCTGGACTTTGCCTACAAGATACACTCCCGCATAGGCGAGAAATGCGTAGGCGCAAGGGTCAACGGAAAGATGGTCCCGATAACCTACGAGCTCCAGAACGGCGAGATAGTCGAAGTCGTTACTTCTTCGAACTCCAAGGGACCGAGCATAGACTGGCTTAAAGTCGTTAAGACCAATTCCGCAAGGTCCAAGATACGCGCCTACCTTAAGAAGAACAATAAAGTACAAGGCACGGACAAGGGTAAGGAAGCTCTGGAGAAAGCCGTCAAGCGCAGGGATCTGGAAGCGGAGAAGATACTTAAGGCAAGTTATCTGGAAAGGGCTGCAAAGTCTCAGAACTTCAATAACGTGGACGATCTTTATGCGGCGCTGAGCGCAGGCGGATCGATCATAAACAAGACAGTTCTGCTGTGTCTGAGCTACTACCGCGAGGAAGAGCAGGCGCAGCTGAAGCGTCTTGAGAGGGAGGAGCGCCGCAAGGATACTCAGGCCAAGAAGCGCGCTTCCAAGAATTCCAGAGGCGTTACCGTTAAAGGAGTCGACAACCTGCTGGTGCGTTTCGCCAGATGCTGCAACCCGGTACCCGGCGACGAGATAATCGGCTATACGACCAAGGGCAGAGGAGTAAGCATACACCGCAAGGACTGCATCAACATACTCAGTCTTCCGGAGGAAGAGCAGGGCAGACTGCTCGAAGCCCAGTGGGATCTGGGCGACGGAGACATGTACTTCGAAGCCGCGATCACCATCGTGGCGGACGACCGCAAAGGACTGTTCTCCGATGTCTCCAAGGTCTGCGACGACCTGGACATCAACCTTACCGGAGTGCATGCCCAGGCGGATCCGAGCGGAGTATCCACGCTTAATCTGCTGCTGCAGATAACCAACACCGGTGACATAGACAAGATTATCGGCAGATTCAGACAGATAAAGGACGTTCTGGAAGTATACAGAACGAATTACTGACATGAAGATCAACAGATATGTTGCGAACAACGGATTTGCTACTAACGCGTACCTTGTCTGGGACGAGGACAGCAAAGAAGCGTTCATAGTCGATCCCGGCTCGGAACTTCCTTCCGCTGCGGAGTTCATCGACAGGGAAGGTCTCAAGCTCGAATACATAATGATAACCCACGCGCACGGAGACCATACCGGCGGCATAGGATTCTTTAAAGAGAAGTATCCGGAAGCAAAGCTGCTCGCGTCAAGAGCGGAGCGAAAGCTGCTTTACAACAGAGCCGCCTGCTTCGGAAAAGGCGGGTATACCGCTGACGTGGAAGTGCGCGACGGCGACGAACTTGAAATAGGCGCCATCAAGCTGAGGTTCATAGACTGTCCGGGACATACCTCCGGCGGCATGAGCATCTACGCGGATAATAAGATTTTGTTCTCCGGAGACACTTTATTCCACGCTTCCGTAGGAAGGACCGATCTTCCGGGCGGAGACTGGGACGCTCTCGTGGAGACTTTAAGAAACAAGATCTATGTCCTGCCGGACGATACTGTCGTTCTTCCGGGACATATGGATGAGACTCAGATAGGCTGGGAAAAAAGGTATAATCCGTTTGTTCAGATTAACGATCAGGGACGATAAAAACAGATACGAGCTTACGGAACTTGCCAAGATGTTCGTCAGCGCGGACGAACTGGACTGTTTCGCGGAAGGCTGTGACGTATTCGTCGTCCCCGGTCCCGACGAAATGGACAGAAACGCGCAGAAGAGAGCGCTTTACAGGTACATGTCGGAAAAGACCGGCAGCGAGCTTAAGTGGGGTACGCTTACGGGCGTTAGACCGCTCAAGCTTTTCAACAAGCTCGTAAGGCTGACCGGTTCGCCGGACGATGCGGAGACCGCTCTCAAGACTGATTATCTCGTCAGCGAAGAGAAGACCGCTCTTCTGAGAAACGTATGGAACACGCAGAGTACCGTAAGTTTCGACAGAGATCCCAAAGCGGTCGGCCTGTACATCGGAATACCGTTCTGTCCCACCAGATGCCTGTACTGCTCGTTCACTTCGAACAAGTATTCCAGGGATAAGGCTGAAGCCTATCTGGCCGCGCTGGAAAAAGAGATGGACGCGTTATCGCGCCTGTTCCGGGAAAAGGGAATGTACGCTGAGTCCGTATACGTCGGCGGAGGAACGCCTTCCTCTCTGGAGGAAGAACAGTTCCAGAGATTGATGGACAAGACCGCGGCCTCGTTTCTGAGCCCGAAAACAGCTGAATTCACGGTGGAATGCGGAAGGCCGGACTCAATCACCGAAGGTAAGCTTTCGGCGCTCGTAAAGGCAGGCTGCGGCCGCATAAGCATAAACCCGCAGAGCATGCAGCAGAAGACGCTGGACCGCATAGGAAGACTGCACCGCCCCGAAGACATAACGAATGCTTTCGCAATGGCAAAGGCTGCCGGAGTAAGGATCATAAACGCGGATCTTATAGCAGGTCTTCCAGGAGAGACTCCGGATGACATGGCTGATTCTCTGAGTAAGATCATGGATCTCGGACCGCAGAACATAACCGTCCACACACTGGCCGTAAAGCGGGGCTCCCGTCTGATAGAGGAGAACAAGGACCTGTCGTACAGCGGCGGAGACACCGTCTGCGAAATGCTGTCGCAGGCCTACGGCAAGCTCGGCGCCGCGGGATACTCGCCTTACTACATGTACAGGCAGAAGCACATGACCGGCAACATGGAAAACACCGGCTGGTCGCTTCCCGGATGCGAGAGCATATACAACATACGGATAATGGAGGAGGACCAGTCCATAATCGCGCTGGGCGCGGGCGGAGTCTCCAAGATCTACTATCCGGATGAAGACCGGGTGGAACGTGTCGCTAACGTTTCGAATTACGAGATATACGTCGAAAGGATCGACGAAATGATAAAGAGGAAGGAGGATGCGCTTTGATAAGTATCCCCAAAGGAATGAAGGACCTGCTGCCGTCTGAATCTCATAAATGGCAGTATGTCGAAGATGTGTTCAGGACCCTTGCGGAAACGTACGGCTATAAAGAGATACGAACGCCGATGGTAGAGTCTACTGAGCTTTTCGCTCGCGGAATAGGCGATACTACGGACGTCGTCCAGAAGGAGATGTACAGCTTCGAAAAGGCCGACAGGAGCCTTACGCTGAAGCCCGAAGGCACCGCCGGAGTAGTAAGGGCTTTCATAGAGAACAAGCTCTACGCCGAAGGTCTTCCGGCAAAATACTACTACATTACGCCGTGCTACCGCTACGAGAAGATGCAGAAAGGAAGGAGCAGGGAGTTCCACCAGTTCGGCATAGAGTGCTTCGGCGCTTCCGGAATGATGGCGGACGCCGAAGTCATCCGCATAGCCTACGACGTGCTGAAGACTCTCGGGATCGACGACGTAAAGCTTAAGATCAACAGCATAGGATGTCCCAACTGCCGGGCGGAGTACAGAAAGGCTCTGCAGGATTTCCTGCGTCCCAACCTGGATAAGCTCTGCGACACGTGCAAGAGCCGCTTCGACAGAAACCCCATGCGGATCCTGGACTGCAAGAGTCCTGAGTGCCAGGCGCTGGTAAAGGGCGCGCCCGTAATGCTGGATTATCTGGACGAGGATTGCAGGAACGCTTTCGAAGAGCTCAAGTCCCTGCTGGACGCTTACGGTGTTCCCTACGAGGTGGATCCCGGGATCGTCAGAGGACTGGATTACTACACGAAGACAGCCTTCGAGTTCGTCTCCGACAAGCTCGGTTCCCAGTCCACGGTATGCGGCGGAGGAAGATATGATAAACTCATCGAACAGCTCGGCGGTCCGGATACACCGGGCGTGGGCTTCGGCATGGGCATTGAAAGACTCATGCTGATCCTGGAAGCGTCAGGCTTTAAGTTCGACCCGGACAAGACCAGCGATCTGCTTATATGCGGATTGGGCGAAAAGGCTAAGATCAAAGCCATCGAACTGGCCGAGGATCTGCGCGGTTCCGGCGTCAGCGTAATGATCGACGTAATGGACAGGGGCCTTAAGGCTCAGTTCAAATACGCGGACAGGCTGAACGTTCCATACGTTGCCGTAATAGGAGACGACGAGCTTGCCAAGGGAGTCGTAAGCCTCAGGGACATGAAACGCTCCGAACAGAAAGAAGTTCCGATGGATAATTTGTTCCTGGCTTTGTTTGCCGGAATATTCGATTAACAGTTAAAGCATCAAGAGGATAAAATGGACAAACTGCTTAAGCGTACGCATTACTGCGGTACTTTAAGAAAAGAAAATATAGGCGATACAGTCTGCGTAAACGGATGGGTCGCAAAGAACAGAAGGCTCGGCGGCCTTATATTCGCCGACATCCGCGACAGGAGCGGCATAGTTCAGGTCGTGTTCGACGAGAACACTTCCGAAGAGGTGTTCGCCAAGGCGGGAACGCTCCGCGGCGAATACTGCGTAGGAATCAGCGGCGTCGTAAGGGAAAGGGAATCCAAGAACCCTGACCTGCCCACGGGCTATATCGAGATAGTCGCGGACGAACTGTCCGTGTACTCCGCATCCGAGACTCCGCCGATCTACATCAAGGACGACGACAACGTATCCGGCGACCTGCGCCTTAAGTACAGGTATCTGGACCTCAGGAAGCCTGTAATGCAGAACACTCTTGCTTTCAGAAGCAAGATGTACAATGTCATCCGTAACTTCTACTTTAAGAACGGATTCATCGAAGTCGAGACCCCGGTGCTTGCCAAGCCGACTCCGGAAGGAGCCAGAGATTATCTTGTCCCCAGCCGCGTTAACCCCGGAAAGTTCTACGCTCTGCCGCAGTCTCCGCAGCAGTTCAAGCAGCTGCTGATGATAGGCGGTACCGATAGGTACGTCCAGATAGCCAAGTGCTACCGCGACGAAGACCTCAGAGCCGACAGACAGCCGGAGTTCACTCAGATAGACCTTGAGATGTCCTTCGTCGATCAGGAGGACATAATAGCCATCCAGGAAGCTTTCCTGAAAGAGCTCTTCAAGGAGATGCGGGGCATAGACATACAGACTCCTCTTCCCAGGCTGACCTGGGACGAGGCCATGGACCGCTACGGCTCCGATAAGCCGGACCTTCGCTTCGGATTCGAGCTTACTGACATTAAGGACACTGTTAAGGACTGCGCTTTCCAGGTGTTTACGGACGCCATAGCTGCCGGCGGCAAGGTGATGGGCATCGACATCACCGGAGGTTCCGAAAAGTTCTCCAGAAAAGACATCGACAAGATGGTCGAATCTGTAAAAGTATTCGGCGCGAAGGGTCTCGTATGGATAAGAAAAGAGGCAGACGAAATAAAATCTTCTGTAAACAAGTTCTTCTCTCAGGAAGAACTGGCTGCGATCTGCGATAAGTTCGGCGCTAAGACCGGCGACCTTATCCTTATCTGCAGCGGTCCCAAGAACGTCGTCTGGGCTGCCCTCGGCTTCCTCAGAAGGGACATCGCGGGCAAGCTCGGCCTGCTGGATCCAAACGAATTCAAGCTCTGCTGGATAACGGACTTCCCGATGTTCGAGTGGTCGGAGGAAGAGCAGCGCTACACCGCCATGCATCATCCGTTCACTTCGCCCAAGAAGGAACATATCGGCTACCTTAAGACAGGCGAGCTGGATAAAGTCTACGCGGACGCTTACGACATAGTAATAAACGGTTACGAAGCCGGAGGCGGATCGATACGTATACACGACAGCGAGCTCCAGAAGACCATATTCGAAGTGCTCAAGCTCTCCGAAGAAGAGATACGCGTACGTTTCGGCTTCTTCATAGACGCGTTCAAGTACGGCGCGCCGCCTCACGGAGGACTGGCCTTCGGACTTGACAGACTGTGCATGCTGCTTCTCGGCACCGACGACATCCGCCAGGTGATCGCTTTCCCGAAGAACCAGAACGCTCAGTGCGTAATGTCGGAAGCTCCGACGATCGTAAGCGACGATCAGCTTAAGGATCTGTCCATAGCTATAGATCTCCAGGACAAATAAAATGCCGGACATTGTGTATTCGAGAGAATTCAAGGACAAGCTTCTGCTGTTCGTTAAAGACAACGTTAAACAGTCCAGGTACGAACATACTCTGCGGGTCATAGCCAAGGCGAAGGAGTACGCTGATCGCTACGGAGCGGACTGGGACAGGCTGGAAGTTGCCGCCATATTCCACGACGCTTACAGGCACGAAGGGAATCTGGAGCACGGTCCTATAGCCGCTGAACACCTGGAAAAGGACTGGGGCGTTACCGATCCGGAGATACTGGAAGCCATACGTTATCATACGATAGGGCACGCGGGCGCCTGCAAGCTTACGATGGTGCTAAAGCTCGCGGACACCCTGGAGGACGGCCGGTCCTTCGACGAAGCTGCCGTCCTCAGAAAAGCGCTCACGGACGATCTTGAATCGAGCATGCTGCTCGTAATGGAGCGCATCAAAGCTTACGTAATGTCGGTCAGAGACGACCGGTTCAACGAAACATCGCAGGAATTCATAGACTGGCTAAAGGAAAGGGTACCACAAGACAAGGAGAAACTAATGAGCAACAAAGAGATCGCCCTTAAGATCGCCAAAGCCCTGGACGATAAGAAGGCCCAGGACATAGTCCTTATAGACATCGCCGAAAGGTCCGGATTCGCGGATTATTTCGTGATCGCGGACGCCGCCAATTCCAGACTGCTGGAGGCTCTGGCGGACGAAGCCGAAGACAAGATGGCCCTGATAGGAGAAGAGCTCCGTCACAAGGAGGGCGTCGGAGAAAGCGGCTGGATACTGCTGGATTTCGGCGACATCATAGTAAACCTATTCACCAAAGCTAAAAGAGATTATTACAACATAGAGAAGATCTGGGCCGACTGCGACAGCGAGCAGTACGAGCCGGAAAGGAACTGATCCGAAATGAACGACCGTTATGATTTCAGAACCATAGAAAAGAAGTGGCAGCAGAAGTGGAAGGACAGCGACGTCTTCCACGTTACCGAAGACCCGGACGCGGAGAAGTATTACTGCCTGGAGATGTTCCCGTATCCCAGCGGAAAGATCCACATGGGACACGTCAGGAACTATTCCATAGGCGACGTAGTAGCCAGATTCAAGACCATGAAGGGCTACAATGTGCTTCATCCCATAGGATTCGACTCCTTCGGTCTTCCTGCCGAGAACGCCGCGATACAGCACGGCATACATCCCGCGGTATGGACGAGCTCCAACATCGCGGAGATGGAAGACGAGCTGAAGCTCTGCGGCTTCTCCTACGACTGGGACCGCGAAGTCTGCACCTACAAGGAAGATTACTACAAGTGGATGCAGTGGATCTTCATACAGTTCTGGAAGAAAGGTCTTGCGTATAAGAAGGAGAACCCGGTTAACTGGTGCCCGTCCTGCCAGACAGTGCTCGCCAACGAGCAGGTAGTCGACGGCAAGTGCGAACGCTGCAAGACAGAAGTAACCAAGAAGGATCTGTCCCAGTGGTACCTGAAGATCACGGACTACGCGGACAGGCTGCTGGATAACCTGGACAAGCTTCCGGGCTGGCCGGACAAGGTAAAGACCATGCAGCGCAACTGGATCGGACGTTCCGAAGGCACAGAGCTGGACTTCGACATAGTCGGTTCCGATAAGAAGCTGCGCGTATTCACCACCCGCGTGGACACTGTGTTCGGCACTACCTTCATGGTAATGAGCCCCGAACATCCAATGCTCCACGAGCTTGTCCACGGCACGGAATACGAGGCTGCAGTCGAAGAGTACGCCGAGCAGGTAAAGCATCTTTCCGACATCGAGCGTACTTCCACCAGCAAGGAAAAGACGGGCGTTTTCATCGGCCGCTACGCCATGAACCCGCTGACGCACAAAAAGATGCCCATATACATCTCCGACTACGTACTGATCTCCTACGGTACCGGCGCCGTAATGGGCGTTCCCGCTCACGACCAGAGAGACTTCGACTTCGCGAAGAAGTTCGGCCTTGAGATAATACCCGTAGTCGATCCCGGCAGGGAAGACATAGACGTCAATAACCTTACCGCAGCGTTCGAAGCGGAAGGTAAGATGATAAACTCCGGCAAGTACGACGGCATGGACAACAAGGATGCCATCGTTGCCATCAGAGACGATCTTAAGGCCATAGGCCTGGGCGAAGGCAAGACCAACTACAGGCTCCGCGACTGGCTCATTTCCAGACAGAGATACTGGGGCTGCCCGATCCCGATGATCTACTGCCCGGAGCACGGCTGGGTGCCCGAAAAGGAAGAGAACCTGCCTGTTCTGCTGCCTACGGACGTCGAGTTCACCGGCAAGGGAGAGTCTCCGGTAGCCACATCCAAGACCTTCGTGGATACGGTCTGCCCGATCTGCGGAAAGCCGGCAAAGAGGGAAGTCGATACCATGGATACCTTCCTGGATTCCTCCTGGTACTTCCTGCGCTACTGCGACGCTCAGAACAGCGGCGCTCCGTTCGATCCGGCCAAGGCCGATTACTGGATGCCCGTAGACCAGTACATAGGCGGCGTGGAGCACGCGATACTGCACCTTATGTACGCGCGTTTCTTCATGATGGTGCTATACGATCTGGGGCTTGTCACCTGCGAGGAGCCTTTCACCAATCTGCTTACCCAGGGCATGGTCCTGAAGGGATACACGGACTCCGACGGCAACTGGATAGTCGGCAAGATGAGCAAGTCCATAGGCAACGTAGTAAGCCCGGACGAGATCATAGACAAGTACGGCGCGGATACCGCAAGGCTGTTCATACTGTTCGCCGCACCTCCGGACAGAGAGCTGGAATGGTCCGATTCCGGCGTCGAAGGATCCTACAGGTTCCTCGGAAGAGTCTACAGGCTGATCTACGACCTGGCTAAGGATACGGAAGGCATACCTACCGTGTTCAAGGCTGAGACCAAGGACGACAAACAACTGAATTACATACTGAACAATACTATCAAGAGAGTTACCGACGATATCGAGAAGAGGTTCAACTTCAATACCGCGCTAAGCGCAGTAATGGAGCTCGTGAACGAGCTTTACCGTTATAAGGAACTCGACGACGTCAACATGGGTCTGCTGCGCTACGCCGCTGAGTGCGTAGTGCTGCTTCTTGCGCCTTTCGCTCCCCACGTCTGCGAGGAGATGTGGGAAGGTCTCGGATACAGCGAGTCCCTCTACAGACATCCCTGGCCGGTCGTGGACGAGAGCGCGCTCGTTAAGGACACCGTGGAGATAGCCGTCCAGATAAACGGCAAGGTTCGCGGAAAGCTGGACGTTCCGGCATCCGCGGGCAGGGAAGAGCTGCTTGCGTACTGCATGGAGCAGCCCTCCGTTAAGGCGCTCGTCGACGGAAAGGACGTCGTAAAGACGATAGCCGTTCCCGGAAAGCTTCTCAACATCGTCGTGAAAGGATAAAATGGCAAAAAAGACAACGAATAAAACAACTAAAGTAAAGCACAAACTCAGGGTGATCCCTCTCGGCGGGCTGCACGAGATCGGAAAGAACATGACGGTCCTGGAGTACGGCGACGACATGATCGCCATAGACTGCGGACTGTCTTTCCCCGACGACGAGATGCTCGGCGTAGACGCCGTGATCCCCGATTTTTCGTACATCGCGGAGAACATACACAAGTTCCGCGGCGTACTGATAACGCACGCGCACGAGGACCACATAGGCGGAGTTCCGTTTCTTCTTAAACAGTTTTCCGTGCCCATCTACGGCAGCAGGCTTACGATAGGCTTCATAAAGAACAAGCTTAAGGAACACAAGCTTTCGGACAGCACGCTGTTCGAGATAGAGCCCGGCCAGACCGTTGACCTCGGATGCTTCAAGGCCGAAGCGATACACACTACGCATTCCGTGGCGGATTCTTTCGCGTTCGCTATAAAGACTCCGGTGGGGACAGTCTTCCATACAGGCGATTTCAAGGTCGACTATACTCCTGTGGACGGCAGCCCCATAGATCTGGGAAGGCTCTCCAGGATAGGGCAGGACGGCGTTCTGCTCCTGCTCGCGGACAGCACCAACGCTCTAAGGCCCGGATATACCAGGTCCGAGCAGATCGTCGGAAACTCGCTCGCCAGCATCATAAGGAGCACGGACAAGAGGATAATAATCGCTACTTTCTCCAGCAACGTCCACCGCGTTCAGAAGATAATCGACATAGCGGTCGAGAACAAAAGGAAAGTAGCGGTATCCGGCCGCAGCATGGAGAATACCGTCAACATAGCCCAGGAGCTCGGTTATCTGAACGTTCCGCCTGGAACCATGATCCCGCTCAAGGACATCAACAGGATAGACGATTCCGAGCTGATAATCATAACCACGGGAAGCCAGGGCGAACCGATGAGCGCTCTTTCCAGAATGTCGGACGGACTGCACAAGAACGTGCACATCAGGGATAACGACATGGTCATCCTGTCTTCAAACCCTGTGCCCGGCAACGAAAGGGACGTGTCCGACATTGTCAACGCTCTGATGGAGCAGGGCGCGGACGTAATCTACAACGACATCGCCGAGACCCACGTATCCGGACACGCCTGCGAAGAGGAACTGAAGCTCGTCCATACGCTGCTCAGACCAAAGTTCTTCATACCGGTCCACGGCGAGGTAAGGCATCTGCTTGGGCACGCCAGGATAGCAGAACAGCTGGGAATGCCTAAGAAGAACATCATATACGCATCCAACGGCGACGTCATAGAGCTTTCCAGAAGGACCATGGTCATGTCCAAGGAGAAGGTCAGCGCGGAGCCGATCCTTGTCGACGGACTCGGCATCGGAGACATAGGCAACGCCGTTCTTAACGAAAGAAGAGACCTTTCCGGCAGCGGCCTGATAGTTCTGGCGGCAGTCTTCAGCGCCCAGACAGGCGAGCTCATATCCGGTCCTCAGCTCCATACCAGAGGCTTTATATTCGTAAAGGAATACGGAAGCATCCTGGACGAGGCAAGGGCGGAGATACTCAACGCAGTCGACGCTCTGGACAACAAGAAGCGCGGCATGGTCGAAAAGACCATGAAGGATACGCTCAGAAGCTACATCTACAAAATGACTAAGAGAAGCCCGGCCATAGTTCCGGTCTTCATGGAGGTATAATATGCAGAACGTTTACGATCTTGCGCACGAACTCGTCAGGTCGCTCAAGGAGACCGATCAGTTCAAGGATTTCGCCGACGCGCAGAAGGCTCTCAAAGAGAACGAGCAGGTCTACAACATTATGAACGATTTCCAGCAGAAGAGCATGGAATTCCAGACGAAGACCATGATGGGCGAACAGCCTGACATGGACGCACTGGACCAGATCCAGAAGCTCTACGGGATCGTCATGTCGGATCCTCTGGCTTCCGGGTATCTTAACGCGCAGATGGCCCTTCAGACCATCATCGCGGACATCTATAAAATAATAGGGGAGGCAGTCGATGTCGAATAGATTCGAGGACAGACTGGCAAAGCTCAGGAAGGAGCTTTCTGCGAGAGATCTTGACGGTCTCTACATCTGCGGCGAGCCCAACGTCGCGTATTTCACGGGAAAGAAGGGCAACGACTGCGCTCTTTACGTAACAAAGGACGAAGCCTTCATCATCACTGATTTCCGCTACCGCGAGATGGCGCAGCAGTTCACCTGGCTCACTTATTTCGAGCAGTTCTCCGGCAAGTTCCTCTACGATCTTCTCAATTCCAGACCGGAAAAGAGGATAGGAATTGAAAAGGACAGGATACTGTATTCGCAGGTCCTGGCTCTTAAAGATAAATGTCCGGAGAAGGAATTCGTTCCGGTCGAAGACATAGTCCTCGCTCTTCGCGAGATAAAGGACGAGTTCGAGATAGAAGCTACGAAGAAAGCCTGCGCGGTCGCCATGAAGGCGTTCGACCACATGTGCGGATTCCTGCGTCCCGGTCTTACGGAAAGAGAAGCTGCCGCGGAGCTTGAGCATTTCATGAAGATGAACGGAGCGGAAGACCTCAGTTTCGATACGATACTCATTACCGGCGCTAAGACCAGTCTGCCGCACGGAGTTCCCGGAGACGAAGTCATAAAGAAGGGCGACTTCGTTACCATGGACTACGGCTGCAAGGTCGACGGGTACTGCTCCGACGAGACCAGAACGGTCGCGGTGGGACAGCCCACTCAGGAGATGATCGACGTTTACAACATAGTTCTGGAGGCACAGCTCAACGCCTGCAATAACATCCACGCAGGTCTTACAGGCAAGCAGTGCGACGCTTTCGCAAGAGACGTCATCGAAAAGGCCGGATACGGCGAGTATTTCGGACACAGTCTGGGTCACGGAACGGGTCTGGAGATCCACGAAAGCCCCAGATACGCCCAGACGAACAACGAGCCCATCAAGGCCGGTACCATCGTTTCCATAGAGCCCGGAATATATCTTCCCGGAAAGTTCGGCGTAAGAATAGAGGACTTGGCATTGGTCACGGAAAAAGGTATAATAAACTTTGTTACAGCACCCAAAGAGTTAATAATTCTCTAGAATATAGAAGGAAGGAAAACAACCAATGATCACAGCAAGCGATTTCAGAAAAGGCATGACCTTCGACATCAACGGCGAGCCCCACGTAGTCCTGGATTTCCAGCACGTTAAGCCGGGCAAGGGAGCGGCTTTCGTAAGGACCAAGTACAGAAACATCCTTACCGGAGCTACCAGAGAAGAAGCTTTCAGCCCCAGCGACAAGTTCGAGCAGGCTCACATCGAGACCAAGAAGATGCAGTACCTCTACAACGACGGAGAACTGTACTACTTCATGGACCCGGAGAACTACGACCAGGTTCCGCTTTCCTATGATCTTGTCGAGGACGCCATCAAGTTCATCAAGGAGAACGACGAAGTTACAGTTAAGTTCTACCAGGGCAGCGCTTTCACCGTCGAAGCTCCTAACTTTGTGGACCTCGTCGTTACCGAGACCGAACCCGGAGTAAAGGGCAACACCGCTACCAACGTGACCAAGGCCGCTACCGTAGAGACCGGCGCCGTGATCCAGGTCCCCATCTTCATCGAAGAGGGCGAAAAGATCCAGATCGACACCAGAACAGGCGAGTATCTCGGCAGATCCAAGTAAACTTCAGGAATATGACAAGACCGGGCGGACAGTGTTTTTACGCTGCTCGCCTTAGTCATTATTAGGATATGGCCAACAACGACCCCAAGGAAAAAAACAGCTTCGCTTACGCGGAGCAGTTCATAAGGAAAGCAGTCCTTGCCACGGAAGGCATAGCTGGCATACAGGAGCTTCCGCCCATACACGACGGAGTCTTCATCACCAACATCTTCGGCAATTTGGACGTCGACATTTTCGTTAACGTTTTCTGGGGCGTGAACATCCCCGAAGTTTCCTGGAACGTCCAGGAGAACGTAAAGGAGATACTGGGTCTGGAGACCAGTCTCGATCCGGACCACATAAACATTCACATCGAGGGGGTAGATCTGAGCAATGTCAGACAATAAGACCAGCAGACCGTCATCCAGGGAAGCTCTGATGAAGCTGCTCTTCCAGATGGAGATACAGGGAGACTTTTCTGAAGAGGCCAGGAAAGGCTTCTCCGAAGAGTTCCTCGGCGATCAGCTGGACACAAAGTACTTCGACGGCGTCTTCAACGCCTACATAAACCACAACAACGAGATAGACGACATCATCGAAAAGTACAGCAAGGGCTGGAAGCTGGAAAGGCTCGCCAAAGTGGACCTTTCCATCCTCAGGGTGTGCATCGCGGAAATGATGTATTACGAGGATCCGGTCCCGGTCTCCGTGGCCATAAACGAAGCCGTTCGCATCGCTAAGATCTACGGCGGGGATGATTCGAGGAAGTTCGTCAACGGCATTCTAGGAAGGATCTCGAAAGAACGCCCGGATGCAGAAAAGTGATCCTGTTTACATAGGGATAGATACAAGCAACTATACTACTTCCGCGGCGGCCGCGGACAGCGGCGGCATAATAGTCGCCTCCGAAAGAAAACTTCTGGAAGTGAAACAGGGAGAAAAAGGGCTCAGGCAATCTGATGCTCTTTTTCAGCATTGGAAAGTACTGCCGCAGATCCTTGCTCCGTTGCTTGAAAAGTACAGAGGAAGGATCGCCGGCATATGCGCCGCGTCGCGTCCCAGACCGGTGGAAGGGTCCTACATGCCTGTATTTACTGCCGGAACGAACATCGGAAAGACAGTCGCAGCTGCAATAGGCGCCGAATACATGGAGACTTCTCACCAGGAGGCGCATTTCCACGCTGCTTCTTACGGTACGGACATCGATCCCGAAGAGCCGGTCATAATGGCTCATCTGTCCGGGGGGACCCTGGAATTCATACTGAGAGAGGGCGGACGATACGAACTTGTCTTCGGCACGGATGACATCTCCTACGGTCAGCTTCTGGACCGTCTCGGCACGGACCTCGGATATCCTTTCCCTGCCGGCAGGTACATCGACGAGGCGGCGCTGCGGATGGCCTCCGAAGGCCTTAAATGCCCGTTTAAACGCGTTTTCATGTCGGAGTCGGGAATTAACCTGTCCGGACTGGAAACTTCGCTCAGAACGGCTGAAAACAGTTTTTCCGCGGACGAGCTGTCTTACTTCGCCATGCTCAGGATCTCCGAAAGCTTCGTAAAAGCCGCGGAGCATTTAAAAGAAAAACATAACGTTTCTCAGGTGCTCGTATCCGGCGGAGTCGCCTGCAGTCAGTTCCTCAGGGATCGCTGCGCGCCTTACGGTTATGTGTTCGGGCAGAAGGAATACTGCTCCGACAACGCCGCCGGAGAGGCCATCATAGCTTATGAAAAGTTATGCAGACAAAGTCTATAACAGTTTCACAATTGAATAAATACATAGCCAGGGTCCTGTCGACCGACCCCATCCTCATGAGCGTTGCCGTTAAAGGCGAGGTATCGAGGATCACGAAGCACGGCAGCGGCAACTGGTTCTTCGATCTGAAGGACAGCGGCAGCAAGATAAGCTGCTTCCTGCCCTCGAGCCGCGTTCCGTACATCAGGTACGAGATCTCCGACGGAATGGAGCTTACGGTATTCGGAAACATAAGCGTTTTCGAGCGTTCCGGATCCTACAGTCTTTTTGTGTCCGACATACAGGCGGAAGGAGAGGGCGCTCTTGCGGCCGCTTTCGAAAACCTGAAGAAAAAGCTTTCCGAAGAAGGCCTTTTCGATCCGGCTCATAAAAAGACCCTTCCGGCATTCCCAAAAAAGATCGGCGTCGTAACTTCTCCGACAGGCGCGGTTATCAAGGACATATCTCAGACGTTGAGAAGACGCAATCCGATGGTGGAGATACTCCTTTATCCTGCTCTTGTCCAGGGGCAGGGAAGCGCAGCCACGGTGTGCGAAGGCATAAAGTTTTTTAACGAAAAACGTCCCGATACTGATATAATTATAATAGGGAGAGGAGGCGGTTCGCTGGAGGATCTCTGGACCTTCAACGAAGAGAGCGTCGCGCGGGCAGTATATGATTCCAGGATCCCTGTAATTTCAGCCGTCGGTCACGAATCCGACTTCGTGATCTCCGACATGGTCGCGGATCTGAGGGCGTCTACGCCTACAGCGGCGGCAGAGCTCTGCGCTCCTCACATAGATAACCTGAAAGACAGAGCAAGGATGTGCAGTCCTTACGCTGTATTCGAGTATCTGAACCGAAGGATCGAGCTCGAGATGTCGACCGTCCGAAGGCTCCGGGACAACCTGGACAACGCCGCATTAAACAAACTGAGCGCTCTTTCGAACCGACTCAGCCTTGCCGGGATCGAGCTCAGATCGAGCGCCCCCATGGCCGTTCTGGGCAGCGGATACGCCGCGGTAAAGGACAGCGACGGAAAGTGGCGAAGCAGAGCGGAAGGACTTTCCGCCGGAGACCGCATAAAGCTTGTGTTCAGCGACGGAAGCGCAGACTGCACCGTCGACGAGGTGTTCATAAATGAGTAAAGACATAACATTCGAAGAAGCTCTCCAGAAGCTGGAGGATTCGGTCAGAAAGATAAAGAGTCCCGAATGCACTCTGGAGGAGAGCATGGCGCTCTACGAGGAAAGCGTAAAGTATTACGAGTTGTGCGAAAAGATCCTCGGCGAAGCAAAGCAGAAACTGGAGATATACAGGCCTGAGACCGACTCTACGGAGGAATTCGATGTTATCTGACAGCGACAGAAAGATATTCAACAAATACCGCAGGATAGTCGACGACCACATCCTGGACTTCATACCGGAGATAGACCCTCTCAGCAAGGATCTTTACGAAGCAATGAAGTACGCTCTGCTGTCCGGCGGAAAGCGCATAAGACCGGTGCTCGTCCTTGCCGCATGCGAGATGTTCAATACGCCGCTTGCTTACGTCATTCCCTACGCCTGCGCGGCAGAGTACGTACACACGTATTCGCTGATCCACGACGATCTGCCAAGCATGGACAACGACGATCTGCGCAGGGGCAAACCCACGGTGCATAAGCAGTTCGGAGAAGCGAACGCGATACTTGCGGGAGACGGTCTGCTTTCCTGCGCCTTCGAGACGATGAACAAGGACATGCTGATGTATCTGGACGATACGGACCTGCTGAAACGCAAGGTAAGAGCGGCTTATTCCCTGGCCAAGGGCTGCGGTTGCAGGGGCATGGTATCCGGGCAGGTCACGGACATAGGGTCTGCCGACGAACCGTGTTCTTCCGACCTTATAAACTACGTTAACTACAAAAAGACAGCCTGCCTTATCCGCGCCTGCGTCATGATGGGGGGCTTCCTCGGAGGAATGGACTCCGCCACTTGGGAGGATCTTTCCATCTACGGAGAGAACATCGGTATGGCTTTCCAGCTGGTCGACGACATAGCCGATCACAGGAGCGGACAGGATGACGGAAGCTCGACATACGTTAAGCTTTTCGGTTCGGATCAGGCCAGAGCGCTGGCTTTAGGATACATAGAGACTGCGCGGTCCGCCATCGAAAAATATTACGATCACGCAGCGATCTACAGATATCTTGCGGATCTTCTGGAACAGAACCTTAATGAATAAGAACGAAGACCTTACAAAACAGATCAAGCTTATGTCAGTCGCCGAGATGAACGATCTTGCGGCTGAGATCAAGAAAGACATGATAAACACGGTATCCAGGACCGGAGGGCATCTTGCTTCCTCGCTTGGTACCGTGGAGCTTACCATCTCGCTCTATCATGTTTTTGATTCGCCTAAGGATAAGATCGTCTGGGACGTAGGGCATCAGTGCTACGCGTCCAAGATGCTTACCGGCAGGTGGGACAGAATGGAGACCCTGCGTCAGTACGGC
>JAEEGL011729739.1_pt1 | contig 20500 bp, 17 predicted proteins | sample 9134231 | NCBI WGS metagenome assembly JAEEGL01 (sample SAMN16246548, study PRJNA631951) | gut metagenome | biome: gut microbiome; feature: rumen; material: fiber-attached | host: Bos | place: Iran: Karaj | collected 2018-10
GACGGCAGCGAGCTCCCGATAGAGGTGCTCTGCGGCAGACCGGGCTACATCAACCTGCTCGACGCTCTCAACGGCTGGCAGCTCGTAAAGGAACTCAAGGCTGCAACAGGAGTATGCGCAGCAACTTCCTTCAAGCACGTTTCACCTGCCGGAGCAGCTATCGGCAGACCGCTCAGCGACGACCTCAAGAAGATATACTGGGTAGACGATCTTGGCGAGCTCACACCCCTTGCAAGCGCTTACGCAAGAGCACGCGGAGCTGACAGAATGTCCTCATACGGCGACTTCATCGCTCTTTCCGACAAGGTGGACGTATGCACAGCAAAGATGATACAGCGCGAGGTATCGGACGGCGTTATCGCTCCCGACTACGACCCCGAGGCACTCGAGATACTCAAGAGCAAGCGCAAGGGCACATACTGCATTCTCAAAATGGACGAGAGCTACAAGCCTGCTCCTATCGAGACAAAGCAGGTTTACGGCATATCCTTCGAGCAGGGACGCAACGAGCTCGACATCAACCGCGAGCTTCTCGCAAACGTTGTAACTGAGAACAAGAACATTCCCGACGACAAGAAGGACGACCTCCTCATCTCGCTCATCACGCTCAAATACACACAGTCCAACTCCGTATGCTACGTAAAGGACGGACAGGCTATCGGTATCGGAGCAGGTCAGCAGTCACGTATCCACTGCACACGTCTTGCAGGACAGAAGGCAGACAACTGGTGGCTGAGACAGTCTCCGCAGGTAATGGGACTCCAGTTTGTAGACGGTATCCGCCGCGCAGACCGTGATAACGCTATCGACGTATACATCGGCGACGAGTACGAGGACGTACTCCGCGAGGGCGAGTGGCAGAGAATATTCAAGGTAAAGCCGGCAGTATTCACAGTTGAAGAGAAGAAGGCATGGCTTGCGAAGAATACAGGCGTATGCCTCGGCTCTGACGCATTCTTCCCGTTTGGAGACAACATCGAGCGTGCAAAGAAGTCCGGCGTTGAGTACATTGCAGAGCCCGGCGGTTCTATCCGTGACGACAATGTTATCGAGACCTGCAACAAGTATAACATAGCAATGGCATTCACAGGCATAAGACTTTTCCACCACTGATTTTTATACTGAACAAAAAGCCATAAAGAAGCTTTGACTTCTTTATGGCTTTTTTACGTCCTGAGCAGATAGAGCATCTGCTCAGTTCTCTTTTTTCATATATTCCTCATACAAGTCGGGACGGCGCTGCTTTGTGAGCTCGAGACTCTTCTCGCGGCGCCATTTTTCGATATTCGCATGGTGCCCGGACATGAGAACAGGCGGGACGCTTTCGCCCTCCCACACCTCGGGACGTGTATAATGCGGATATTCGAGAAGTCCGCTGTAGATGCTCTCCTCCTCGAAGCAGACGTCATCGGAGAGAACACCGGGACACATTCTCGCAACGCAGTCGGTGAGCACCATAGCGGGGAGCTCGCCTCCGGTGAGAACGTAATCGCCTATGGATATCTCCTCATCGACTATTTTGTCGATGACGCGCTGGTCGACGCCTTCGTAGTGACCGCAGATGATGAGGATATTGTCCATTTGAGAGAGCTCCGCGGCTCTCTGCTGAGTGAGGACCTTTCCTTTCGGGGACATATATATCGTGTGCGGTTTCGAGCCCATTTCCTCGCACACCGCCTTGTAGCAGTTGTAAATAGGCTCGCACTGCATCACCATTCCCATGCCTCCACCGTAGGGAGTATCGTCCACGCGGCGGTGTTTATCGAGCGTATACTCGCGTATCTGACGGCAGTGGACGTCTATTTTGCCGGCTTTGCGGGCTCTGCCGACGATGCTCTCGCCGAGGACGGCTTCGCACATTTCGGGAAAAAGAGTTGCTATTTCTATCTTCATGGCGAGCTCCTGTCAGTCGAAAAGCCCGTCGAGCGGGCGGATAGTCATGATGTTTTCGTCGATATCGGTGGAAACGACAACGTCAGCGATAGCGGGCACGAGGTATTCCCTGTCCGAGCCCTTTATAACGTAGACGTCGTTTGCGCCGGTCTGCATAACGTCGCTGATAGTGCCGTATACTTTGCCGGAATCGGCGTCACGGACCTCGATACCTATCAGGTCCTGAATGAAGTATGTATCGTCGTCGAGCTCGAGGTCGTCGCGGTGCATATAGAGCAGCTTATTGCGGAGCTTCTCCGCCGCTTCGGGAGTATCGACTCCCTCTATTTTAGCGATGACCATGTTCTTGAAAACGCGGGAGCGCTCGATGATGAGCTCGTCCTTGGTCTTTCCGATGAAGAGGCGGTCGAACTCGGCAAGCAGCTCTGGAGTATCCGTATACGGCATAATTTTCACTTCGCCGCGAATGCCGTGAGTTGTCACGATCTTGCCGGCTTCAAGGTATTCCTTTTTCATTCTGTATCCTCCGCGATATCAATAGTTTTGGCTATCTGACGAGCCATTTCGGGGTCTTTGCTGATTATCATCACATTCTGCCAGCTATTAAGGTCATTAACGTCATACACTTCGAGGTCGAGCTCATATGCGCCGTTTTTATTTGCAGACTCTGTAACGAACGATCTCATATTTCCGTTGTCGTAGTAATAATGTATTTCCTTGGAAGAACCGGTCGTCTCGAAGCTGCCTTCAACTCCGTCGACTGAATAGGATGCGGGCATCATTATGCCCTTGAACAGCATCAGCTTATACGCTGCGTTGACCTCGGAGGGCGAGAACATATTGCATTTTTCGAGTCTGAAAGTATTCGCAGCGAACATCATATCGTGGTAATTTTCTGCCGGCTCATAGCCGAGCTTCTTCAGACCTCTGTTCATGCGCTTGTCGAAGAACCCCAAAGCTTTAAAGCCCGTGCTGTCCGGATATACCGGCTCTTCCTTGTCCATGACGCAGACAAGCAGCTCGCGCTTGGATATATCATCATTGTCGACGAGTATACCTGATTTTACGTCATCTGTCGCATCGGGATACATCCAGAAGAGACCGTCGGGAGCCTTAAAATCAATGCCTTTTACAGAGCATTCCCTGAACTCGTCAGGGACCTCGGTATCCGCATACGGATAGGACTTGTAGAGAGCTGACTCTTCAAGGAGGTATGGAAACTTGTAGGATATCATCTTGTATTTGATGACGGTCTGCGAGAGATAAAAGCCCGCGCCGCCTAAAAAAGCTATTGCCGCAGCTATGCAGGCTGCTATTTTTGCGCCTTTTTTCATGATTTACCTCTGTTTTGGAATAAATAATGCATGGGCGCCGAACGGCGCCCGCAGCATCATATTAACATTTGCTTTTTGAGAGCTTTAGTTCTTCATTTCAAAGCTTTCGCCGAGGATATCCTTATTTGCTTCAAGGATAGGATAGATGCACTCGCTGAGGAATTCCGACACCTGCTGAGGGCTTCTTCCGACGTAATTCTCGGGCTTGAGCTGCTCGTCGAGCTCTTCCTTTGTTATCATGAACATGGGGTCGTTTACGATGAGCTCGCAGAGGTTGCTGTCCTTGCCGTATATCTTTATCTGCTCAGCAGCCTGCATGGAGTAGGTACGTATACGCTCGTGGAGCTCCTGACGGTCTCCGCCCTTCTTTACAGCGTCCATCATGATATTCTCTGTTGCCATGAAGGGGAGCTTAGCCATAAGGCGGCGGCGTACTATCTCGGGATAAACGACCATGCCGTCGGTAACGTTCATCATGATGTTGAGGATAGCGTCAACGCCGAGGAAAGCCTCAGCGATGGAGATACGCTTGTTAGCGCTGTCGTCGAGAGTTCTCTCGAACCACTGTGTACCTGCTGTGAAAGCGGGATTGAGAACGTCTATCATCACATAGCGCGCAAGTGAGGTTATTCTCTCGCAGCGCATAGGATTGCGCTTGTAAGCCATAGCCGAAGAGCCTATCTGGGACTTTTCGCGGGGCTCCTCCATTTCCTCGAAGCTCTGGAGAATGCGCATATCGTTCGAGAACTTGCTGCACGACTGAGCGATTCCGCTGAGAGCGGAAAGCACCTGCCAGTCAGCCTTTCTTGAATATGTCTGACCGGAAACGGGAACAACCTTCTCGAAGCCCATTTCCTCGGCGATCATTTTTTCGAGCTGCTTTATCTTGTCGGTATCGCCCTCGAAGAGCTCCATGAACGAAGCCTGAGTGCCGGTAGTGCCCTTGCTTCCGAGAAGCTTGAGGTCAGCGATGCGGTGCTCAATCTCCTCGAAGTCCATGAGGAGCTCGTTGAGCCAGAGCGTAGCACGTTTGCCGACAGTAGTGGGCTGAGCGGGCTGGAGGTGTGTATAAGCCATGCAGGGCATATTCTTGTATTCGTCAGCGAACTTTGCGATATTGTTCATGACGTTTATGAGCTTTCTGCGTACTATCTGAAGCGCGTCGCGCATGATGATAACATCAGTGTTATCGCCAACGTAGCATGAGGTAGCTCCGAGGTGGATGATTCCGGCAGCGTCGGGGCAAGCCTGACCGTAAGTATAGACATGAGCCATAACGTCGTGGCGGACTACCTTTTCGCGCTCAGCAGCCATGTCGTAGTCGATGTCGTTGATGTGCTCCTCGAGCTGTTTTACCTGAGCCTCAGTAACGGGCAGACCGAGCTTCATTTCAGCTCTTGCAAGAGCGACCCAGAGCTTTCTCCATGTTGTGAATTTCTTATCTGCCGAGAAAACGTACTGCATTTCCTCACTTGCATAACGTGTACAGAATGGACTTTCATAGCTTTTGATATTACCGCTCATAAAAAATACTCCTTTTCGCGCGCAGGCGCATATTTTTACATAATACTATAATTATAGCATTTTCGCTCTGCGATGTCAACAGGGGAGCGAGCCGCGGGCATTCATTTCAGGCAACACCGCACAAAGACCGCCTGACGTCTTTGTACTGAATCTGCTTGGAAATTTTCCGTCATCTTACACAGAAATCCCTTGACATACGTCAGTATGCCTGTGGAATTTCTATACAATCTGACGAAAAATCTCACGGCGCATCTTCAGCACAATCTTTGTGCGGTATTGCCTTCAAAATTCTGTGCTGAACATTCTCATAACCTCAGGGTCGTCCGCATATCCTTTATGGAAAAGCTATTTCCGAAGGAGGAACGCAATGGGACTTACAGAAAAAGAAGCTTCCGCCCGTCTGAAAACGGAGGGGCGGAACGTCCTTGAAGAGAAGAAAAAAGCCGGACCTGTAAAAATATTCATCGGGCAGTTCCGCGACGTAATGGTGATGATACTGCTTGCCGCGACGGTAGTATCAGTGCTGCTTGGGGAGGTCTCGGACGCGGTGACGATAATCCTCATCGTCCTGCTGAATGCGATACTCGGCTTTGTGCAGGAATACCGCACCGAGCACACGCTCGAGGCTCTGCGGTCGATGACCGCTCCTACGGCGAAATGCTACCGTGACGGAAAACTTGCCGAGATAGAGGCTGAACGCCTCGTCACCGACGACGTTATAGAGCTCGAAGCCGGCGACCGCATTCCCGCGGACTGCGTAATCCTTGAAGCAGCGGGATTTTTCGCAGACGAGGCAATACTCACCGGCGAATCGGAGGCTGTTGCCAAAAGGTCCGGAAGCACGAGCGATATCGACAATAGTCTGAACAAGCCTAATATCGTCTACTGCGGCACTTCCGCAGTGCGCGGAACTTGCCGTGCGAAGGTCATCGCGACGGGCAAGCGCACACAAATGGGGCGCATCTCCGAGCTCATCGCCGATATCGACAAGGAGATGACTCCGCTGCAAAAGCGTCTCGCGGAGCTCGGCAAGGTCGTTGCGGTGATATGTCTCATCGTGTGCGTGACCGTTTTTGCGGCAGGAGTGCTGCGCGGCGAGGACGTATTTGATATGCTCATGACGGGCATAACCATTGCAATTGCGGCGATACCGGAGGGCTTGCCTGCGACAGTGACAATAGCGCTCGCACTTGCGGTCAGCCGTATGCTGAAGCAGAAAGCCCTTGTGAACAAGCTTCACAGCGTTGAGACTCTCGGCTGCGCGTCAGTGATATGCTCCGACAAGACCGGCACCATCACCGAGAACCGCATGACCGTGACTGAGCTCGCAACAGCCGACAGCCGCTACTTTTTCAGCGGCATGGGCTACCGCGTGAGCGGTGAGGTCACACGCGGCGAGGAGAATATCGCCGTGAATCCGCTGACGGAAAAGGCGCTCACCGAGACTCTGCGCTGCGGAGTTTTATGCTCGGACGCAGTCATTTCCGGAGGCGGTAACGCCGACAAGCGCCGCCGCGGAGCACTTAGGGGCTCGGGCGAGTGGAAGGTGACAGGCGACCCGACCGAAGCCGCTCTGCTGATAGCAGCCGCAAAAGCCGGCATCACGCGGGAATCCCTCGACAAGGAGAGCCGCCGGCTCAGGGAGTATCCCTTCGACAGCGAGACGCGATTCATGGCTGTACACTGCGATGAGCGGCACGAAAAGCGGCTCTATTTCAAGGGCGCGGAGGAAGTTATCCTGCCGCGCTGCACGAGATATCTCAGCCCGGACGGGACTATCAAGCCGCTTACTTCCTCGCTCCGCAGCGATATCTCACGCCGCGTCCTTGATATGTCCGACCGCGCACTGCGCGTTCTCGCGCTCGCGTACTGTGTTTCCGACAGCTTTGCTCCCGACCGCGGAGACCTTGTTTTCCTCGGACTTGCGGGAATGTTCGACCCTCCGCGCGAGGAGGCGAAGGCAGCTATCCGTAAGTGCTCTGCCGCGTCGGTCAGGACTGTCATGATAACCGGCGACCATAAGAATACCGCCGTTGCAGTTGCGAAAAAGGCGGGACTTCTCAAAGGCGGCAAGGCAATGACCGGAGCGGAGCTCGACCGTCTCAGCGATGAGGAGCTCGACCGCATAATCGGCAAATATACGGTATTTGCGCGTGTCGAGCCGGTACATAAGCTCCGTATCGTGCGCAGCTTCAGGCGCAGGGGAGAGATAGTCACCATGACGGGCGACGGCGTGAATGACGCTCCCGCGATAAAGGAAGCCGACGTCGGCGTAGCCATGGGGATAACCGGAACAGACGTCACCAAGCAGGCGGCGGACGTTATACTCCTTGACGACAACCTTGCGACCCTCGTCAGCGCCGTCGAGCAGGGACGCTGTGTTTACGCGAATATCCGCAAATTCGTGCGGTATCTGCTCTCGTGCAACATCGGAGAGGTGCTTACGATGTTCGGCGGCATAGTCATGGGAATGCCGATAGTTCTGCTGCCGGCGCAGATACTTCTCGTCAACCTTGTAACAGACGGACTTCCGGCTATCGCCCTCGGACTTGAGCCGCCGGAAAAGGATATCATGAGCCGTCCGCCGCGGCGCTCGGACGAGGGATTTTTCTCGGGAGGACTGATGTGGAAGATAGTGTTCCGCGGCATATTCATAGGGATCTCAACGCTTGCATCGTTCTCGCTCGTCATGAGATCCGGCGGCACTATCGAAGCCGGACGCACTGCCGCATTGATAACTCTTGTGATGTCGCAGCTCATACACGTATTCGAGTGCCGCTCGGAGCGCCGCTCGCTGTTTCATATCGACCCTTTCAGCAATGTGAAGCTGCTGCTCGCGGTGCTCGTATCGTTTGCAGCTCTTGCGGCGGCGGTAGCGGTCCCGCAGCTGAGGGAGGTCTTCAACACCGTCATGCCCGATGCCCGACAGCTCCTCATTGCACTCGGAGCGAGCGCGGCTGTGCCGCTGCTGAGCGGGATATTTTCCGTATCCGGAAAAGACTGAAAGGCAGCCTGAGGGCTCCCGCGTTATTGACAATTCGGTAACAATGTGTTATAATATAAACAAAAAAAGTATTGCCAACGCCTGAAAGGAGCCGCAAATATGGATATGATACCAAGCTTTTCCGTTGACCACACCAAGATAATCCCGGGAATATTCACAAGCAGAGTAGATACAGTCGGAGACCAGCTTGTCACGACCTACGACATAAGAGTCACAAGACCCAACGTAGAGCCTGCTGTTGACGTGGCAGCAATGCACTCGCTGGAGCACATAATCGCCACATACCTGAGAAATGACGCCGAATGGAAGGACAGTATCATCTACTGGGGACCAATGGGCTGCCTTACGGGATTTTATCTTATCATGAAAGGAAACCGCGCACCGAAGGATATTTGCGGACTTCTCATAAATGCATTCAGGTCAGTCGAGGAAGCGGAAGAAGTTCCGGGTGCAATGGCAGTAAACTGCGGAAACTATCTCATGCACAATCTTATTACAGCTAAGTGGTATGCGCGCAGATTCGCGGATTATCTGACCGAGCACGCAAACGACCCCAAGATATTCGAGTATCCCAAGTCAGAGAGGCTCGTGACCGATGACGGACGCAGCTTTTTTGATTCATAAGAAGTAAAAATGCAAAGCCCCGAAGTGATTTTGAATATCGCTTCGGGGTCAAATTTTTATAGATATGGCTGCTGAATGAAAAATCGAACAAAATAATTGACATCGCTTTCCTGTCATGCTATAATAAATATGTATATGCGGTCGAGTATGCCTCATATTATATAATGAAAAAAATAAAAGCGGAGATAGCAATGATAAAAACAGTAAACGGATTGAAGATAAACTATGAGGAAAAGGGCGAGGGTGAGCTCATCGTGCTTCTGCACGGCTGGGGCAGCAATATCAAGCTCTTTGCGAATCTCATAGACCTGCTCTCGAAGAAGTACAGGGTCGTGGCAATGGATATGCCCGGATTCGGCGAGAGCGAGGAGCCGAAGGAGGTCTGGGACGTCGGCAGCTACGTTGATTTCGTCATCGACTTCATCAAGGACTACGGCGTTGACAAGGTAATGCTGCTCGGACACAGCTTCGGCGGACGAGTGATAATAAAAATGCACAGCCGCGAGAGCCTGCCTTTCGAGGTAACAAAGGTCATACTCGTGGACAGCGCGGGAATAATGCCTCCCAAGACCAAGAAAAAGAGCTGGCGCACGCGCTATTACAAAATGGGCAAGGCAGTGCTTTCTACGGGCATCGCGCAGAAGCTCGCTCCCGACGCGCTCGAGAATTTCCGCAAGAAAATGGGAAGCGCCGACTATGCAGCGGCTTCACCGATGATGAGACAGGTCATGGTCAAGGTCGTGAACGAGGACCTCGAGCCGTATCTGCCGAATATCAAGTGTCCGACTCTTCTTGTGTGGGGAGTCAACGACACGGCGACGCCTCTGTCGGACGGCGAGAAAATGGAAAAGCTCATACCCGATGCGGGACTTGTAAAGCTCGAAAATGCGGGACATTATTCGTTCCTCGAGCAGCAGTTCATCTTCAACCGCGTTATGTGCTCGTTCATGAAAATAGATAACTAATTGAGAATTGATAATGAAGGTATCGCTTACGCGATGGATTTTTTAGATGTGTCCGCATGAGCGGACAAATCAATTCTCCATTCTAAATTCTCAATTCAAAAACAGGGAGATATATATGAATCTGGTAATTTGGGTCATCTACGCGGCAGTTTCGCTGCTTGCGATAATTTTCACGGGACTCCGCGAGTTCCATATGCTCCAGCTCAACGGCTATAAAACTCCGGAGCATTCATGGTGGATGAAGAAGAACTTCAAACGCTATATACTGCCGATAGTGCTGTTTATCGGACAGTTCGCGCTGCTGGCATTCCCACCTCTGATAAGGGCAAAGCTGGCGACGCCCTCTGATATGCCTTCCGACCACGCGTCCATTCTCAAATATGTGATATCAGACACGAACAAGCTGGTCACTGCGGTCATCATCGGTGTGCTTGCGGCGATGAACTTGTTTATCGCCGTTTCCAACAAGCCCGGCAAGAAGTTCAAGAAGCCCTTCAAGTACACTGCGCGCGTGAAGCGTATGCTCGTCACGTTCTTTATACTCATCGCGGCGATATTCGTCGGAGCATTCTTCTCCGCGAAGATGACCGACATAAACGGCAGTCAGCGATTTGTCAATAACCTGCCGTTCATCATCGTCGGCTGCGGACTGTACCTCACGCCCATACTTGTGCCGCTCTCGAACCTTATAAATAAGCCGATAGAGACGGCTATCAACAACTGGTACATAAACGACGCGAAGAAGAAGCTGAAATCCATGCCGAATCTTCACAAGGTCGGAATTACCGGAAGCTACGGCAAGACCAGCATGAAATTCTACCTCAGCGAGCTTCTCTCATCGCAGTACGAAACGCTGAAAACGCCTGAGAGCTTCAACACTCCCATGGGCGTGACGATAACGGTCCGCCGCGACCTCAAACCCACTCACGAGTATTTCATCTGCGAAATGGGCGCGAGACGAGTTCACGAAATTAAGGAGCTCTGCGGCATAGCCGACCCGCATGACGGAATCATCACCTCAGTCGGACCTCAGCACCTCGAAACGTTCGGCTCTATCGAAAACGTTATCAACACCAAATTCGAGCTTGCGGACCACGTTTCGCCGCTCGGAAAGATATACCTCAACTACGACAACGAGCTTATACGCAAAAAGGCTCACGAGTACCCTAATGCCGTGACCTATGGCACAACTGAGGGCAGTATGTGGCGCGGAAGCGACGTAACAGTTTCCGACCGCGGAACCGAGTTCACGGTCACATCTCCCGACGGGCAGACCTGCCGCTTCACTACGAAGCTCCTCGGCGAGCACAGCGTACAGAATCTTCTCGGAGCTATCGCCTACGCCTGCGGAACGGGAATACCAATGGAAAAGCTTGTCCTGCCGGTGAAGCGTATCGCGGCAGTACCGCACAGGCTCCAGCTTCTTGACAAGGGCAACGGCGTAACATACATCGACGATGCATATAATTCCAACCCGAGCGGAGCACGCGCGGCGCTTGCGGTGCTCGGACTCTTCGATGCCTGCCGGATACTTGTAACTCCGGGCATGGTCGAGCTCGGAGCAAAGCAGGAGGAACTCAACTTCGAGTTCGGACAGGAGGCGGCAAAGGCGTGCGATTATATCGTCCTTGTGGGCAAGGCTCAGACACAGCCGATATATAACGGTATCAAGGACGCCGGCTTCGACATGAACAATGTCTACGTTGCGGACGGACTGAACGATGCGCTTGCGAAGGCGAATTCGTACCAGACCTCGAAGAAGAAGGTAGTCCTTCTCGAAAACGACCTGCCGGATAACTATTAACTTGACATAAAAATGCTCCCTATGATATAATTGCCATAGAGAGCATTGCATACAGCGGCAAGGCGGTTCAATCTTTCCCTCGGGGACGGGGGTGAGTTAAGATGACTATACTGGAATTACTAACATTACTGTTACTTATAGTTTCGATAATAGAGCTTAACAATAACAAAAAGAAATAACCGCCCCACAGACCAAATAGGACGGTTATTCTTATAACTACACTATGAGGGAGAACCGCTGAGCCATAAGGCTGAGCAATGCTCTCTTTACTTATATTATACCACATATTATGAAAATGTCAAGCGGCAGATATTGTAAGCCCGATAAATCAAATTGGATATAAACACATAAAGGAGAAATCATCATGAAGATCAATCTTGCAGTATTATTCGGCGGAAGAAGCGTTGAACACGAGGTATCCGTGATTTCCGCAGTTCAGGCTATGGCGAGTATGGACAAGGAAAAGTACAACATAATCCCTGTCTACATGACCAAGAAGAGCGAATTCTGGACAGGCGAAAAGCTCATGGATATCAACAATTTCAAGGACATTCCTGCTCTGCTGAAAGAATGCACAGAATGTGTATTCGTAAGGAGCGAGGGCAAGGTGCAGCTTATCCGTCAGAAGATGAAGAAGTTCGGCTCGAACGTCATTTCCGACGTTGACATCGCATTCCCGATAGTACACGGAACAAACGTTGAGGACGGCGCACTTCAGGGCTATCTCCAGACACTCGACCTGCCGTACGTAGGCTGCGACGTGCTTGCATCGGCTGTAGGCATGGACAAATTCGTGATGAAGATACTCCTCAAGGACGCCGGATTCCCGGTGCTTGACTGCTGTCGCTTTGCATCATTCGACCTCGACAAAATGGACGACATGGTATCGCAGGTAGAGAGCAAATTCGGCTATCCTGTTATCGTAAAGCCTATCAATCTCGGCTCCAGTGTTGGAATCTCAAAGGCTAAGGACAGAGACGGACTTGTCAAGTCTATCGAGGAGGCATTCGAGTTTGCAGACCGCATACTTGTTGAGCCCTGCGTAGTACAGCTCAAGGAGATAAACTGCTCCGTAGTAGGTGACAGCGAATCCGCCGAGGCTTCCGTATGCGAAGAGCCCGTACAGGCGAGCGACGACGATATCCTCAGCTACGAGCAGAAGTATGTCGGCGGCGGCAAGGGCGGAAGCAAGGGAATGGCAACGCTCAAGAGAAAGATACCGGCTGACATCTCCGCCGAGCAGGAGGAACTCATCAGAAAGACCGCTGTTGACGCATTCCGCTATCTTGGCTGCAACGGCGTAACACGTATCGACTTCATGATAGATATGTCTACCGACAAGGTATACATCAACGAGATAAACACTATCCCGGGCTCGCTTGCATTTTACTTGTGGGAGCCGAAGGGCGTGAAGTATCCTCAGCTTCTTGAGCGCATGATACAGCTCGCGTTGAAGCGTCACCGTCAGAATTCAAAGATAAACTACACATTTGATACTAACATTCTCTCAATGGGCGGAAGCTTTGGCTCAAAGGGAAGCAAGCGCTGATTTTGCTGTTACAGGCTGATTTCTGTAGATAACGCCGGTGACTGCATTCGATAAAATATCAATATCCGACAGGAGGGTTTAAAATGACCGAAAAGGAAAAACAGCAGGCAGGCGAACTCTATAACGCCGCCGACAAGGAACTCGCAGCCGAGCGCGTAAAGGCTAAGAAGCTCTGCGCCGAGTACAACGCTATCGAGTACAACGACTATCAGAAGCGCGACCGCCTTCTCGACCGCCTTGTTGCGCTCCACGGCGAAAACACCGTAATAGAGCCGAATTTCTTCTGCGATTACGGTTATAACATAATCATGGGCGACAATTTCTACTCAAACCACAATCTTGTTATCCTTGACTGTGCCGAGGTAACTATCGGCAACAACGTATTCGTCGGACCAAACTGCGGATTTTACACTGCCGGTCACCCCATAGATGCAGAGCAGCGCAACAGCGGACTTGAATACGCAAAGCCCATCAAGATAGGCAGCGATGTATGGATAGGCGGAAACGTGTGCGTTCTTCCGGGAGTAACTATCGGAGACAATACAGTTATCGCAGCCGGAAGCGTAGTAAGCGAGGATATCCCCTCTGGAACAGTTGCAGCAGGAAATCCCTGTAAGCCCGTCAGAAAAGTCAGCGAGGAGAAAAAATAAACGGCAACAGCCCTAAGCAGAAAGGAGCGCTATGAATACTCTGCACTTCAAATATGCCGTAGAGATAGAGAAAACACGCTCTATAACTCAGGCTGCCGAGAATCTTTACATGGCACAGCCGAATCTGAGCAAGGCTATAAAAGAACTCGAAAATTCGCTTGGTATTACGATATTCCGCAGAACATCGAAGGGAGTTATCCCTACCGACCAGGGAATGAAATTCCTTGCCTGCGCGAAGCAGATACTCATGCAGATAGACAACATGGAGGCGATAGCCTCTCCGGACAAGCCGAAAGAGCGCAAGATGCGCATATCCGTGCCGCGTGCGGGATATATCTCGAAGGCGCTGTCCGAGTTTATTGCCGCATCTGACGCATCGGACGATATGGAGGTATACTTCTGCGAGACAAACTCGCTGAGGACCATTGAAAACGTCCGCGACAACGGCTACAATTTCGGAATAATCCGATTCAATGCGGCGCACGAGAAATACTTCACAGACTTTCTCGCCGAGAAAAACCTCGAATGTCAGCTCTTGTGGGAGTATCAGGCGCTCGCGGTCATGTCTGCGGAGCACCCCGCCGCCGAAAAGGAGGACCTCACCTACGCGGAGCTTTCAGCGCACTATGCCGAGCTCGCACAGGGCGACGACGCAGTTCCCTACGTATCGGGAGCAGTTGAGAAGCTCTTTGCCGCGAACCGACCGGAGGGCACAAAGGTAAGGCGCGTGTATATGTTTGACCGCGGAAGCGCGCTTGATTTCCTGTTGACAGTTCCGCAGTCGTTCATGTTGGATTCGCCTGTTCCGGAGAGCCTTTGCGGCAAATACGGACTTGTGCAGAGGAGATGCGACTTTGACGACAACAAATTCCGTGATATGCTTATATACTCGGCAGGACGGAAGCTCTCCGACAGCGAGCTCGCGCTCGTGAACAAGCTGTATGAAGTCCGCAACGAGGCGGCGTTCAAGGAATATATATAATATTATATGTTTGTATTCCAAAGCTGCTTTGAAATTCTGCCAAGGCTATTGACTAATCCGTTCAGACGGTATATAATGTATTTGGAATAAAAAGAGATTTGTAAGACATTATGTCTCACAGCAAAAAAACACCCGGAGTTGCAGCTCCGGGTGTTTTTTTTGCGCACATCAAATGCACATATCATCTTTTGTTTGCATTATCATTATACCGTATAAATTCAGATTTGTCAAGCATCAGCAGAGAAAAAACACAACAAATTGTGCGTATAATATCGATAACGTCATATCGATATTCAAAAGATATATTTCAAACGGAATACTTAATATGGTATAATTAATATACTGCTGATTACTGTCAATGGAGACAGTGAAATAAAAAAAGGAAGGTACAGAGATATGTTTGAAATTCTTGAAAAGAAAAGTCTCAACCCTACTGTTACCCTCATGAAAATTTACGCACCCAGAGTTGCCAAGAAGGCAGAGCCGGGTCAGTTCATTATCCTGAGAACCGACAGCGAGGGCGAGCGTATACCGCTCACAGTTGCAGATTACGACCGTGAAAAGGGCAGCGTAACTATCATTTTCCAGATAGTAGGCGGCACAACTGAAAAGCTCAACCACATGAACGAGGGCGAATGTCTTCAGGACTTCGTAGGACCTCTCGGACGTCCTACCGAGACAGAGGGACTCAAAAAAGTCGCTGTAGTAGGCGGAGGCGTAGGCTGCGCTATCGCATATCCCGTAGCTAAGAAGCTCCACGAGCTCGGCGTTGAGGTACATTCTATCGTCGGCTTCAGAAATAAGGACCTCGTTATCCTTGAGGACGAATTCAAGGCAGCAAGCTCCAAGTTTGTGCTCATGTCGGACGACGGCACAGCAGGCGAAAAGGGACTTGTAACAGACGCTCTCAAGAAGCTCATAGACAGCGGCGAGAAGTATGACCGCGTCATCACTATCGGACCTCTCATCATGATGAAGTTCGTATGCAAGCTCACAAAGGAGTACGAGATACCCACAGTTGCTTCCATGAATCCTATAATGATAGACGGAACAGGAATGTGCGGCGGATGTCGACTCACAGTCGGCGGCGAGACAAAGTTCGCGTGCGTTGACGGACCCGAGTTCGACGGACACCTCATCGACTTCGACCAGGCAATGGCAAGAGGCGCAATGTACAAGGATTTCGAGCGCCACGCCCATGAAGAGACCTGCAACCTGTTCAAGAAGGAGGTAAAATGAAATGGCAAATATGTCTTTAAAGAAAAATGAAATGCCCGTTCAGGCTCCTGACGTGAGAAACAAGAACTTCTCCGAGGTAGCGCTCGGCTACACAGAGGAGCAGGCTATCGACGAGGCAAAGCGCTGTCTCAACTGCAAGAACAAGCCCTGTACAGGCGGATGTCCCGTACAGATAGATATCCCGGCATTCATCGCAAAGGTAGCGGAGGGAGATTTCGCTGCTGCATATGATATAATCACAAAGTCGAGCTCACTTCCTGCCGTATGCGGAAGAGTTTGTCCGCAGGAGAACCAGTGCGAGGGCAAGTGCGTCCGCGGAATCAAGGGCGAGCCCGTAGCTATCGGACGTCTCGAGCGCTTTGTAGCTGACTGGCACAATGCACAGCCCGAGGCTCCCGTACAGAAGCCCGCTTCAAACGGTCACAAGGCAGCTATCATCGGCTCAGGTCCTTCCGGACTTGCCTGCGCCGGCGACCTCGTAAAGAAGGGCTACGACGTAACAGTGTTCGAGGCTCTTCACGTTGCAGGAGGAGTTCTCTCATACGGAATCCCCGAGTTCAGACTTCCGAAGGCTATCGTTCAGAAGGAGATAGAAGGACTCAAGGCACTCGGCGTAAAGGTCGAGACAAATACAGTTGTGGGCAGAACAGTTTCTATAGAGGAGCTCATGAAGGAAGAGGGCTTCGAGACCGTATTCATCGGCTCAGGAGCAGGTCTCCCGCGCTTCATGAATATTCCCGGCGAGAACCTCAACGGCGTATATTCTGCTAACGAATTCCTCACACGTATCAACCTCATGAAGGCATATAAAGAGGACAGCACAACTCCTATAAAGGCAGGCACGAGCGCAGTTATCGTCGGCGGCGGAAACGTTGCAATGGACGCTGCAAGATGCGCAAAGCGACTCGGCGCAGACGTAACTATCGTTTACCGCCGTACAGAGAAGGAGCTCCCCGCGCGTGCAGAGGAAGTCGAGCACGCAATGGAGGAGGGCATCAAGTTCAAGTTCCTCACCAATCCCACAGAGATAACAGCAACAGAGAACGGCTGGGTAAAGGGCGTTATCTGTCAGGAAATGAAGCTCTCCGAGCCTGATGCTTCCGGCAGAGCAAAGCCGATACCGGTAGAGGGCGCATTCTTTGAGATAGAGGCTGATTGTGTCATCATGTCTATCGGCACATCGCCCAACCCGCTCATCAAGGCAACAACAGCAGGACTTGACACCCAGAAGTGGGGCGGCATTATTGCTGACGAGGACGGTCTCACCTCCAAGGAGGGCGTATATGCCGGCGGCGACGCTGTAACAGGCGCTGCAACAGTAATCCTCGCAATGGGAGCAGGCAAGAAGGCTGCTGCCGCAATGGACGAGTATATGCAGAATAAATAAACCTCTCTCGGAGGGATAAAATGACGAAGAATATCACGTCCCAGACGCTGCAGAGGCTGCCGATGTATCTTAGCTATCTGATGTCGCTTCCGGAAAGCCGCAGAAACGGCAATATATCCGCAACAGCTATCGCGGAGGCGCTCGGGCTGAACGATGTACAGGTCAGGAAAGACCTTGCAAGCGTGAGCAATGGCGGCAGACCGAAGGTCGGATACTGCACCGCCGAGCTTATAAGCGACCTCGGAAGATTTCTCGGATTCGACAACCGCGACGGAGTTGTTGTTGCCGGAATGGGAAATTTCGGCAGAGCGATGCTGATGAACAAGAGCTTTGCGGATTACGGATTCGATATCGTCTGCGGTTTCGACTGCGACGAGAGCATAGTCGGAACTGAAATAGGCGGCAAGCCGGTATATCACATCAGCGAGCTGCAAGGCTTCTGCGAAAGAGAGAATATCCGCATAGGCATAATCACGGTGCCGGAGCGGGCGGCTCAGGAGGTATGCAGCGAGATGACGGAGGCGGGGATAAGGTTTATCCTGAATTTTGCGCCGGTACATCTCAACGCACCGAAGGGCGTAACGATACATAACGAGAACATATCGCTGACGCTTGCGATGCTTGCAAGGTACGGCGAGCAATGAAAATCCAGAGCGCACGGGATCGTGCGCTCTGTTTTGTTTTAGTAAAATCTTGACTTAAACCTTTTTATCATTAAAGCCCGCAGAGGACTGATGATAGCCATTCTATCAGACCACAAACGACATAAAGCATAATTTAAGCGGCTTAATTTAGCTAAATTAAGAGCACTGAAATGAGCTCGAACGGAGCTGCTGCCGTACACACTTTATTTACAAATTGTTATATAATATCAATATGACCCTATTGCAAGTGTACATAAACAATCCGTATAGTAGAAAAGAGTTTTAGTGTTTGGGTATAATTAACATTTTCTTTTGGGTATAATTATGTAGTTTCAACAACGGTATTTAACAATTATATGTAGTTATAATTCACAAGCAGGGATATAAAAATAATTGTTCATTTAATCTAAATGTAGAATTTGAGTAAAAGTGGGCGATTTGTCACAAAAATGCGTTGACTATGAAAAAAATTGAATGTATAATAAATACAGCAACTGAAACATTTGCATATGCATTCCCGAATAAAAAGATGGAATGCTAAAAAAGAGAATAGGAGAGTTGTATATGTTTGTCAGAGAAGTAATGGTAAAGAATCAGGTTGGTCTTCACGCAAGACCCGCAACCTTCTTCATCCAGAAGGCTAATGAATTCAAGTCATCTATCTGGATCGAGAAGGAAGAACGCAGAGTAAACGCTAAGAGCCTTCTTGGTATTCTTTCACTCGGCATCGTAGGCGGAACAAATGTAAAGGTTATCGCTGACGGCGCTGACGAGAGAGCAGCTGTAGACGCTCTTATCGAGCTCGTTGACAGTGGTTTCAGCGAAGAGAACAGATAAAAAGCACTGCAAGATTAAGGGCGTTACGATAGTAACGCCCGATTTTGTTTTTAGCGTATCCGGAGTCTGACTTGTATAGGGATCCGCTTGGTTATTGGGTATTTTCAAACATATTCTCGGCAAATATCGCATAGCCGCGTGTGGGGTCCGAGACGAAAACGTGAGTTACCGCTCCGATGAGCTTGCCGTTCTGCACAACGGGACTGCCGCTCATGCCCTGCACAATTCCGCCGGAGCTGTCAATAAGCCGCGGGTCTGTGATGTGAATGACCATATTTTTCGAGCCCTCACCGGAGCTGTAATCCACGCGCTCTATCTCAGCGGAATACCGCTCGGGCGAGCTGCCGCTCAGCGTAGACCAGATATACGCCTCGCCGGTGGTTATATCCTGCCGATAGCCCATCTGAAGCTCCTCCGCGCCGGAGCAGAGCTCCTTGCAGGCGGTTTCGGAGAGCCTGCCGTAGATACCGCTCTCGCAGTTTTTGTCGAGCACACCGTAGACCGGCGAACGCGTGAATCTGCCCTGAAGCTCGCCTGGAACGCCTTTTTCGCCTTTTCGGGCGCCGGTTATCTCCACGGGAACGGCTTCGCCGCTTGAAATGGGGATAATTTCACCCGTATCGGAATCGCATACAGGATGTCCGAGCCCCGCAAATCCGCCTGTCTCCTTATTGATAAAGGTCATAGTGCCGATGCCGGCGATACTGTCGCGGACCCACATACCGCCGCGCCATTTTTCGTCGCGCTCGGACATGACCGGTCTCAGGTCAGCAGTGATATCAGCTCCGCCGCGCGAGATAGAGAGCAGAACGTCCCTGCCTCCGCTTTCGGAGATAACACGCTGCAAATCTGCGTTCGAGGTCAGCTCGCAGCCGTCCGCCGAGCGTATCACGTCGCCGATTTCAACTCCGGCGATCTCAGCGGGACAAATATCCTCGCCGGAGCAATCGACCCTGCTCATTCCGGTGACCATAACGCCCTCCATGAGCAGCTTGACGCCGAACGGCTCACCGCACACAACAAGGGTGGGAGCTTCATTTTCGCGGACGTTGACGCTTTTCACGGGGATAGCGCCGAACAGCGAAAGAGTGGCTTTTTCCGCCTGTTTTGAGTCCTCAAAGCCGTTAACAGAGCCGATACAGCTCAGCTCGGGATACATCGCAAAGCTGACCGAATCCGCCGATTCAGCGGTAACATTTTCCGGCAGTCTGAGCGAATAGTAGCCTGCCGCACCGAATAAGCCGGCGACAGCCGCAGATAATACAACTGCCGCAGCTTTTTTGAATAAATTTTTTGTCAGCATTTAAATATCCTTTCAGCCGGAATTGGTGTAACATCTCCGGCAGAATTATTATAACATAGTATCCGGCGGAGTATGAATGAGAATCATTCACAGCCGAGCCCGAAACGCCGGATATAACGCTTTATCGCAATGGAGCTTTGCAATGGAAAAACATAGAAAAAAACATGGCATAATGATAGTCGCAAAGGCGCTCATGGTGATACTTACCGCGGTGTATCCGCTGTTTATGGTAGTATTGTCCGGAGCGGGACTTATATACAACCGTGAAAGCTACGGAAGCACTCTCACAATTGTCGGCGGAGCGCTCATTGCCTCGGGAGTGATTATGTCCGCGGGAGCGATACTCTGTCTTTTCGGGAAGAACATCACTTCAGCGCTGTGCTCGGGCGGAGGACTTGCGCTGTGCATGGCGATGCTTCGCAAGCTCTGCGAGCACGCTGACCGTGCCGGCTGGAGCGACAAATTCACAATGGCGCCGATAAGCGATATGTATAAGACAAGGATACTGCCGTGTATAGTGCCTGTAGCGCTTGCGGCGGTGATAGCGACTGTGCAGTATTACTCATATGAAGCCGCGGAGGAGCGTCGCAGGCGGCGCGAGAGCAAAGAGGAAGCGGCAAACGCTCCCGCAGCGAAGATAATCGACGACTGAGTACATACAGATTATAGCACTGACTGCGCGGGAATCGTGTCGCTTGCGGAGACCTGAACACAGAAAAACAGCACTTTCATATTGTCGGTACTCGTATAGAAGCTTATAC
>JAEEGL013703916.1_pt1 | contig 20499 bp, 16 predicted proteins | sample 9134231 | NCBI WGS metagenome assembly JAEEGL01 (sample SAMN16246548, study PRJNA631951) | gut metagenome | biome: gut microbiome; feature: rumen; material: fiber-attached | host: Bos | place: Iran: Karaj | collected 2018-10
CCAGCGGCATATATGAAGGGGATCCGGGGGCTTTGTCGTATAAATACCCGGGGGATGTGCTGTACAATGCTGCTGCAGTGGGAAAGTACTTCATATGCAGCAGGTTCACATCGGATGATCTTAAAGACAGGGCCGTTTCCTTAGGCCTTGTACCTGTCACTGTTCCTCAGGGCTATGTGAAATGCAATCTTGCGGTACTTGATGAAAGCCATGTGATCACGGAAGATCGAGGGATAGCAAAAGCGCTCTCCAGTATCCCCGGAATAGAATGCCTTCTGATAGATCCCGGCGAGGTTCTGCTGCCTGGTTTCGATCACGGCTTTATCGGAGGAGCCTGCGGAAGAGTGGGGGACAAAATGTTATTCAACGGGGATTTGTCTGCCCATAGCCGTTTCAGTGAAATAAAAGATCTCTGCACGGGATGCGGACTTGAGTGTGTGTATTTCGAGTCATATCACTTGACCGATATAGGGAGTATACTGGCGGAGAATGACTAAACAGGAACTGATGCTATGCATCAGTTTTTATTTTTATCTACTAATAGCTATGAAATATAAATAAATATAAAACATATATTCGCTATCCTTTACTTGATGTGCATTTCATGATATATATTAAGGGCTGCATTTTTGCAGCGGACAGAGAATAAGAGAGAGAAAAAATGGACATAAACGAAATGAAAGAAAATGAAATAAAGGATGCCCACGTGAGGATTCCGGTCCCACAGCGTACACCTATAAGAGAAATGCCCTTCTATAACGATATGAGGGAGCTTCTCGACGGTTGCAGGGACCGCTTCGGCGAGGATATAGCGTTCAAGATCAAAACTAAAAAAGCATCCGGCGGAAACCCTGCGGAGTACAAAGAAGTGAGCTTCATTCAGTTCAGAAAAGATATAGATCTTTTGGGCGCAGCGCTTCTCAGACTCGGTCTTAAGGGAAAAAGACTGGCCATCATAGGAAAGAACCGTTACGAGTGGATCATAGCTTTCTACGCCCAGCAGTGCGGCCTCGGGATCGTGGTTCCTCTTGATAAGGGGCTTCCATTCGACGAGCTGGAGATGTCTCTTGAGAAATCGAGATCCGATTATCTCCTTTTCGACAAGGACCATATAGATCTCATAGAAATGCTCAAGGGCAACGAGAAATTCAAGGATCTTAAATATATCTGCATGGACGAATACGAAGGATTCGTTTCCATGACCGCTCTCATGAAGGAAAGCGAAGAGTTGGGAGAGGAAGGACTTGCTGAGTTCAGAGCTCTTCCGGTAGACGGAAAAGCTCTCGCCATCATTCTGTTCACGTCGGGTACGTCCGGACTTGCGAAAGCAGTAATGCTTACGCAGTACAATATAACGTCAAACGTATGGTCGGTTCTCTGCAGCGAGGACTTAAGACACGGCGACGTGAATATGGCTTTCCTTCCTTATCACCACACCTTCGGTTCAACGGGCCAGACCATGATGACCTGCGCAGGTATGACCACTGTTTACTGCGACGGGCTCAAAGCTGTTCAGAAGAATATGATCGAATACAAGGTCAGCGTATTTATTTGCGTGCCGCTCCTCATAGAAGCGATGTACAAGAAGATACTTGCCGAGGTGGAGAAGCAGGGCAAGACCAAGACATTCAACTTTGGTATCAAACTGTCGAGGTTCCTCCTGAAGATAGGCATAGATGTCAGAAAGAAGCTTTTCAAAGAGGTTCTTGACAAACTCGGCGGAGGTCTTCGCTACATCATAAGCGGAGCTTCTCCTCTGGATCCGGCAGTTGCAAGAGGATTTACGGATCTTGGTGTTCAGGTGGTGCAGGGCTATGGTATGACGGAGGCTTCTCCTGTTCTCGCAGGCGAGAATCCGGAGCATTTAAGAGCAGGCACGATAGGCCTTGCGATGCCACTCGTCGAGCTGATGGTCGAAGACCCCAATGAAAACGGAGAGGGCGAACTAATAGCAAGAGGGCCTAACGTGATGGAAGGCTATTACGAGAATCCCGAAGCAACGGCAGAGGCATTAAGAGATGGCTGGCTCCATACGGGAGACCTGGTAAGGCTTGACAAGGACGGTTATATCACCGTGTGCGGAAGAAGCAAGAACGTGGTCGTCCTCAAGAACGGAAAGAATATATATCCCGAAGAGATAGAAACTATTGTAGGCCAGCTTCCCTACGTAAAGGAGAGTATGGTATTCGGAGAGCCAAGAGAAGTGGGCGGTGACGCCAAGGATCTGGTCCTGTCCATCAAGCTCGTTTACGATGAAAATCTCATTAAGGAAAGCCGCGGAGCTGAAAATGCCGAAGCTGCTGAGGCTGCGATAGCTAAGGATATAAAGAAGATAAACGAGAGCCTTCCCAGATACAAGCAGATCCACAGAAAGTATATCACGACTGAGGAGATGGAAAAGACCACTACGGGCAAGGTCAAGAGATACAAGCAGAAGATGTAGTATAAAAGACCTTAAAAAGAATAAAAGATATGAGCAAAGCCGTCCGGAACGCCCGGACGGCTTTTACTTAGATATACCCTTGTGTGCTTTGATTATTTTTCCACGAAAGCGTATCTTCCTATACCCTGTTCCCTGAACACCTCAAGCATTCTGAAACCGTAATCTCCAAGTGATTCGAGAAGAGCATCCCTGTTCATGAGTATGATAACGCTGTCCATGCTCACTTCACTCAGACAGTCCGCAAGAGCATCAAGGTTATTGCCGAAATAGTCGGGAAAGAGGCAGGTGGTTTTTATGTGTTCATAAGCTGAATCTTTGCTGTTCATCTTAGTTCCGTCAAGTATGAAAATGGTCATTTTATTCCTCCCCGTACAGCAGTGTGAAGCTTTCGTAATGATCGCCTGTATAGTAGACGAGCCCGTCATTGGAATAGATTATCCTCTTGGCTCCGCGGCTCGATTTGCCGTTCGTGTCTATATCGCATTCATAATACTGGCGGCCGCTCTTCTTTGGCAAGAGGCCTTCGTTGTTCCCGAAACGGTCTCCGCCGATTGCGGCTCCCTTGATGTATTTCTGCACCGATCCTCCGGACCATCCTGCTTTTTCGGCTTCCTTCTTTGTTACGTAGTTGTCCGGAAGGTGACCGTAAGTATGTATATACAGGGCAACATGGTCCTTGTCGAAGTACTTTCCCGATTCTTCGACAGTTATCTCATCTGATGATCCTCCGCCCTGGGGTTTTTGTTCTTCTTCCGCATCTCCGTAAAGAAGCGTAAAGGATTTAAAGTAGTCTTCGGTATAGAATATGAGTCCGTCATTTGAATAGACGAGCCTCTTTTCGCCTCTGTCATCTTTCCCGTGGGTGTCTATGTCGCAGGACCAGTATTGTCTTCCCTGCTTTTCGGGGAGAAGTTTTTCCCTGTTGCCGAAACTTTCCCCGCCTATGGCGGCTCCTTCGATGTACTTCTCTACGGATCCGCTGCTCCAGCCTGCGGCTTTAGCCTCGTCTTTTGTCACATAGTTTGGGGGAAGCTTTCCGTATTCGCTCAGATATGCTGCTACGTCTTCGGCACTGTAATAGTAAGCGTCTTCTTCTATACCTGAAGGCACAGCGGGTTCACCGGACCCGCCCGGTTTTCTGTTCAGATAGAGCACTGCTCCGACCACCAGTGCCAGAAGCAATGCGTAGATTATTATTTTCTTCCAGTCTCGTTTCATTGTTTTCACTCTCATACAGATGTTGACAATATAATAATAAGCAAGAACGGGAGGTTGTACAATAACTAAATGGAGAGGCGCTTCTGTTGAAATGCCTACTATGATAATGTACAATTGCAGTTGGAAGCAGTGGTTTCAATGGTTCTTCATCGGAGACAGACAATGGTTAAAAAGATCGTTATAGCGTCTGATTCCTTTAAAGGAACGCTGTCCAGCAGAGATATCTGCAGGATAGCATCGCGCATCATTCCGGAGTTCTTTCCTGAATGTGAAGTCTTTGCTTTGCCTGCTGCAGACGGCGGAGAAGGTACGGTGGATTGTTTCCTTCAGATGGGAGCAGAAGCCGTCAGAACAACGGTCACAGGGCCTCTATGCAAAGAAGTGGAAGCTGTTTATGCAAGGCTTGGGGACACTGCTGTCATAGAGATGTCCGCTGCTGCAGGACTTCCTCTTGCAGGAGAAGAAAAGGATCCTGAAAAAACCACCACCTACGGTGTGGGTGAGATGATAAAGCATGCGGCAGAGTCCGGGTGCAGAAAAATACTGCTGGGTTTGGGAGGCAGTGCGACTAACGATGCCGGCTGCGGCATGGCATCGGCTTTAGGCGCTGTTTTTTTCGATAGGACCGGCCGGTCTTTCGTTCCGGCAGGCGGCAGCCTTTGCGATATAGACAAGGTATTCCTGGATGACATCAAACGATTCCTGAAAGGAATAGATGTCACCGCCATGTGCGATGTGACGAATCCTCTATACGGGAAGAACGGGGCTGCATTCATTTACGGACCTCAGAAAGGGGCAGACAGGGATTCTGTTGTCCGGCTTGACAAAGGACTCAGGCATATTGCCGCTGTGATGAAGGACCTGACAGGAGAAGATATATCTGCCTGTCCCGGAAGCGGAGCGGCAGGAGGCTTGGGAGCCGGGTGCAGGTGGTTTCTCAACGCCGAGCTCAAACCGGGGGCCGAGGCAGTACTCGATGCCGTATCCTTTGACGATGCTATTGACGGAGCGGATTATGTCATAACTGGTGAGGGAAGGCTCGATTCCCAGAGCCTCAGCGGTAAGCTCATATCGGGTGTCTATTCCCGGGCATCGAAAAAAGATGTGCCCGTAATCGCAGTCGCAGGCTGTGTGAAAAAAGGCGATGAAGCTCTTTTCGATTTCTTTAAAGCTGTATATCTGACCTCCCCGGATCCGGCGCCCTTTAGCGAACTCAAACGTAATGCAGAAGTTAATTATATAAAAGCCCTTCGCAGATTCTGCGAAGACGTAAAAGGAGGAAAAGTATGAAAAAGTACATAGCGTGGCTGCTCATTCTCACCGTCGCTGCAATGGCATGCCTCGTCGGAGCGAACTATTTCCAGACAGACGGCGGCAAGATCACAATACAGGAAGGGAATATCGAGGTCGGCAACGGTCCTGATGCGGAGATCGTCGGCAATATCAGTTACAAGATGTATATTCCGGGAGGCGTGAGCGCCGATGATCCTGCGCCTGCGGTCCTGCTTCTCCACGGCTATCAGAACGATCACGAGACCTGCGCGGCCTACTGTATCGAACTTGCCAGAAGAGGCATAGTCGCAATGGCGATCGACGAGTACGGCCATGGTTCCACGGATATAGGTCTGATGCACAGAGGCTACGTGAACCATAAGGTCACGGTAAACTACGGAGAAGACTCCGAGGCTGACGGAACTTATGTCAGCATAGGCGGACCAAAGAGATACAGATTGATGATGAACTTCTCCAACCTGTCATTCTTCAATGATCATTATTCGAAAGACAGCGACGGAAATTCCATCACCGATTCTTCCTGCGGAGGCGTTGCTGCATATGCGGCTCTTTCATCTTTCGATTTCGTAGATCCGTCCAATATGGGCGTCACCGGACATTCCATGGGAACATGGTCATCATGGACCGTTGCAGCTGCATTCAGCGGCAGTGAGATAGAGCCTAAATGTACAGTGCTACAGTGCGGAGAGCTCTTCAGAAACTCAGTCTACGATAAACAAAACATACATTTCAACAACGTGCTTCTGCTTCAGGCGAAGTACGATGAATTCAGTTACTTCAGAGATTATGAGAACATCGTATCCGAAGATCTGATCAAGTCTGACCTTAGGACCGAATTCCTTGGCACTGATGCCAGCAATGCTGCATATGATCATATATTCGGAGATTTCGCCAGAGGTACGGCAAGAGAGGTCGTCCTTCTTATGACCAATCACAGGCTCACTACTCACCACAGTGAAGGCCTTGCCGCAGCAATGAACTGGTTCACGGAAAGCTTCAGACCCACCGCATCGCAAAGGAGCATAAACAGAATGAACGCCCTTGCGCCAGATGACCAGATATATATGTACAAGGAATGCCTTGTTCTTGCTGCAGCACTTCTGACCATAGCGGCTGTCATTCCTCTTGCGTTCATACTCCTCGGGATGAAACCATTCAGCAGTATAGTACAGGAAGAACCGTCCTCTGAAAGGGTAAAGCCCGCCGGAAAGAGATTCGTCGGAGCCCTGATCATGATACTGCTCGGAGGAGCGACTTATCCCTTCATGACTCAGCTGGGGCATGGGCTGTTGCCTCTCCCTGAAAAGGTGTTCAGAATGACCATAGGCAACGGTTTTCTCAGTTATTACGGCTTGCTCATAGTGATAATGCTGGTCATGACTATTGCCGGGCTCAAAAAAGAAAAGAAAAAGGGTAATACAGAAAGATATCTCGACCTCGGACTCGGAACGAGCCGGAAACCTGACAGCTTCGGATGGGGACTCTTCCTTAAGTCCTTCGTTCTTGCTGCGCTTCTCATGGCATATATGTATGTGATGGTTCTTCTGGCAGAAAAACTGTTCAGTCTCGATCTTCGCTTCATATGGCCTTTCTTCAAGAGCTTCACGGGTGAGAGATTCGTACAGTTCTGCGTATACATACTTATCTACACGGCATTCTTTGTTCTCAACAATTCAAGAGCCATGGCAAACCTTCGCACCAAGAAGACTTTCAGCGGCGGTTTCATCGGATGCTGGCTCAGGCATGCCGTTATAATGACCGGCGGAATCATCCTTATTGCTCTTCTTGAGTACATACCGTTCTTTATGGAAAAAGGTCCGGGTGCCGATCTTCTCTTCGGATCAACCTTCGGCGGACCTTTCATGAGCCTTCTCATAGTATTCCTGCCACAGGTGCTGATCTTCAGCATTGTCGCAACAGCTCTTTACAGGAAGACAAAGACCGTGTTCCCCGGAGCCATTATCTCTGCTATGATGGCATGCTGGATAGTGACCGGCGGTTCATCCATGCTGTAGATCGGAAAGGGCAACAGATATGAAAAAAGTAAGTTTGAAAAAGAAACTGCGTTACTGGATAGATGACAAGATGTCGAAGGGTACAGCCAGCATGATCAAACTGCTGCTGTTCACCGTTCTCTCCGTCGTCATCGTCGTCACGGCGCTGGTCGTTGCTTTTAATCTGAGCGGCGAGGGAAGAAGCATCATTGCGGTGTTCTGGGATAACTTAAGGTCTGCAATGTCTTCATCCTTTCCGGCATCAAATTCCGGTTCGCTTCTGTACATAATCCTTTACACCATGCTGGGACTTACGGGAATGATCTTCACGGGCATGCTCGTAGGTATCTTTTCCAGCACCATGAGAGGCAAAATAATCGCACTGCAGAAAGAAAACCCTGAGATAATAGAAAGCGGTCACTCGGTCATACTGGGATTCCGCATCGGAGAATATGCGCTCCTTTCGGAGATGGTGGCGGCTGCAGGCACTGAAAAGCGCACCATAGTGGTCGTGGAGAACATGGACCGCGAAGATATGGAGCAGGCCATTAGAAAAAATGTAAAAATACCCAAGAATGTGCGCATCACCGTGATCAAGGGAGATCCGACGGTGCCTAATTCCCTCATGTGCTGTGCTATCCCGGATTGCTCGGTGCTTGTGGTGAACACAAGAGACAGAGGGCGCACCGTAAAAACAATGCTGGCCATCGAGATACTGCTCATGAATGCAGAAAAGCGTCCGAAGATAGTGGCTACCGTGGATTCCAATATTACTATTTTCCCTAAGACTACTCTTAAGGCAAAGGGCATTTCCATGCTCCATTCGGGAGACGTTGTCGCAAGGATAATAGCTCATGCTGCTACACAGACGGGTATATATGAAGCCTTTATGGACATAATAGACTTCGACAACTGCGAATTCTATTTTGAGGATGCATCTCTTCTCGAAGGAAAGACATTCGGCTCGGCTGTTTTATCTGCATCGGGCGGTACCGTGACCGGAATATACAGGGACGGAGAGGTTCTTCTTGCTCCGGCTCCTGGTACGCTTATAAAGCAGGGAGATCTTCTTGTTGTATTCGAGGAGAACCCCGGAAACGTGAGCTTTGAAGATCCTGAGAATATCCAGCTTCCTGCGGAACATGAAAGGAAGGCTCCGGATCCGATAGCCGAAGTAGTCATTTTCGGCGTCAATACAGCTGCCGCAACGGTCATCAGAGAGCTTCCTGACAATATCGAAAAGATCAAACTCATCGGTCTTACAGCTGCGGAGAAGGACGCCTGTATTCCCTCAGACGAAGAATTTGCCTCTGAGATCACAGCTGATTACCGCAACACCGATTACGAATACGTTCTCACGAATATGATAAGAAGTGCAGATCATATCATCATCCTTTCCGACAGAAAGAAAAAAGAAGAGGATGCGGATACGGATACTATGCTGCGCATCATAAGGATACGCGATATAAGAAAGAAGTATGATCTTAAGTTCACGGTGACTGCGGAGATCAGAAGCGAGAACAACCGTAAACTTATCCAGTCTGAAGGCAGCGAAGATTTCGTCGTCGCCACGGATCTGTCGTCTATGATGCTTGCACAGATCACTGAGGATACCAGAAGGGCAAGCCTCTTCAATGACATACTGGATGAGGAGGGTTCGGAGATATATCTCAAACCCATATCAGATTTCGAGATACCGGAAATGACCCTCATAGGGAGGGAACTCAGAAGGATACTCTATTCTTACGGATACATACTTATGGGTATCCGCAGGGAGGATATACCGTTCAAAACGGTCGGAGCAGATGAATCGATCACTCTCTCGGAAAGCGACAGATTTATAGTTATCGGAGAAGAATGATCTTCGAATACAATATTTATCAAAGGAAGGTAGTATATGCTTAATCAGAAACAAATAGGGGAACTCTTAGACGGTTCCCTGGAAGACCGAAGGAACCATGTTCTCGGCCGTTACCGCGGTTTTTATACTGTGATCCAGCCTACGGCGAACGGGATCTACAGAGTCACTATGTCTGCATACCAGGAGCAGGATCCCGGTAATGCATTGCTTTCGGGAGAGCTCAGCAAACTGAAATTATCGAACAAAAGCATAAGAAGCGCTGAGGTTTCGGGATATTCTTTCTATATAGAATTCGCGGCTATGAGCGCCAAAAAGTTCATCGAGCTTGTAAACGAAACGATCCCTCAGATCACCCGCTTCCTGACCATGAACGGATATGAGAGCGGATGCAGTTCCTGCGGCAGCAAGTTCAATGTTGCCAGCTATACGGTAAACGGTACGGTCGTCTATCTGTGTCCCGAATGTGCTGCGGAGATAGAAAAGAGCCTTGCGGATAACAAGGAAGTTCAGAAGACACGTAAATCGGACCTGGTCAAAGGCGCTGTCGGGGCTTTAATAGGCGCTTTCGCCGGCGCTGTAGTGTACCTGCTTCTTTACAGGATAGGTTTCTTCGCTGCCATCAGCGGAATGGTCATGTCGGTACTTGCCCTCATGCTCTATGAGAAATTCGGGGGATGCCTTGATATCAAGGGCGTTATCTGCTGCATCGTGATACTCGTACTTATGGTATACTTTGCTAACCGCCTGTCATGGGCATGGGATGCATATGATGCCTTAAGAGATTACGGATGGTCCTTCTCCGAATGCTTCAGAGAACTGGGATATATCGTTACGGAAAGCGACCTGACAGGTTCTTACTACGGAAGCCTGGGCCTTGGCTATCTCTTCACAGCCCTCGGTTCCGTGCGCCAGTTCGTCAGTGCCTTCAAAGGAAGCACGGGAAGTTATACTTTTAAAAAGAACTGATGCAAAACAGTTTTACGGAAAGAGGTGTGAAATTTTTCACACCTCTTTTTTTGTATACGGATTGTTTTTAAGTGCTTCTATGACCTTTTCTCTGACAGATTGAGGTGACAGGACCTCTACGTCCTGCAGATACTGAAGAGCCCAGTAGACAAGGCCTTCAGTGGCGGTCCTGACTACGGCGTCGAAGCTTCCGTCAGGATTTTCTTTGATCGATATGTCGCTCCCGAATTCTTCTATTACGTAGCGGAGAACGTTTTTTCTGCAGCGAAGAGATACGCTCTGCTGTTTTCCCGAATGGGCATATACCACCTTTTTCACAGAGTCAAGGTCAGCATCCCGCTTGGATATCTCTATGGGCTTTTCCAGTATCTTTATGTTTTTCATCATATCGATGCGGTAAAAGCTTGGCTCCGTGTGGCCTTCAGATATGAGAACAAGGTAGTAGTGATTGCCTTCGCAGAGCATGGCGTAGGGGTTTACTGTGTAGGGCTTTTCTCTTCTTGGTTTTAGTTTCTTATCATAATCGTAATCAAGGTAGGTGAAAGAGACCTGCTTTTTGTCGTTTATGGCTTCTTCGAGGATCTCGATATTTAAGAAGACCTCAGGGTTTAAGGATTTCTTTTCCGTTTTTATGATGTTGGTATAGCTGAAGTTCTTTCGCTCATAGGATGAGAGGAATCCCCTGAGCTTTCCGAGCAGCTCTTCAGTTTGTTTTCCTGAAATGTATTCGCAGGAGTAAATGGCGTCTATGAGGAGCCGTATTTCAGCCTGGGAAAAATCCCTCGAGATGAGGCAGTAGCCTTTTCCGTTGTCCGCGTAGTCCGATATGTCGTAGCCTAGTTCTGTAAGGGCGCTGATGCAGCCGTATACCGTTCTTCTGTCCACTTTGCGCATATACAGAAGATCCATTTTTTCTATGATCCCGTTTGTTGTGATTATATGGCTTGCATCAGTATATTCCTTCAGTATATTCAGTATGCACAGCATATTTGCCTTATCGGTTGTGATCGCCATTTCAGACCTCCTGCCTGGTACCTGCTCTTTTCCTTTATTTTACCATCAGTACATAAATTTGTACATATGATAGAAGTAAAATCTGATCGTACAAGGGAGGCAGCAAAGATGAAACATTACAGGATAGCAAATAAAGCGAGGTTCATATGCTTCGTGCTTACGGTGTGCCTTACACTGTGCTTTGCGGTGATGGGGATCGTGAACACAAGCGCGGCAAAAGAGAAAAGGGATTTGAGATTTACTGAAGTGACGGTAACGGAGGGAGATACGCTGTGGGCTCTTGCAAAGGAATACGGTAGCAAGGATAAGGACATACGGGAGGTAATATACGATATCTGCGCCGTTAACGGCATAAAGGCATCGGACCTGAAGCCCGGTCAGACGGTCTTGATACCGGAAGAATAGCACTTTCAGTACCAATTCCATCGTCGAGATTGATAAATTACCGCTTTCGTCATATAATATGATGTTAGTGGTTTTTTTATTCTTTAAACCACAGGAGATTTTTATGAACAACAAACCGATTGCAGTAGTAGATTCCGGAGTCGGCGGTCTTGCCTGTCTTGACAGAATAAGAAAGGCTCTGCCCCACGAGGATATCATATATTTCGGCGACACCGCCAACATGCCTTACGGTACGAAAACCGAAGAGCAGCTCGTTTGCTGCGTGAGGAATTTTACTGAGTATCTTAGGGAATACGGGGTGAAGATGATAGTCCTTGCCTGCGGCACCATGTCATCGACCATGATCCCGTTCTTTTACAAAAACTATCCTGAGATCTTAGTCCAAGGTATCATAGAGCCGGCGGTATCTGCTGTGTCAAGGGCATGCAGCGACGGGGATAAAGTGGGTGTCATAGCCACGCCCAGGTCCATCGAGAGCGGTGCATACAAAGCTGCCTTCGACAGGCTCAGAAAAAAGCTGGACGTATCATACAAGGGTTGTCCTGATCTTTCCGTATATATAGAGAAAGGCATAACGGACGGGCCGGAAATGGAGGCGCTCCTTCACTCATACCTCGATGAAATGGTGTATGTGCAAGGCATTGGTACTTTGCTCCTTGGCTGTACCCATTATCCTCTGGTCGCCGGGTGCATCGGAAGGATGTATCCGGATCTTAAGATCATAGACCCTGCGGAGAATCTGGCAAGGAATGCATCCATGCTTCTTAAGGTTCACGACTTCGAAATAGGAGACGACAGAGACGGTAATCTCATCATATATGTAAGCAAAAAGACCGAGGGTTTCGACAATATGGCAGGCATCCTGGGCCTTGGATCTGTTCCCATCGAGGAGGTGGCTCTCAAATGACCAGAGATGAACTATTCGAACTTCTTGAGATGGACAGCGCCGAAGACTTCGGATATTTCGAGCAGTTCGCAGAGCTGGTGGAGTGTGAGGACGAGATAGAGTACGACGATTTTTATGAAGCTGTCTCGAAAGTGGACAGGGATACTCTGGCAGAAATAAATGAAAATTACTTCACCGAGATAGAGAAGGCTTTCCCCGAGGATTGCGATGATTTCTATGAGGTGATGCAGTCCATATGGGAGAATCTGAAGCGTCTGGCAGCTGATTCAGACGATGAAACCTACCGGAGGGAATACGCCAATCAGCTCTTCAGATTCCACGAGATGTACACGGCTCCTGACGGGGCCTCCGTCGACGGACATCCTTGTTCCGTTATGGAAGCCATGGCAGAGAGCAGGCTCTCAGCCATCGACAGAACAAAGCACAGCTACGATTTCGAAAACAGTCTGGATTATGTCCCTGACTATATAAGCATACGTTTAGGAGGATTTGACGAAGATGAATACGATAGTGACGATACCATGTAAAACCATAAGGGCTATGGCCAAGGAGATGCTCAAGGACAGATTCTGGGTATGTGTCCTCGTAGTTTTTTGCTGCAGGATACTTGCAGCTGCTCCGGGTCTCATCGTGTCTGCTTTTACTGACAATGAGATCATTCATTTGATAGTGGAATGTGCGGCGTTCGTCGTAGAGGTCGCAATGACACTCTGCGCCACCAGATTCTATATGAACGTATTCAGAGGCCAGGATTCAAGCCTTGACAAGTTCACTGAGCCTCTTGTGCTTACCTGGAAGGGCGTAGCCATGGAGCTGATCTCCTACATTCAGATCTTCCTGTGGTCTTTGCTCTTTATAGTCCCGGGCATCATCTGCGCAATCAAACACGCTCAGAATTTCTACGTAATGATAGACCACCCCGAATTCACGCCTATGGAGTGCATCCACAGAAGCCATGAGATAATGGAGGGCAATAAGTGGAAGTATGTAAAGCTCGGGCTCAGCTTCATCGGATGGGAGATACTTGCATCTCTTCCGTCCGGGATCTACCAGGGGCTCTATGGTCCTTCTTTCGACATTTATCACATAAGCGAGAACATGAGCTATGAGGAGATCCTGTTCATCTTCAGAGATTATGCGGCAAGGCTGGCGGCTTTCAACTCCATGCCTGTTCCTAGGATACTGGGCCTCATACCCATCCTCGTCACAGCATATATGTCCATAGCCTTGGCTGCGTTCTATGATCTTGCCTCCGGCAATCTTATCGTCCAGGACGGCAGTTCTCATGAAGGGATAGAAAGCTACTGAATGGAATATACGGCGCTTGTTTCCGATTCGAGAAGAGTCATCCCCGGATGCCTCTTCTTCTGCAAAGGGAAACAGTTCAAAAGAGAATATCTTGAAGCTGCTGAAAAGATGGGAGCGGCTGCCTATGTGTCGGAATGCGACTATAAAGTGTCCATTCCCTGTATTCTTGTGCCGGATATACGCAGCGCTATGGCTGAGTACTCAAAGGAGTTTTACGGAGATCCTTCGTCTAAGCTCAAGCTGGCAGGACTGACCGGGACCAAGGGCAAGTCCACCACCCTGTATTTCCTTAAGAGCATCATGGAGCGTTCTTCTCTTTGCGGAGAGGGCAGATTCGGGTATATATCCTCCATAGATGACTACGACGGCATAGAGACTGTCGAAAGCCATCTTACGACTCCCGAAGCCATAGAGCTCAACGGGCTTCTTGCCAACATGGTAAAAAGCGGTATCAGCTACGCAGGAATGGAAGTGTCTTCCCAGGCTCTGAAATACGGGAGAAGCGAAGGCCTTCATTTCATGGCAGGATGCTTCACTAATTTTTCAGAAGACCATATAGGTCCGGATGAACACAGCGATATAGAGGACTATTTCTCATCAAAACTCAAACTCATAGATCAGTGCGAGACGTTCATACTCAATCTTTGCTCTGACAGGAGCGACAGGGTCCTTGATGCATGCATAAAGGCAAAAGAGGATGGAAGGCTTAAAAAGCTGGTATGTATCTATGTCGAGTATCCCCTTGAGCCGCCGATGGATGAAAAGCTTCTGTCAAAGGCGGAGGCAGTCTCAGACTGCTTTTACAGAGTGTCCGGGATAGAGAAACAGGAAGGGCATACCCAGTTCTCAATGTCAGGAATAGGGAAACTTGCTTTTTCCATACCGGGCATATTCAATGTTGAAAACGCTGCCATAGCAGCAGCCTTTGCTTTGGTGTTCGGAGCTTCTCCACAGGAGATAGCAGAAGGGCTCCTCTGCGCAAAAGCTGCCGGCAGGATGGAAGTTTTCAGCAATGCGGAGAAAGACCTTGTGGTCATAGTGGATTTTGCTCACAATGAATTCGCTTTCGACAACATCTTCCGTTCGGTGAGGCAGGAGTACCCGGGATATAATGTCTTTGCCGTATTCGGATGTCCGGGGAACAAGGCACCGGAAAGAAGGACAGGAATGCCCAGATCTGCTGCCAGATACACTGATTATGCATATATCACCGAGGACGATCCTTTCAAGGAAGACCCGGAAGATATATGCCGCGAAGTATACGGAAATCTCCTTTCCTTCGGAGGGAAGGGTGAGATAATAGTAAACAGGGAGGATGCTATAAGGGAGGCCATATGCAAGGCACCCGCGCACAGCGTCATACTGCTGCTTGCAAAGGGTAGAGACACTTTCATGCACAGGCGGGAATTCGACCCTTATGTATCAGACCCGTATCTTGCAGAAAACATACTGAACGGACTGGACTGAAAGTCCGTTCTTTCGATTTATACTCTCCAAAAATGCTCAATCAGAAACTTCTTAAAATTGAAAGAGAAGATTCCTACAACAAGCTGAACAGGCTTGTTGCCGGATTCAAGGCGTCTCATCCCGAAGTTAAAGTCATTTCTCTTGGGATAGGTGATGTTTCTTTTCCCGTGCCGGCTCCGGTGGTCGAGGCTATGAAAAAGGCCTGCGGCGACCTTGCGGACATGAAAACTTTTCAGGGATACGGGGCTTACTGGGGACTGGATTCACTCAGAAAGACCATAGCGTCCTGCGATTACGGAGATTTAGGCATAAGCTTTGAGGAAGTATATGTGGGAGACGGGACAAAGACCGACTGCACCGCAGTGCTTGAACTTCTTGACAGCAGTGCAAAGGTCCTGACCGGAGACCCGACCTATCCGGTTTACAAAAACGGATCTCTTGCCATGGGAAGAGAGGTCTTCTTCGCGGAGTGCGATGAAGAGTTCAAAATGATAGTGCCAAAAGAGCGCTACGATGTCATATACATCTGTTCCCCCTGCAACCCGGTGGGAAACGCATATACAAGGACTGAGCTTGAAAAGTGGATAGATTACGCCAGAAAGAACGGATCGTACATAGTATATGATAATGTGTACAGGGACTTTGCCGAAAGCCCTGACATTCCTCGCAGCATCTATGAGCTTGAGGGCAGCAGGGAATGCTGCATAGAGATGCATTCCTTCTCGAAGAACGCGTCACTTTCAGGAGTCAGATGCTCATATTTCATACTTCCAAAGGAATTAGGGCGCGACGTCCATGATCTGTGGAGAGAGAGGACCATCAACCGCTTCAACGGAGCGTCCTATGTGGCACAGAAAGCTGCTGAGGCAAGCTACCTTCCAAATGCCAGGGAGATCATAAGCAGGAACATAAAGGCGTACAAGGAAAACGGAGTTCTTCTCAGAGAAACACTGAAGAAAGCCGGCTTTGACGTCATAGGCGGAATAGATGCGCCGTATCTTTGGGTACGGACACCTGACGGTATGGAGTGCTGGGAGGCATTCGGATTCTTCCTTGAAGAACTCGGGCTGATCACGGTACCGGGAGCCATATTCGGGTCCCGCGGAAGGTACCATTTGAGGATAAGCGCTCTCGGAAGCAATGAAGAATGCAGGGAAGCCTGCAGGAGGATAGAGGAGTATTATGAAAAAGATATTTAATATCCTTACTCTTGCTGGTTTTGCGTTGGGAATACTTGCGGGGCTCTTTTACGAAGACGGTGCGGGGGTGTTTTCGCTCATAGGCAGCTGGTATATAAAGATACTCAAACTGTTCATTTTTCCCGTTATTTTCACCAGCATATCTCTCGTTGCATACAATGCAGCAGGGAGGAGAGACGGCATAGTATTAAGGACAGTGCTATGCTTCGCTATAATGTTCACCGCTTCTTTTCTCGTTTCATCGGTCATCGTGACTGCCGTGAACCCTGCGGGAGCATTTTTCGGTATGGACGGCAGCTGGGAGGGAAATACGGCGGATATAGGGTTTATCCCATTCCTTCTTAATCTGTTGCCGAAGAACCTTTCCGAGGTCTTCATTAATCCTAAGGTCTTTGCCATTATCATATTCGGATGGCTTTTCGGCCGCATAGGAGCAATGTTCAAAAAAGGAGACGCGGTATTCGCTTCCGTTGAAAAGGTCAAGGTTATCGTCGCCAAAGCCCTTGAGTATTTCATGTATGTCACACCCGTTGCGGTGATGTGCCTGATGGCGGATACTATTGGCCGTTATGGTCCCGACCTTCTCAAAGCAGGTCTTTCGTATGTACTTACTGCATACCTGTGCTCCGTTGCAGTACTGATCCTTGTAATGATACTGCCGGTGTGGGCTCTGACCGGCACCGGACCCTGGGAATATGTCAGAAAGCTCAGCAGTATATGGATCATGACTGTTACCACCTGCAGCAGTACGGCAGTGCTGCCGTATACAGTAAGGCTGTGCAGAGAAGACTTGGGGATCCCCGAAAAGATTACAGACGTGGTCGTTCCCCTGGGATGTACCATAAACATGTGCGGAGGCGCGGTATCCTTTTCTCTCCTGGGGCTTTTCTGTGCCAAACTTTACGGAGTGAGCGTAGGTTTTGGGTTGTTCGTAATGATGCTTTTCACATCGCTCCTCTTAAATATGGCTGCACCCGGCATCCCGGGAGGAGGGATAGTCATAGGGGCGAGTTTTCTGACCATGCTGGGGATACCCCTCGGCTTCATAGGTTTTTACGGGGGTATATACAAATTCCTTGACATGAGCTATACTACGTTAAACGTTACCGGTGATATATCTGCCAATCTTATACTTCACAGTTGCCTTTCGGACAAACCGGGGAGGACGGATCTATGAGACTTATAATTCCTGAAAACTACAAAGCGAAGCTGGATTCTTACGACACTCAGAAGGCCATAAGCAAAATACACCAGATCTTTGAGGAAAAACTCTGTGAGCAGCTGAACCTCAGCCGTGTTTCAGCGCCGCTCTTTCTTGAAGCGTCTACAGGTCTCAATGACGACCTGAACGGCGTTGAAAGACCGGTGGATTTCGATATCAAGGAAGACGGAAGGCACTGCCAGGTGGTACAGTCGCTGGCTAAATGGAAGAGGCAGGCCCTCAAGGACTACAACTTCTACGTGGGGAGAGGTCTGTATACGGACATGAACGCCATAAGAAGGGATGAGGAACTTGATAATATCCATTCCATATACGTTGACCAGTGGGACTGGGAAAAGGTCATAGAAGAAAGCGACAGGAACGAGGAATATCTTAAGGATACCGTAAAAAAGATAGTGTATGCGATCTGCGATACGGAACTTGAACTGAGAAAGCATTATCCGGCTCTTGGCAGCCTTTCATACAAAGACAGGAACGTAGCCTTCATCACTTCCCAGGAGCTTGAAGACATGTATCCCGGGCTTTCGCCGAAAGAGAGGGAGAACGCCTTTGTAAAGGAGCATCACACGGCTTTCATCATGAAGATAGGAGGAGCCTTAAAAAGCGGCAAGCCTCACGACGGAAGGGCTCCGGACTACGATGACTGGGAGCTTAACGGAGACATACTATTCTGGAACGAAATACTCGGTGAAGCTCTGGAGATCTCCAGCATGGGCATAAGGGTAAGTCCCGAAAGCCTGGACAGACAGCTGAAGATCTCGGGCTGTGACTACAGAAGGGAGTTTCCCTTCCATAAAGCGCTTCTCGGCGGCGAGCTGCCGTATACCATAGGCGGCGGGATAGGTCAGAGCAGGCTTTGCATGCTCCTGATGGGAAATGCACACATAGGCGAGGTCCAGTCGGCTGTGTGGGATGAAGAGACCAGAGCCAGGTGCAGGGACGCCGGTATACTCATTTTGTAAAGGGATTTGCGGCTGCTTTAAAGCAGCCGTTTTTGTTTTCTTTTAGCGCTTCCATCATCTTGTATTTTTATGGATAAAAGGATAAAATATTATTTTAATAAACTAATTTTTTTACAGTCAGGAGAAATGAAAATGGACAGAAATCTACCTAAGAATTACGATCCGAAGACCTTTGAGGAACGTATCTACAGGGAATGGGAAGAATCCAAGTGCTTTACGCCTGAGACCAAGGGAGGAAAGGAACAGTTCACCATAGTGATGCCGCCGCCCAATATCACAGGCCAGCTTCATATGGGCCATGCCATGGATGCTTCTCTTCAGGATGTGCTTGTCCGTTTTAAGAGAATGCAGGGATATGATACCCTTTGGCTTCCCGGAACGGACCATGCATCCATTGCTACGGAAGTCAAGGTCGTAGAACAGATCAAGAAAGAAACGGGAAAAACAAAGGAAGAGATAGGCCGCGAAGAATTCCTCAAAAGGGCATGGGCCTGGAAGGAAGAATACGGCAACCGCATCACCATGCAGCAGCGCAAGATGGGCTCCAGCTGTGACTGGACCCGCGAGCGCTTCACTATGGATGAAGGCTGCAACGAAGCTGTAAAAGAACACTTCATCAACCTTTACAACAAAGGGCTCATTTACAAGGGTGCAAGGCTCATAAACTGGTGTCCCGTCTGCAAATCGGCACTTTCCGATATAGAGGTCGAACACGAAGACGTAAGAGGCAAGTACTACTACTTCCGTTATCCCGGCGAAGACGGTTCAGAGGGAATAGTGGTCGCCACTTCACGTCCGGAGACCATGTTCGGAGACGTTGCGGTCGCAGTAAATCCCGAGGATGAAAGATATAAAGATCTGGTAGGTAAAAATGTCATGCTGCCTCTTGTGGGCAGGGTGATGCCTGTGGTCGCAGACCCCTATCCAGACATGACCAAGGGTACAGGCGCAGTAAAGATCACGCCTAACGCAGACCCCAATGACTTTGAAGTAGGCCAGAGACAGGGCCTCGGGATGATAGAGTTCATGGCAGAAGACGGCACCATGCTCGAAACGGCAGGAAAATATGCCGGTATGGACAGATATGAGTGCAGAAAGGCCTGGGTCGCGGATCTTGATGCGGCAGGCTATCTTGTCAAGACCGAGGATATGACTATTCCCACGGGTACCTGCTACCGCTGCCACAGTGCGGTCGAGCCCAGGATCTCTGAGCAGTGGTTCGTCAGGATGGAGCCTCTCGCAAAGCCTGCCATCGAAGCAGTCAAAAAGGGTGAGACGCAGTTCGTTCCCGACAGATATGACAAGATCTACTATCACTGGATGGAAGACATAAAGGACTGGTGCATCAGCCGCCAGCTCTGGTGGGGACACAGGATCCCTGCATATTACTGCGAGGACTGCGGTGAGATAGTCGTTGCAAAGGATACACCTTCCGTATGTCCCAAGTGCGGCTGCACACATTTCAGACAGGATGAAGACGTACTGGATACATGGTTCTCATCGGCCCTCTGGCCTTTCAGCACGCTCGGATGGCCGGAAAAGACAAAAGACCTTGAGAAATATTATCCCACCAGCGTTCTTGTCACAGGATATGACATCATATTCTTCTGGGTGGCGAGGATGATATTCTCAGGTATTGAGTGCATGGGTGAAGTTCCCTTCAAATATGTTCTCATCCACGGGCTGGTAAGAGACAGCCAGGGCAGAAAGATGTCAAAATCTCTGGGTAACGGTATCGATCCTCTGGAGATCATAGATATCTACGGAGCAGATGCGCTGAGGTTCATGCTTCTTTCAGGCATAGCCCCGGGTTCCGACATACGCTATCAGGACGAGAAGGTCCAGGCAGCAAGGAATTTCGGAAACAAGCTGTGGAATGCTTCCAGATTCGTCATTATGAACCTCTATGACAAAGACGGAGAGCCTTTGCCCATAGCGGATGAAAAGAGCGCGGACCTTAAGACGGAAGACCGTTGGATGATACAGACCATCAGCGATTCCATCGAGGAGATCACAGCCAATATGGACAGGTTCGAACTGGCCCTGGCCGCAGCAAAGATCTACGATCTCATCTGGAGCAATTACTGCGACTGGTATATCGAGTTTACAAAGGCAAGGCTTTACGGCGATAACGAGTCTGATAAGGAGACTGCAAGATTCGTTCTTCTTGACTGCCTTAAGAAACTCCTTAAGATGCTTCATCCGTTCATGCCTTTCATCACGGAGGAGATATGGGGACA
>JAEEGL015314580.1_pt1 | contig 20498 bp, 17 predicted proteins | sample 9134231 | NCBI WGS metagenome assembly JAEEGL01 (sample SAMN16246548, study PRJNA631951) | gut metagenome | biome: gut microbiome; feature: rumen; material: fiber-attached | host: Bos | place: Iran: Karaj | collected 2018-10
GCTGAATATATTAAGGTATGCCAGCGACCAGCGACGGAAATACAGAGGCTATGTCTTCCCGCAGGTTGGGCAGTATTTCAATGATTTCTACCACAACCATCTGCCCTTTTCTTTGACTGAGGCACAGAAACGTGTCATCCGTGAAATCCGCAAGGATATGGGTAGCGGACGACAGATGAACCGTCTGTTACAAGGCGACGTAGGTAGCGGTAAGACTCTCGTGGCGCTGATGTCGATGCTCATCGCACTGGACAACGGTTATCAGGCTTGCATCATGGCACCAACGGAAATCCTGGCTGAGCAACATCTCAAGACCATCATGGACTTCCTGCAGGATATGGACATCCGCGTGGCTTTGCTCACTGGCATCGTGAAAGGCAAGCGCCGTCAGGAAATTCTCGACGGATTGTTGGACGGTACTGTGCAGATTCTCGTAGGAACTCATGCCGTCATTGAGGATACTGTGCAGTTCGCACGGTTAGGCTTTGTCGTTGTCGACGAACAGCACCGCTTTGGCGTTGCCCAGCGTGCCAAGCTCTGGAACAAAAGCGCCAACCCGCCCCATGTGCTCGTCATGACAGCAACACCCATTCCCCGTACACTGGCCATGACCCTCTATGGCGACCTCGACGTCAGCATCATCGACGAACTGCCTCCTGGGCGTAAACCCGTAGTGACCCAGCACGTTTACGATCGTTCATTGCCTTCTTTGTACGACGGCATCCGCCAGCAGATTCACCAAGGGCGGCAGGTGTACATCGTCTTCCCCCTCATCGAGGAAAGCGAGAAGATAGACCTGAAAAACCTCGAAGACGGTTTTGAAGTGTTAAAACAGGTTTTCCCAGAATTTCGCCTGAGCAAGGTACACGGCAAGATGAAACCTGCTGATAAGGAGGCCGAGATGCAGAAGTTTGTCAGTGGCGAGACGCAGATTCTCGTTGCTACCACTGTGATTGAGGTGGGGGTCAACGTGCCGAACGCCTCCGTGATGGTCATCCTCGACGCCCAACGTTTCGGGCTCTCCCAGCTCCACCAGCTCAGAGGACGTGTTGGTCGTGGTGCCGACCAGTCGTACTGCATCCTCGTCACCTGTTTCGAGCTGTCTGCCGATACCCGCAAGCGTATCGATATCATGTGCGAAACCAACGACGGTTTCCGCATTGCCGAGGCCGATCTGAAGCTGCGCGGACCTGGCGACCTGGAAGGAACCCAACAGAGCGGAATGGCTTTCGACTTGAAAATCGCTGACATTGCACGCGACGGGCAACTCGTTCAGATGGCTCGCGACGAGGCCCAGATCATCATCGACGACGACCCCACCTGCACCTCGGAACGCTACGCTATTTTGTGGCACAGGCTGCGTGAAATTCGCAAGACGAACATCAATTGGGGAGCCATTTCTTAAGGTGATAAGTGTTAAAACACACAAATAAACCTTAAACGATTGGTAATTATTTCTTGATTTAAAACAATTTTTATTACCTTTGCACCATCATTTTTCCTAATTAGAATCAAATTCGTTATAATGAAGATATTGAAGACATTTGCATTTCTGGCTTTAGCAACGATGAGTTCTCTCCCAACAATGGGACAAGATCTATTGGCACGCCAGGCTCCTATTGACACAAAAATGAAGGCAGTGGACAGCGTCGCACTGCATCGACTGATAGAGACGGAATCTTTCTATGAGGCTCCGGCTGCTGACTTGTATGACGACTGGGACAACATGCACGCCCACAGCCATGCAACAGAGCTGCCCGACTCGTTCCGCATCTCCCTGAAAAACTTCTGTATGCCCACCACCAGCCGTGTGCTCACCTCGAACTTCGGTTCACGTTGGGGACGCCAGCACAAGGGTCTGGACATCAAGGTATATATTGGCGACACCATCCGCGCAGCTTTCGACGGTAGAGTACGCGTTGTACGCTACGAGGGTCGCGGTTATGGCAAGTATGTAGTCATCCGTCACGACAACGGACTGGAGACATACTACGCTCACATGTCGAAGCAGTTGGTTTCTGAGGATCAGGACGTTCGTGCCGGTGATCCTATCGGACTGGGCGGTAATACTGGTCGCAGCACCGGTTCGCACCTGCATTTCGAGACCCGCCTCTGTGGCGTGGCTCTGAATCCCGCCCTCATGTTCGACTTCCGCAATCAGGACGTTGTCGACGACTACTACGTCTTCCACAAGTCTACCTACCAGCGTGATTCGCAGGTGGCTACCCGTCTGCGTGGTGCAGGCGTTGGCACAAGCAACGAAGACGTAGAATTGGCAACTGCTGCTCCCGCCGCCAGCTATGCACAGGAGGCCCGTTTCCACAAGGTGAAGAAGGGTGAGACACTCTACTCGATTGCCAAGAAGCGTGGCACAACGGTGGACACCATCATGAAGCTGAATCACCTGAAGAAGAATGCCAAGCTGAAGCCAGGCCAGATTCTGAAATTCAACTAAGCAAAGGCAAACAATTAATACTCCATATAAAAGCGGACAATTTGGTTTGTCCGCTTTTTCTTTGGGCAGAGCGCCGGGCATTTTTATTATTTCTGTTCTCTCAAAAATCGCTATCATCTACAGGTAGCGATTCTTTTTACTCTAAGATATTAAAAAATATACAAAAAATTTGGTAAATGTTCATTAATTGATTAACTTTGCAGCGCAAAAGTGATGACCGATGGACAAAATTCGCACTATAAAGCTCTTTAAGAACTACTACAAGGAATTCTATGTGGCGCAGACAAAGACAAAAGCAAGGAGGCACAATAATGGACGCAAAGAAGAAAGAAGCAATTATGGAGTGTACGAGTTTCGATGAGTTGCTCGATGCCGAGTATGGTGAGCGTGGAACAGAGGCTCGTGAGAATTTTGAAGCCGAGGCCGAGGCATTCTGTTTAGCGGAATGCTTAAAAGAACAACGCCGCTTGGCAGGACTGACTCAGGAGCAGTTAGCTGCTAAGATTGGTACAAAGAAGAGCTATATTTCAAAGATAGAGAACGGGCACGCTGACGTGCAGCTCTCTACGCTCTTCCGTATTTTCTCAGGATTGGGGAAACGCATCTCGCTTACAGTATTGTAACAAAGCTTGAAGTGCTAATAGGAACAAAACATTCCCTCCGTGGGAATCGCCAACACCTTCCCTGCTAACCGTCGCTCTGCTCCCTGCTGTCCGCCACTCTGCCCGCCAATGTCGGGTCGACATTGCTTGAATCGTGCCCAACGATTAGGGAGCAGAGCGCCGTTCAGCCAGTAAGGTGACGGGGGAGCCGAATCCCCTTCTGAGCAGCCCCTCTGGAGTCTAGGGGAGTGAAGTGTATACACCCCCTAAGGCCCTTTATAGGGGCCTATAGGGTGGGTTACACTCCCCTAGACTCCCATGGAGGGCTGCCGACCGGGGGGATTCGGCAACGCAGTTGCAAAGTTACGAGACGGAAAAAAGCATTGGCCGACTTTTGTCCGTTTTTTGGCTCTGAATTATGAAAACATAACATTTTTAACTTTCGTATACGCGAAAAACGACCAAAATCGCCATTTCTGCATACCCTGTCACCTTTGCTTCATTCAGATAGTTTCTATGGCTCATTGAGACTATCCGAACGACTTATTCAGATAATCTCTATACCCCCTAAAGGATTATCTGAATGACTTGAAGAGACTATCTGAATAACTCATTAAGACCATCTCTTTGTTTCCCCAACAGCTTTTTCCGTGTGGCGTTAACATTTCTTTGTAAAGTCGTTAAATTATTTAATAGATTTCGGCTTTTCTCTCATCCCATTCTTATTGTCGGTAATAAATGGGAGGAGAACAAGAGCGACCCAAGAGCAGAATGGGAGCAACCCTTCGGCAAGGCTTTCGTAGGGCTAAAGAGATGCAAATATCCGCCAATACCAGTATTTAAAGACATTCCCAGAGCTTCCAATAACCTCAAAATCTTCCCAAGCCAGACATCATCCAACATTTCAATGTGCTTAATATTTGTCAAAAAGGATTAACGATTCTTTATGTATTTAAAGTTGTTTCTACAAAAGTCTCGCGAACTTTCGCTAATCTTATGCTTGTCGATATCTGCTTGAGTTGTCAGGTTGGGTGTTGGGGTTAGTGTTGGGTGGAGTGTCGGGGTTAGTGTTACGGCGACACTAACCCCTGCCTTTTCCCTTTATTTAAAGGAATTCCGGGCAATAGGGTTTAGTCTTGGCCTCCAGTAAGCAAACTTCCAACACCTTCCCTGCTAACCGTCACTCTACTACCGGCTGTCGGCTTGACACTTCCCTGCTGTCGGTCGCACATCAGGGAGCAGAGTGCCGTTCAGCCAGTAAGGTGATGGGGCGAACCCCGTGCGAGGCTTTCGTTCCCTCAATAAGTGGCACTTATTTCTGAATAAGAGCTACTTGTTTTCCGAGAAGTGGCACTTATTGACGGATAAGCGGTGATTCCTTCATCTGGCATTAATTAAGGTAACGGCGGCTGTTACCTTAGTTAACGTGGCGTGTTACCTAAGGTCATGGACAGCGTTACTTTATGGGGTACGATTGGGGCACCAATGGGGCACCATTTTTGACCGATACTACCCCTGTTAACTTATTGTAAAACAATGAGTTAATTACCATTAGGGCACATGGGGTAGCATTTTATTTGCATTATGATATAGATTAGTGCTTTTTGTTATGTGTGTTGGGCTCGCCTTTTAGTTCGCTTTTGGCTGAATGAAACGCTGGCAAAGGAACGTGCACAAAAGAAAAAGAAGAAAAAGTTGCGGAAAAGTTGCGGTAATTTAAGAAAAAAGCACTACTTTTGCAAAAAATACAATTCACAATGAAGTTTTCTCCATACGTTACTGACCTCTTGAAGCAGAAATCCAACAGGGATTTCCGCCTCTCTGGCGATTGTGAATATCTGGCACTCGATATAGAATCGGTGACAGGCGAACATATTGGCGTGAATACGCTGAAACGACTGATGGGCTTTATCAATGACGAACGAGAAGCCCGCATTTCCACCCTTGATGTAATAGCCCGATATCTGGGTTTCGACAATTGGGACATCCTGAGTGTTTATGACGCTCGAAGCAATTCCTCTTTTGAACCTTCTCCAGAAGAGATACGGGTTAGCAGCCTGGCGATTGGACAACGTTTGCAAATAAGTTATCTGCCAGACCGTCAGATTGATATGGAGTATATAGGAGAAAACCGTTTCCGTATACTGAAGAGTATGAACAGCAAGCTGAAAGCAAATGACGAGATAACCATTACCCATGTCGTCCAAAGCTATCCGCTACTGGTTAGCGAAGTTGTGCGTGACGGAAAGTCGCTGGGTTCGTTCACTGCTGGCAAAGCACAGGGCATTCGTTTCAAAATCCTTTAGCCAATGGATTCCTCGTCGTTCTCAGACATAAAGCAAACCTATCCTGACGCAGAATTGTTGCCCGTTAGTGGTTCCACCTGCGAATGCTATCGTGTGAAGCTGTACGGAAAGTTCCATTTCATGAAACGCCTCAAGCCTGAACTTCGCACAGATCCCCGTTATGTTTCAGCTTTGCAAAAGGAGTTTGAGACGGGCTATCGTCTTGACCATCCTCACTTGGTGCGCTATGTCTCCAAAGGCGAGGACTATCTATTAACGGAATATATCGACGGAGAGAATCTGAAAGCCTTCGCTATCAGCCATCCTGACTATTTCAAGTCTCGCAAGAATGCTGATCGTATCCTTTCCCAATTGCTGGATGTCGTTAACTATCTGCATCAGCATCAGATAGTCCATTTAGACCTAAAGCCGGAAAATATTATTGTCACCCGCATAGGGCATGAAGTAAAACTGACAGACCTCGGCTATTGCTATACCGACACCTATACGGACACGATGGGTCGTACGGACAAGTATGCTGCACCAGAGCAATTAAGTAATAATTTGGTTGATGCCCGTACTGACATCTATGCTATTGGCAAGATTCTCCAGACGCTACCTTGTGCCCATATATATAATAAGGTAATAGCTCGCTGCACGGCAGACGACCCTGCAAACCGTTATCAGACGGTGGAAGAATTGCAGAATGCTATGCATACCTCGTCGCGCCTTCTGTTGACCGGCTTGGCATTATTGTTGGTAATATTGTTGTTTCTTGGTGGCCGTTTCATTTTCTCTCAGCATGAACCACAGGTTGCACCACAACCTGAACTACAGCCCAAGCCCGTTGAACAGCCGTTATCAACAACACCTGAGATTCAGGACTCTGTAACGCCTATAAAATCTGCCACACCCCAAACAAAGCATAACGTTTCTCCTGAAAAGCCAGCACCACGTTCAACCTCCGAACAGCTAAAGGCAGATATTGCTGCTGCCGTTCTGCCAAAGTTTAAGGCCACGATGGGTGCACTGCCTGATAGCGTGAAACCAGGCAGTGAACAATGGGCACAAGCAGGCTGGGCACTTGAACATGAACTCTCAAACACATTGCAAGAACTCATCTTGTCGCATCAGGATATTCCCATGCAGACCATAGCCCAAGAATACAACTCATACCTTCAGAGCCTCATCACTCTGAAATTCAATCAAAACTCAAAAGTTTCCACACCATAACTCCTAAGTTCCTTAGGTAAAAAACGAAGTGGATGAAATAGATGATGGCCGTTTCGTCCTTTTTTCGTATCTTCGCCCTCGAAATGATTGTTAAACGAATAAATACAAAGCAAAAATGAAGAAAATATCGATAAGAAGTGGTTGAAATTAAGAAAAAAGAGCTACTTTTGCAAATTTAGAATCCCTTGATAAGGGATGGCTATAATGCCGGGATAAATAAAAAAAACATAATTTTAACCTCACAATGAACGTTGTTTGCTAAATTATTCTTATCTTTGCAGCGAATATAAAGCAGATTCGATAATGGAAAAGACTGTGACAAAGAAAAAGAAATTAAGCCTTTGGGAGAGGGCAAAGAAGATGGGGAAGGTTCTTGAACTTGCTCCAGGTTTCTCTTTCGATTCAGACTCCAAGGTAAAAGTGTACGCTTGATATGGCACGCTACCTGTTAGACACCAACATTTTTACTTTCCTTGCGACCGATGAGGACGATGGCAAAGTTGGAGATTAATACTATAGAAGACCATAACGACCCATCGGACCATGTAATCATATCACAGGCTATGACTATGAGATTGCCGCTGATTTCAAGTGATCACAAGTTCATATGGTATAGAAATCAGGGGCTCGACCTGATTTATAACGGAAATAAGGATGTATAAAGGAGGAGTGCTCAGCACTCCTCCTTTCATTTCCCTTGTATTGCCTTATGTAAACGTTTTTTAAATGGACGAAATGGATGATGGCCGTTTCGTTCTTTTTTCGTATCTTCGCCCTCGAAATGATTGTTAAACGAATAAATACAAAGCAAAAATGAAGAAAAAATCAATCAGAAGCGAGTGAAATTAAGAAAAAAGAGCTACTTTTGCAAAAAAATACGGCTCACATGAACGTTGTTTGCTAAATTATTCTTATCTTTGCACCGTGGCGGAAAATCCGTCGCAGTCATAGCATTGGAAGCGTTTAGCTTTCTCCAGACCGATGAACTTGGACACTCATCTGAAAGAAATGGAGAGGTTACGGCGTTCTTCCCTTGATTATGATAGTTAAGGTATATCCTGACTTCATACAAGGGTGTGAGCTGTTTCAACAATCCGTTCTTTCGGGCAGTCCAAGGCCTATCGGTAGGGTTAGCGATAGGCTCACACTTCTGTTTGTTGTGGCTATACTAAAAACTTAAGACTATCAGATGCACTGAGCCAAGCGTCACATTGATTTAACCCATTTGTTATGGAGCAAGATCGTTGGATAAAAGAAGAAACGGACAAGAAAGGTAAAACCAATCACTTCAAATCAATTGCCTTGGTTGGCTTGTTTATTGTTGCTTTAATCGTTGTTTATGCCCTTTTCTTAAGGACACCTAAGGCAGAGGCACTGACCCTTGACAAGTCTGCTGTTTCTCTGCTCATAGACGAGATAGATAGCCTTACAGTAACGGTGCAACCGGAAGATGCGCAACCTGTTATATTATGGGAATCTTCTAATAGTGATATCGTAGCAGTTCTAAACGGTGTCGTTACGGCTCGCAGTACGGGAAAGGCCGTTGTCAAGGCTTATGTCAAGGACCGTAAAAACGTTTATGCCATCTGCGAATATACCGTTATCCAGCCCGATGTGGACTTGGAAACCATCGACATCGTGGAAGAGCCTATTGTCCTAAGACCAGGAGGTCATCAGATGCTGACAGTAAACTGTACACCTGAAAACCAGAATGAGAATATTCTGTGGTCGTCGACTGACGAGACCATTGCAAGAGTATCCCCAAGGGGAAAAGTCGAGGCCGTTAAGGTAGGATTGGCCTACATCATTGCGACATCTGATAGGACAGGGATTTCAGATACAGCATCCGTCTCTGTTGAGGGTTCAGCAGTAAATGAGCCAGTGGAAATGGTTCAGGACAATACTCCTCAAACTGCCCCTGCAGCAGATTCCAAAGCAGCACCAGCCACAACTCCGAAGTCTGCAACAGCATCTGCCCCCAAGCAGCCCCAAGCAACAGCTCCCAAGCAGACTCAGACAACCGCTCCTAAGTCTACTTCAACAAATACGTCAAAGTCAGCTTCTGCGTCAACAGCTAAGCCTGCTACAACAACAACCGCCAAGCCCGCTACGCCAAAAACCGCCAAGTCTGCCCAGACGACTGCCACTAAATCATCAGGTCAGAAGGATTTCGGCTATGCCATTTATAAGGGCAGTTGGCCCAATGACGTGAAAGGCAGGATGGATTTCAAATCCTCGCACGTTATCGACAGCAAAGACCCAAAGGGTCGTGTTGCAGAACCAGGCGATTATGTGATAGGCGAATGGTCGGAAGGCCATTTGGTGCAAGGAGTCTGGTATGGAGCCGATCATAAGGCCAAAGGTAGTATTCTCATCGGAAAGTAATCAAAAGCCAATGTCAGGACGCTGGGCATATATCCTTATGTTATTGGCGATGTGCAGTACATCCGCCTTATCTCAGAACTTAAAGTTGTTCAGTTCTGAGCAACGGGATATGGTCAGTCCTTCACAAATTGTCGTCATGGACTTCTTGGAACGCTATTTTAGCGAGTTGCCCAAGGTCAAACACACAACAGTCTCGACAAAGATGGCAGACGACAAGGTGTATTTCCGCAATGGTAGTTTGTCCGACCTTCACCAGATAGCAGATACGATGCCTTTCTCCATCAATCTGAAAAATCGTTATTACGAGGTGGAATGGAAGAAACAGGAACAGCCCTATGTGACCATCGTCTTTCCTGCCCAATACGACCTGTTGCTTGGTATGTCACAGGAAGAAGCACAGCGTAAGTTGAAAGAGACCATCCTTGCTGCACCTCAACGTATAGACTCTGTTAAGATGCCAAATGATACGGTGATGATGAAGGATAGCGTCTATATGTCGAAGTCTGCCTATCTTGAACTGGAGAGTTTCAATGATGCCACCTATTATAATAAGGTGGACTCTTTATTCAAGCCGTGCTTTGATACGCATCATCTTGATTATTCTGCTGCCAACCTCTTTCATGGCCTCATTGCAGATGCTGACTATCGGATGCATGTGGAGCAGTCTCTCTATGGTTTGAAGTCCATCCGCTATATCATTACGCTCCGCCAATGGCTTGATTATTGTGCAACATGGGGACTGAAAGTGTTTTTCGGTGTTGAGGAGCAAAGAGAGGACGGTCTTTTAGGCTTGGTAATAGCCCAAAACCAGGAACTTGGCTTCAACCACATGCTTTCTGTGGTTATTCCCGACAAATTTGTTGAGGACAAGAATGCTGTGCTGAAAGTTCGAATGACCTCTTACATACCCACTCATAATGTGAAGAGCTTGTTTCAAAAAGAATTAGTTAATCGAAGAAAAATAAAATGGCAATGAAGAAAACGATATTGATTTGTACAGGCTTGGTGACTGCAACCTTCTGCCTGGCTCAAGGCGTTGGTTCCCCCAACGACATTAACGCCGTTAAGCGCGACACGTCCTACATCTATGGCGAGTCAACGATGAAGGATGTCGTAGAGGCTCAGTCAGGGGCGAAAGCTATCTTGGAACTGAAGGTGTCCGACTGGGTCCGTAGAAATTATCCCAATGAGCAACTGGATACGTGCCTTCAGAAAATCAATGGAAACTACGAAACACTTTCTTCCCAACGCGGCAATTATTACCGTGTCCTTCTCTATGTGAAGAAACATGATATAGTTCCTGAGCCCATATTGAATGAGGATGTCGCTTTAGAAAACATTCTTGACGATTTCGTACCCGTAGTGGAAGAACCTGAGGATTCCGCTTTGTTGGCTATTGAGGGACAGATGGCTTCCATTTTGACTTTCGACGAGATAGAACCATTTGTAGTCGGTCTGAAAAAGGATGGACGTATCCATGCTTACGGGAAATATGCCTCTCTGCCCGTGGATGCTGTCTGCCAGCTCTTTGTTTACGACAGGGACGGCATTATAGTGGCTGTTCTCCGTCAGAAGGAAGACGGAACCTATCTCAACTTGAGAACGAAAGAGCGTGATAATGTCAGAAATTATAAAAACTGCGGAGCCATCTGGCTTCAGCTAAAATAAGAAGAGTATATGAAAAAGCTATTTTTCTTGATGATGCTTTTCGTCGCATCGAATTCTACCGAGATGTTTGCCGTGTCAGTAACCATTTCTGATGGTATTGACAACAATGCTATCAAAACAAAGATGGAGAATGCCATCACCCGTATCCTGAACGAGGTAAATGCGGCACAGGCCAGCTACCGCCCTTTGAATTTCTCTGCTTTGGGGGTTAGCAACCAAGTACAACAGTCCATGGCCATGCTTTGGGAGAATACTCCTTTCGTCTGTACAGACGACGAAATCGTCGAGCATTGCATTACAACAGGTACTGGCTATCAGATTCGCAACATCCCGTTGATGATGAAGCCTACTGGCGAGCGGGATTTCAACGAGGATGAATACCAAGAGGCTGTCATCAGCTTCGATAAGCAGGGCAATGTGGAGAGTTTCTATCTCAGCATCTCGACGAACCTCTACATGAACGTTATCAAGAGTAATCTGGAATTGACTGACCTTCGTCGTCGTCAGATGATTCTCGACTATGTAGAACAGTTTCGTACAGCCTACAATCAGAAACATCTTGACTTTCTGAAAATGGTTTTCAGTGAGGATGCCCTCATCATTACCGGCAAGGTCATTACCCAGAAACACCCCGAGGGCTATATTACTCAGAAAATACGCTACAATAGACAAAGCAAGGAGCAGTATCTGAAGAATCTGAATAAGGTCTTCAACATGACAAAATACATCCATGTAACCTTTGACGACATAGAAGTGATGCGTCATCCGACGAATCCCGATTTCTATGGTGTCACCCTGCATCAGGGCTGGACCAGCAATGCCTATCACGATGAAGGCTATCTGTTTCTGCTTTGGGACTTCCGTAACGAAGATGCACCGGAAATCCACGTCCGCACCTGGCAACCAGACCATATTGGAGGAAAGCCTCTGACCAAGGACGAAGTGTTCAGTCTAAGTGATTTTGATATTAAATAAAACGTCTGCAAATGAATCCTATTCGCAAATACATTGTTTGTATCCTGTTCTTATGGCCATTGTTGGCTATGTCTCAGTCGTGCGACTTTGAACTGAGGAACTTCCGCACGAACCTTACTGACCTTACGGCAGTCAGTTCCAACATCAAGGACTTGAATGGTGTCACCACAGCCTTGATACGCTTTGCCGTGAGAGATACGTTGTTCCAGATGGATACAAATCTTGGCTTCCTGAGACAAGAAAAACGAGTAGGTGAGATTCTTCTTTATGTGCCTCAAGGCGTTAAGCGCCTAACCATCCGCCATCCTTATTTGGGCACCATGAGAGATTTCCATATTCCCGTGGATATAGAGTCGAAGGTAACCTATGATGTGGATATTGTCATTACCAACGAGGATTATCTTCATGCTTTGTTTGGAGTTGGGACTGTATCCCCAACCATAAAAAAGGTAGATGAGCTCCCTGTAGTGCCCCAACCACAGCAGCCTCAGCCACAGGAACAACCCAAGCCACAAAAGAAACCCTTCCAGTTCCCTGATACTCACTTCATGTTGGGAGCAGGATTCAATGCGCTTAGCCTGATGGGGCCCTGCATCAATGTGGGTGTGGAAATAGGACGGTTTATGGTCTCGGCAGATTATACGATAGGTATAGAGAAAGTCGAAGGCGTTGGTGTATTTTATAAGCCCCAGGGCGGTAGTGGAAGTTTAGGCGAAGCATACGACTATTCTTCAGGGCGACTGTCTCTGCGATTAGGCTTTAATGCCACTCCTGATGCTGTAGTGCAGATAGTTCCCCAATTAGGTGTGTCGTTCAACATGATTAGTGGCAGTGAGATTTCGAAGGCTGCTGGTGTTGAGGCACAATTCTCAAAGGCTAATCCCCTTTCGGCTTTGGTTGCTGTCAGTCTGAGAGTAAAACTGACAGGGCCGCTCTCATTGAGTGTCACTCCCCAGTACGATTTCGTCGTTGGCAAGGATGCCGTTTTTGATGTGATTAAGGCTGCTGACAGCAAGATCAAGTCATGGGGTGAAGGCTTTGGTGTCAATGCAGGATTGTTGTTACGTTTCTAAAGATGATGAGGCTATGAAAAAGATTATCCAGATATTTCTTTCTTCTGTAATGTTCATGATGCTGTCTTCGTGTGGGCAGGATTTGAAACAAGAAATTAACGATATGGCTGTAGAGTATGAGGCCATCAAGTCGGAACTATCAGTAGGCGAGTCCTCGCTATCCATTTCCGGTGAAGAACAGACGGCAACCATCCATGTTAGCAGCAACAGCTATTGGAATGCCAAGACGACATCCAACTGGCTCACCTTGGAAAACAATAGTGGTAAGGGAAACGGCACCTTGTCAGTAAAGGCTTCTTCCAATCCCTCTACAACAACTGAACGTCAAGACGCTATCACTGTGACAGACGGCATGAAGACTTTTACCGTTACCATCATTCAGGCTCCAGGCTCAGAGAATCTGACATTTGGCGAACTGAAGGTTTATAATATTACAAAGACCTCTGCCGATTGCGAGTTCACCTACAATACCTCCAGCACGTCTGTTTCGCGAGTGGGAGTCTGCTATAGTGCCACAGTGACTGAACCCACTACGAATGACTCACATGTTGATAATGCCACTACAGACAGTAGCGGAACCTCGAAGCATTCCTTGAGCGGACTGACGCAAAACACTACCTATTACATCCGTCCATACGTCACGACCTCTGCTGGAACCGCTTATGGTAATACCATTACGTTCGTTACGCAAAAGACGAATTCTCCTAATGAAGGGGATAATCCAACACCAGGGTATTAAATCCGATTGGTTATGCGCAAAGTTATTTGTTTGATTGCCTGTATCGCTTCTTTCTTGTCTGTCTGTTCACAGACAATCGAAAAACAGGATTTCCTGCCTATTCAGGAGGCAATGTCAATCGTGTCCTATCGTCGCACACATCCTATGACAAGCGAAGAGGAACTTGACGCTTACATCAAGCAAGTCATTGAAAGATATGGTTATAAAGATGAGGACTTTCTGGAAGGTATTGGTACTTGTTCGTTCTGGCAGTATATTAAACATGGTTACACCTTACATGGTGTAGAACCTTTTGATGACGATTACTTTGTTCCTGACAACCAGAATCTTGCCTCTACAATTGCTGTAATAGATTGCAATGGTATAGAAACAATAGAAAATGATGAGACGGCCATCTCATTGGAAATGAGAGTGTTTACTAGGAAAAGGCGTGATGAGATGATGAAGCAGATGCTTGATATGGGCTTTGCCTATAATAAGACTGACTATTATGGTAAAGTGTACTCTTGGAAATCATATACTATTAGCATTAGTGAGGGCAAATCGAGAGGGTATCAATATTGGGAATTCCGAGTGGGTCTAAATGTCCTTGACTATGGTACAACAAAACACTATGAATTTGCCGATTCGTCACGTGTCCACAATTTGAAAATACAGGTTGATTATCCAGTGAATGGGAATGCAATATTGCAAAGACGGGTCAGGACATTCATCATGGAAGCCCTCGAATTGGATCTCCTGAACGGTGGTCCTATGATGGGACGTTTTAATGGTGATTTGTTGGATGGTCAGGCTGTTATCAACTACTATGGTAATAAAAGTTGCTCTGCTTTAAAAGCGAAACACGAACCAAATATTAGGGCCTTTGAAGAGAAGACAACAATTCAAAAGGTTGCCGAGAACGATTATTTCGTCTCTTACGAAGTCTTGCGCTTAGGGTGGTATGGTGGTGTTCTTAATGTTTTGAATTACGGAGCCTCTTTTCGGAAAAGTGACGGAAAACGATTGCATGTTATTGCCAATCCAAAAGCCCCTCAGTTCAAGCATTTCTTAAACAATCAGGTGTACTTTGAAAAGAAAGACGAAGTAGATAAGGAGTATCGGAACAACCTACCCATGCCCAAATACGAACCCTACCTGATTCAAAGTGGCGTCCGTTTTGTCTATCAGAAATATGAGATAGCTCCTGGAGCCGCAGAAGTTATCAAAGGAGATGTGTCCTTCTCAGAGATTCGTCAGTTCTTAAGTGATGAAGTTAAAAGAGTATTGAAATAATATTAGGAACGATTAAAAAGATAGCACATGAAACCAATAGAAATTTACAGCCTTTGCTCTTTTATAGGCAATGTTGCGCCAAGTATAAAAGAAAACAAAAGGATATTCCGCGGACACTCCTCTCATGATTTCCCTTTAAAAGCATCAATTGGTCGTAGAGATGATTATACGATTGATATAGAAAAGAGACTATTCTTAGAATTTAAGAAAAACTACCACTCACTGACCGACCATAAGCCAGAAACTGATTTAGAGATATTGTTTATGGCACAACACTATGGATTGCCAACCAGACTGCTTGATTGGACTTTCAACCCATTAATAGCTTTGTATTTTGCAACAGAACCCTTCAACAATAAAGATGGTAAAGTTTATTCTATCGAATTACATAAATCATTTCATGTTGAAGAATTAGATTACAATTCTTTAGCAATTAATGACATTCTTCGTGTTGATAATTGCAAATATGTGGTACCTCATTATACTGATAGAAGATACGCCAACCAAAAATCAATATTTTTGTTGAATAATCATCCCAATTGGCAGTTCACTTTTGCCGAAAAAGAAACAGTATATATTATTAAAAACGAGTCAAAAGCTCAGATACGCAAAGACCTCGCCTTAATAGGAATAGATGAACCGTTCGTATTTCCAACTCTTGATAATTTAAGTAAGAAAATCGTAGAAACAATTAAATAGAAACAGAATGATGGAATCAATTGAAAATTATTATAACCAGATAATAAAGGATTATCAGAAATGGGTTTATTGGAAAAATGAGTCTGATATTAAAGATATTAGCCAATACTTTACTGATTATTCTTCCATATATGCGGATGAGATCTATGATAAATTAATCATGCAATTAATCTGTGCTGGGGAAAAATATTCCTCTACTTTAGTAGGTAACATCAAAGCTCTTTCAACAGAGCGTAAACGACATATTATCTCCCTTTTCTTCATTGGCCATATTATTTATGATAAGATTGGTGTTATCAGAGATTCTGTGAATAGGCAAATTTTTAAACTCGATTTTCCAGAACAAGATGAACAAATTGAAGTTAAAGAGAAATTTTCATTCTTGTGGATAATGTTATGTCTATTCCATGACTTGGGATATGCCTATGAGGAAGGAAAAATAGATATAATAACAGGAGTAGAACTTGAAGAAATATTCTCTAAATTGAAAGAGCCATTTATTCCTAATATATATATTGTTGAGAATGTAAAACGATATGATGTTTATCGTTTATGTAAATGGGGCTGTAAAGACCATGGTATATGGGGTGGTAAGGTGTTCTTCAAGGATATGAATGAAATTAAGAATCTCTTAAGAAGTAAATCTGGCGATTTGTATCCCATAAGAATCTTTTACACAGGAAATATCGACCACATTTATGCATTTATATCTTGGGTTATCATTTGTCACAACATACGTTATGATAATGGAAAGAGTTGTTATACAAATTGTTTTAAGTGTCAACATTTGGAAGACTTTATTAAGCCTAAATCTCGTTGCATTAGTTTGAGGTCCAATCCACTATTATTCCTGTTTTGTTTGGCAGATACTTTAGAGCCAACCAAAATACTGAAATCAAGTAAAGGAAATGTGCACAGTATGAATATATGCAAACAATTAGAACTTGATTTTTCTGAAAATGTGATGTCGTTTAATATAGACAAATTGGTCGATTATAAAGCTGGTGATGAATATAAGAAAACAATATTGTTAATGAATGATTGGCTAATAGACGTTAATGAAAATAATCTCTCTGTCGATTATAATTTGTAGTTTAATCTATTAATTTACTATTCTAAAAAGATGAAAAGAAAATACATTTGGAATATACTTCTATTATTCCTATTTATAACAATAAAGGGATACGCCTATGATTTCCAATCTGGCGGTATCTATTATAATATTGACGGGAATAACGTCTCCGTAACATGGGGTGATGCAAAATATTATGGGAATATTGTGATTCCAAACCAAGTGTCATACAATAGTAGGACTTATGCAGTGACGAGTATTAATAATAAAGCTTTTCAGGACTGTCTTGACCTTTCTTCCATAACAATACCTAATTCTGTGACGTATATTGGAGAATATGCATTTAAGAATTGTACTAGTCTTTCTTCCATAACATTACCTAATTCTGTAACGAGTATTGGAAATTATGCATTTCAGGGCTGTTTTAGACTTTCTTCCATTACGATTCCGAACTCCGTGACGAGCATAGGGAAGTATGTCTTTTATAGTTGTGATGACCTTACTTCCATTAAAGTAGATAATAACAATCAAAAGTATGATTCCCGTAATAATTGTAATGCTATTATTGAGACCACGACAAATACATTAATAATAGGATGTAAAAGTACAGTAATTCCGAACTCCGTAACGAGTATTAGGTCGTCTGCATTTGAACGCTGTAGCGGTCTTATTTCTATAACGATTCCGAACTCCGTAACGAGTATTGAGTCGTCTGCATTTAAACGCTGTAGCGGTCTTACTTCCATAACAATTTCAAACTCTGTGACGAGTATAGGACAGTCTGCATTTGAAAGTTGTAGTGGTCTTACTTCCGTAACGATCCCGAACTCCATGAAGAGTATTGCATATTCTACATTTTATGGTTGTACTAGTCTTTCATCCGTAACGATTCCGAACTCCGTGACGAGTATAGGGGATTATGCATTTTACCAATGTAGTCGCTTAACTGATGTTATTTCAGAGATAGTAAATCCTTTCACTATTCCTGAGAATGTATTCTCTTCTAGTACTTATACTAATGCAAAACTAACAGTCCCAAGTAGCACGAAGTCGGCTTATCAGTCAACGAATTACTGGAACAAGTTTACGAATATTGTAGAAGAAGGACAGGATGAAACAATAACAATTTCCGCCAATAGCTATAGTCGTGAATATGGTGACGAGAATCCCACGTTTGAATATACTGTTAGTGGGGGAACTCTGGATGGGACACCAAGCATCACCTGTTCTGCCACAAAGACCTCATCTGTAGGAACCTATACGATTAAGATAGAGAAAGGTAATGTGACTAATAGCAATGTGACGTTTGTTGACGGTACACTGACTATTACCAAAGCTCCTCTGACAATAATAGCCAAATCGTATACACGCCAACAAGGTGAGGAGAATCCTAGTTTTGAGGTAACCTATAGTGGATTCAAGAATGGCGAGACAGAATCGGTACTGACGAAAAAACCAACGGTAACAACGAGTGCAACGTCGAGCAGTGTGCCAGGAACATACGAAATTAAGGTTTCTGGGGCTGAGGCTAAGAACTATAGCATGAATTACGTGAATGGCACACTGACTGTGACGGAAAAGAATCAGGAGAGCTTTACCTTACAGGGAATAACATATCTTGGTACGACGTCAACACAGAAAGCTGAAGTGCAAAGTATAGATGGGAACCAGTTGAATGTGGAAATACCGTCATCAGTATCGTATGACGGTAAGAGCTATCAGGTGACATCTATTGCAAATGGCGTTTTGAGCAATCGGACGTTTAACTATGTGTCGTTGCCTTCGTCGATTACCGAGATAAGCAGTTCTACGTTCAGTAACTCGATGTTAGGTGCACTTGTATGGAATGCGGATGCGTCGTTGCCCTCAAATGTATTCAGCAATATGGCCATGAAGACGAGTTCGAACTTCCTGCTGTATGTCAATGACGCTTTGTACGCTCCGTCGAATGTGAAAAATGTTGTGGTGGGCAATACGGCCAGTAGCATTACGCTGGAGGATGCGACGAATACACGCTTCTATTGTCCGAAGGAGTTTACGGCTCAGAGCGTATCCTATACGCATCATTATGGAATGACGACAGGTGGTAGTGGTATGGGTTGGGAGACAATAACGCTTCCGTTCGATGTCGCAAGGATTGAACATACGAACAAGGGCGTGCTGACACCTTTTGCATTGTACCAAAGTGGCACAGACCAGCTTCCCTTCTGGCTTTATGAACTGGGGAGCAGCGGATTTAAGAGAACGGATGCCATCAAGGCAAATACTCCTTATATCATATCGATGCCTAACAATTCGAGTTATGATAGTGAGTATATCCTGAGTGGTGACGTAACGTTCTCTGCAACCAATGCAAAGGTATATCAGACAAGCAATGTGGTGACTTCTGTGTCGAACGGAAAGACATTTGTACCTGCATTTGCAGTGGTTGAGAAAGCATCGGTTGTTTATCCATTGAATGTTACGAATAATCTCGTAACCAACTCCAGTTCGTATGATGCAGGTAGCAGGTTCATCGGAGACCTGAGAACAGTCTATCCTTTTGAGGCCTATATGACGACATCTTCATCGAATAGAGTGCTGTCAATTGATTTTGATGATGATGGAGCAACGGGTATTGATGAGATTCCGATGAAAACCCAGCATGATGCCACCTTGAAAGTATATTCTATAAGTGGCCAGTTATTATTCTCAGCCAGCAAAGAACAGCTGGACGCAGAATGGAAAAACCTCCCTGCAGGTGTCTACATCGTCAACGGAAAGAAAATGGTGAAGATGTAACCGTTATTCACGGTCAGAGTACCTGATCATTTCTGGAGATAAAGCAAGATCCCGCATGGTCGTCAAGGCTTTGCGGAATCTTGTTATTTCGGAGGGCGTTTTTTCGCCTTTATTAATTCGATTCGTAGATTTTATTAGCTCGACTGATGATTTGAGTTAATGAACGGTTTTTCGTGGGTGGTCATCATTTGTTTTTCTTAGACTTTTTTGATTTTTTGCTTTTCTTGGACTTCTTGGTATTCTTCGTCTTCTTTACCGCTTTGGCAGACTTAATCGTACCATCCTTGGTGAAGGCTTCGAGGCGGAGTTGATGGCGGTCGTGGTCGAAGAAACGGGCGGAGTTAACACTCTGACCGTTGATGCGGGTCTCGAAATGCAGGTGCTCAGTAGTGGCACGACCTGTGCGACCTGTCAATGCAATGACGTCACCAGCCTTGACGTAATCGCCAACCTTGACCAGATTCTTGGAATTGTGACTATAATACGTTTCGAGGCCGTTGTCATGCTTGATGCGTATCAGATTGCCATAACCAGAGTAGGGTCCTGAGAACACCACCTCTCCATCGAAAGCAGCAAGGATATTGTCGTTGGGCTTGGTTTTGAGGTCGGTCCCCGAGTGACTACGACCGCCACGAGAACCATAGGCACTGATGACCTTGGCACCAGGCAGGGGATAGCACCAGTTATGACTATGAGCCGTATAGATTGTGTCCTTGGTTTGGGCACAACTGGAGAGCGTCAGAGGCAAACAGCAAATGGCTATCAGCCAAATGCTACACGTCCTCCTCATACTCAAAATCTTCATAGTCTTCAGTATCCTCAACGTCATCTTCCTCGACGTATTCGATATCTTCGTCTTCACCCTCATCCTCCAACTCCTGGGCAAAGCGCGTCATATCCTTATCGCGATGAACCAGCGTGTCCTCAGCCATCACGGCGGCCAGCTTGTTGCTCTCGGCATTCAGTTCGCGCCAAAGGACGTCCTTCAGTTCGTCGAGTCCCTGATTGGCAACTGCCGAGATAAAGACACAGGGCAAATCGTCGGGCAATGTCTCGCGCAACATCTCCACCAGTTCTTCGTCCAGCAGGTCACACTTGGTGATGGCCAACACGCGATGCTTGTCAAGCATATCCGGATTAAACTGGCGCAGCTCGTTGAGCAGGATTTCGTATTCACGCTTGATGTCGTCCGTATCGCCTGGAACCATGAAGAGCAACAACGAGTTGCGCTCTATATGACGCAGGAAACGCAGTCC
>JAEEGL017005906.1_pt1 | contig 20498 bp, 18 predicted proteins | sample 9134231 | NCBI WGS metagenome assembly JAEEGL01 (sample SAMN16246548, study PRJNA631951) | gut metagenome | biome: gut microbiome; feature: rumen; material: fiber-attached | host: Bos | place: Iran: Karaj | collected 2018-10
ATTTGGGATCCGGAAGGATGATTCTTTTCTTGGGTTTAGCTTTTCTCATTGTGCGAAAATACTTTAAACTTTCAACTTTTAACTTTCAACTTGCTTACTTGCCGGCCTGTTTCGGACGCTTGGCACCGTACTTCGAACGACGCTGACGGCGACCGTCCACTCCGCTCGTATCCAACGCACCGCGGATGATATGATAGCGCACGCCCGGGAGATCCTTCACACGGCCTCCGCGAATCATCACGATCGAGTGCTCCTGCAGGTTGTGACCCTCACCGGGAATATAGGCGTTCACCTCCTTGCCGTTGGTCAAACGCACACGGGCCACCTTGCGCATGGCCGAGTTGGGTTTCTTGGGGGTGGTGGTGTACACACGCGTGCAGACTCCGCGACGCTGCGGGCAGCTGTCGAGGGCGGGAGACTTACTCTTGTACTCCATCTGCTGACGTCCTTTGCGAACTAATTGCTGAATTGTTGGCATTTTTTCTCTTTGTTATTTTATTTATTTATCTGTTTTTCAGTCATATCGCCGGGCACTCTACGCCCAAAGCGGAAATGCAAAAATACACCCTTTTTTCCATCCCGCCAAACACTCCGTGAAAATACTTTCGTTAAAAAAAGTTAAAATCTTACCGCACCACTGGCAATCAACTTCTTATAAAATCATTTTAACACTTTTTTCCACCCCTCACAACCCCACTTATCAACAGCTTTCAACAGCTGCCGGAAGAGGGGGGAGTTAGAAGGAGTTAAGAGGAGTTAGAGGAGTTATGATTCAGTAGTTAAGGAGTTAAGAAGTTAAGAAGTTAAGACAAATGCAATTAGGAGTTGGTATTTAGTAGTTAAGGAGTTTAATTTTAGGAGTTAAAGGAGTTAGAAGGAGTTAAAGGGAGTTAAAGGAGGTGGTAGTTAAGGAGTTAAGAAGTTAAGGAGTTAAGACAAATGCAATTAGGAGTTGGTATTTAGTAGTTACGTAGTTAAGACAAATGCAACTATGGCGACGCGGCAGCCGCGTCGCCGACCCATACATGCCGATGATTCAACGAAATACCGACGCGGCCCGCCGCGTCAAAATACACATTTGTCTTAACTACTTAACTTCTTAACTCCTTAACTACCATCTCCTTTAACTTCCTCTAACTCCTTTAACTCCTAAAATAAAACTCCATTAACTCCCCTTAACTCCCTCTAACTCCTCTAACTCCTAAATACATTTGTCTTAACTTCTTAACTCCTTAACTACCACCTCCATTAACTCCCCTTAACTCCCTCTAACTCCTTTAACTCCTAAAAATATACTTCTAACTCCTAACTAACTCCGTATCTCCTCCGCAATTCCTCCGAGTAATGTCCGACAAAAAGCGGACAACAGTCGGAGTTGATACGGAGTTGTGTCGGAGTTGATACGGTGTTGATGCTGACTTTGATGCAGTTAGGTGTCAGTTATACTATAACTATAGTGATACTCAGTGTGTTGCATGGCTTTTGGGGCCTCTTTCCCTCCCCGGGGCGGCGGGCGGAGAGGGGGTATATAAATAGCCGAGGGGTCCCACTGGGACCCCTCGGATTGTGTCATTAGGTCGTGCACGACCTATTTCCCATGGCTGTCATCGCCGCTGGACGACGAGCTTCTTGGTCGTGCTGCCGGCCGGGGTGTGGACGCGGACGAGGTAGGCCCCCTCGGGCAGGGTGCCCAGGTCGAGGGTGGCGGTGTAGCCCGATGCGGGTTCCTCGCGCACACGGGCCCCCGCGGCGTTGTAGATCTCGATGCGCTGGAGGCCGAAGCTGGAGGTCACCCTCACCCGCTCCGAGGCGGGGTTGGGCTGCAGGGCCACGTAGCGCCCCACCAGCTGTACGTCGGCGATGCCCACCGTGTCCACGATGGTGGTGTCCACGATGGTGGTGTCTACAATCGTCGTGTCAATACCGGTGGTGTCGGGCGGCGTCAGGATGGGGAATATCAACGGGTACATTATCATCTCCAGACGGTCAAGTATATCTTCATCGTCAGAACTGACTATCCGGTAGCGGACGGTGTCGCCTGACAGGTATTTTGTCCTTCCTTTGACAACGATTGGATCGTTAGGATCCATGGGAATAAATCCTGTGATGCGGACCTGACGGACATAAAACGAATCTGTAGGAAAGGAGTCATGCATGATGACCCAGCTGGTACGCAAGGTGATTCCCGTCAGGAAGGTGTCCGTCATCATCACCGGCTCGTCGAAGTAGCGCTCATAGAACGGCACTACCGAGTCGAATCCAATCCACATCGGCTTGTCGTACTTGAAATAGTAGCTTACCGGAGTCTCTTTCAGGTGCACGAGTAGCGAATCGCTGGCTGTCTGGAGGCTGTCGCCCACCCATCGGTAGAGCCCCATGTATTCATACACCTCCTTCCACGAGGTGTCGACCAAATCTTGATTCGGGTAGGTACCCAGTGAAGCCCCGATTCCATACACCGGTACTGTATCATCGGTTTGAAAGTAGATGGCATAAATGTACCCGTTGTATGGCACCATACTAAAATTCTGCTGATAATACCCCTGATTATTGAACCATGAGTTGTAAAAATATCCCGACTTGGGATACAACGACGTCAAGGTGTCCTGCGCCGCGGCGCCGCCGACCATCAGGGCCAGCATACTGATAAGAATAAGATGCTTTTTCATAGTTTTATTTTTTTATTTATGATCGTCAATATTTATTTCGCAATATACACTTTTATAAAACACTGTATTCAACTCCATTTCGCTGTGAGTGTGGAAGACAGCCACGATTAAACGGACGGGGAAGAAGGATACTGCCTCATTGTTGGCAGGATCGGGGTCAGACTTTGATCCAGGTTGGTCCTTGGGGCAATCTCCCGAAAACCTTATATCATCTTTCCCCATCTTTTCATACAAGGCCTTCAGCGTCGCCATGTCTCGGATAAATTCCTCGCTTTTGCCTATGTCGCGGAGGAGGTTGGCGAAGGCGAGGCTGTCGCGGGCCTGGAGGAGGGTCATGTCGACCCGCAGGGTGTCGTTGATGGGCATCTGGCGGATGAAGGCGGCGTCGACCCCCGGGAAGTCTCGGTAGCGGCGGTAGACCTCGCTGGTCTGGCTCAGGGGGACGGTGTGCCGCCAGTAGATGACGGCGGCGGTGGCCGCCGAGGCCAGCAGGCTGAGCAGCACGACGGCGAGAATCCAATGCAAGCGGCGGCGTTTCATAGGGCTTCGACGATTGGGGAGGCGCTGTCGATGACGGCGGCGTGGCTGACGTGGTGGTTGATGTTCATGGCCTGTTCGGGCATGGGGATGGCGGCCGCGGTGACGGTGGGCGACAGGACGAGGGCGAAGAGGAGGGTCGCCGCGAGGCCCATGCGGTCGATGCGGCGCAGGGCGCGGTTGGTGTCGGCGAGCTGGCGCTCGCGGTGTCTCAGGTCGGCGGGGGCCGGCGGCGCCGGCAGGGCGGCGCCGGATTCGACACGCTGCCAGGCGGCCCGGCAGCGGTCGAGGTCGAGGGCGGGGGTGTTACGACTGTTCATGGTGCATACGTTTAAGTTTCTTCTTGATACGATCGATACGGGTGGAGACGTTGGCGACGGAGAGTCCTGTCATGCGGGCGATGTCGGCCTGCGGGAGGTCGAGGAGGTAGAGGCGGGTGAGGTGCCGGTCGAGCCGCGGGAGGCGGTCGACGAGGCGGTAGAGTTCGTCGAGCATGGCCCGGTCGTCGTCGACAGGGACGGGGATCTGGTTGTCGGCGGGGACGAGGGGGCGCGTGGCGGGTCGGCGGGACAGGTCGCGGTGGTAGGACTGGGCGGTGTTGGAGGCGATGCGGTAGAGCCAGGGGGCCAGGTGTCCGTCGTCGCGGTAGTCGAGCAGACCGTACCAGACACGGCCGAGGATGTCGTAGTAGAGGCTCTCGCAGGCCGACGGGTCGCGGGGGATGGTGAGGAGACAGAAGCCGTAGATTTTGCGGCTGTGGTCCCTCATCACCTCGTCGAAGAGCTGCTGGCGCTGTTGTTCGCTGTTGCGGTGTCTTTTCATCGTTTGGCTCGACCGTCCTCCCCGCGGGCGGGGAGGCCCTTTATATATATAAACGCGAAAAATGTCGTTTTCTCACACTTCGGTTGATTTTTTTTGCAAATTTACCAAATTAAATGTTAAATTTTCATTTTGGTACAATTTTAGGCGTGAAATGTCGTTTGTAGGGGTGAATCAAGTCAAACAACCATAAAAGAATGTTCAACCAAAAAAGGCGCGTATGAAGCAGCACTACGATTTCACACGAAGCACAGACACATTTTCGGCGGCTGCAAGCACAGACATACAACCCTCGGAGCGCACGCTCCAGAACATCCGGAGTTTTGCCCGCAGCTTCCAGCGTGTGGAAGTGAAGGGGGTGAGGATTGACTTCTTCCTGAACTAGCAGTATTCAGGGCAAGAACAGAAAAGGCTGGCGCACCGAGGGATACGCCAGCCTTTTACATTATATATTATATACCCTAACACTACAACCGCTCGACCCAGTGTTTGATCTGCTGTTCGTCGTCGAGACGGCAGACGAGGAGGGAGTGGTCGCGCAGGGCGACGAGGCAGTGGTCGAGGCCCTGGACGATGGCTTCGTAGCCGGGTTCGATGTTGACGACGCTGTCGCGGGTGTCGACGATGACAGCGTGGCCGTTGACGGCGTTGGCGTCGGCGTCGTGTGCAGCGTGGGTGTAGAGGGAGCCCCAGGTGCCGATGTCGCTCCAGCCGAAGTCGGCGGCGACGGTGTAGCGGTTGTGGCTGCGTTCCATGACACCGTAGTCGATGGAGATGTTCTCGCAGCGTTCGAACTGGCGGTCGATGAAGGCCTGTTCCTGCGGGGTTCCGAAGGCGTCGCGGCCCTCGTCGAAGAGGGCGGCCATGTCGGGCAGGAAGGTGCGGAAGGCGGCCATGACGGCGTCGGTGCTCCAGAGGAAGATGCCGGAGTTCCAGAAGAAGCGCCCGTCGGCGAGGAAGCGTTTGGCGGTCTCGAGGTCGGGTTTCTCCTTGAAGTTCTTGACCGGGACGATGCCTTCCTGGACGCGGTCGACCTCGATGTAGCCGTAGCCCGTCTCGGGGCGGCTGGGTCGGATGCCGATGGTCATGAGGGCCTGTCGGTTGCCTTCGACGAAGTCGAGTCCCTGGCCGATGACACGTTGGAACTCGCGCTCGCTGGTGACGAGGTGGTCGGCGGGGGTGACGGCCACGGAGGCCTCGGGGCACTGCGAGAGGATGTGCCAGGTGGCGTAGGCGATGCAGGGGGCGGTGTTGCGGCGCATGGGCTCACAGAGCACCTGGTCGGCGTTCAGCTCGGGCAGCTGGTCGAGGACGAGTTGCTTGTAGGCGGCGTTGGTGACCACCAGGAAGTTGGAGGCTGGCACGAGGGGCAGGAAGCGCTCGAAAGTGGCGCGGATGAAGCTCTTGCCCGTACCGAGTACGTCGAGGAACTGTTTGGGGTAGTTGTTTTTGCTCAATGGCCAGAAGCGGCTTCCGATGCCGCCCGCCATAATGACACAGTATCTTTTCATGGCTGGGTGAATGCTATATTTCTACGGTACGGGCGCGACGGAGTTCGAAGTCTCGTCCGAGGTATTTCTCACGCACGTCAGGGTCGGCGGCCATCTCCTCGGGGGTTCCATGGTGGAGCACAGAGCCTTCGTAGAGGAGGTAGGCGCGGTCGGTGATGGCGAGGGTCTCGCGCACGTTGTGGTCGGTGATGAGGATGCCGATGTTGCGTTCGCGGAGGTGGGCCACGATGTCCTGGATGTCCTGAACAGCAATGGGGTCGACGCCGGCGAAGGGTTCGTCGAGGAGGAGGAACATGGGGTCGTTGGCCAAGGCGCGGGCAATCTCGGTACGGCGTCGTTCGCCACCGCTGAGTTGGATGCCCTTGCTCTTCCGGATGTGCTGTAGTCGGAACTCGTCGAGTAGCGACTCAAGTTTCTCGCGTTGTTGCTCTTTTGTAAGGTCGCTCCGGAACTCGAGGATGGAGGCGATATTGTCCTCGACGCTCATCTGGCGGAAGACCGAAGCTTCCTGGGCGAGGTATCCAACACCAAGTTGGGCGCGACGATACTGTGGCAGACCGGTGATGCGGAGGCGCCAAGGGCCTTCTGCCGGACACTCGGCCTTGCTTTCACGAAAGACAGGATGTTGACGGTCTGCCTCGCAGGTGCTCTCCATGTAGACGCTGCCGGCATTGGGCTTGATAATGCCTACCACCATGTAGAAGGTGGTCGTCTTGCCGGCGCCGTTGGGGCCCAGAAGGCCGACGATCTCGCCTTGACTCACCTCGACCGAGACTTGCTTTACCACCGTCCGTGAACGGTATATCTTGACGACCTTGTCGGTGTATAGTTTCATATTATTCCCTCTCTAAGAATGTCATGTATGTGTACGATACCGAGGTAATGGCCGTCAGCATCGACAACAATCAGTTGGGTGATCGAGTTGGCGCGCATCATCTGGAGGGCCGTGACGGCGTACTCGGTGTCAAGGATGCGCTTAGGATTGGTGTTCATGATGTCGGCGGCATGCCTGGGTTCATGGAAAGTCTGCATCATACGGCGAAGGTCGCCGTCAGTGATGATGCCGCTGATGGTGCCATCGGTGCCCTCGACGACCGTGCATCCCAGCCTCTTGGAGGTCATCTCGAGAATGGTGTCCGGAATGGTGGCATCGGGCGGCACTGAGGGCCGTTCATTCTGCACGTAAAGGTCTGATACACGGAGGTAGAGTTTCTTGCCCAAGGCTCCACCTGGGTGGAAGCGTGCAAAATCACGCGCCGAGAAGTTACGGCACTCGATGAGGGCAACCGCCAAGGCATCGCCCATGACGAGCTGTGCAGTGGTGCTGCTGGTGGGAGCCAGGTTGTTGGGGCAAGCCTCGTGCTCGACGGTGGTGTTCAGCACCAGGTCGGCTTCGTGTGCCAGGAACGAATCAACATTGCCTACAATAGCGATTATCTTGTTGCCAAAGTTCTTGATGAGCGGAAGCAATACTTTGATTTCCGGAGTATCACCACTCTTGGAGACGAATATCACCACGTCGCCAGGGCGCACCATGCCAAGGTCACCATGGATGGCGTCGGCAGCATGAAGAAAAAGCGCTGGGGTGCCTGTCGAGTTAAACGTGGAGACAATCTTGGTGGCGATATTGGCACTTTTGCCGATACCCGTCACTACCACCCTACCTGTGGTCGAAAAAAGGGTTTCGACGGCCTCGGCGAAGCTGTCATTGATGTGTTCACTCAGGTTCTCAATAGCTTTTTTTTCATCTGCAATTACCTGAGTGGCAATTTGTTTTATCTCTTCTCGGCTTTTCACGGAGAAAAATATTTTGTCAGTTAGATGTTTTTTAGTACCTTTGTAAAACTGAATTAGGTAACGTTCCATTACTCAAATTATTGCCTGTAAGATGAAAGATTTACACACCTACCTAAAAGAAATATTCGGTTTTGACAAGTTCAAAGGCGACCAGGAGGCCATTATACAAAGCCTGCTGGATGGCAACGACACCTTTGTCATCATGCCTACCGGTGGTGGCAAGAGTCTCTGCTACCAGTTGCCTGCCATGATTCTCGATGGAACTGCCATCGTGGTTTCGCCACTGATCGCCCTCATGAAGAACCAAGTCGATGCCGTCCGCTATACCTCAGGCACCACCGATGTGGCCCACTTTCTCAACTCTTCTCTCTCTCGTGTACAGCAGAACGAGGTCAAGGATGACCTCATGCACGGGGGCACCAAGCTACTCTATGTAGCTCCCGAGACCCTCTCCAAAGAAGAGACCATCGAGGTGCTACGACAAATACCCATCTCCTTTTTTGCCATCGACGAGGCTCACTGTATCTCAGAATGGGGCCATGACTTCCGTCCCGAATATCGGCGCCTGCGTGAAGCCATCAAAGCCATCGAACCTAAAGTACCCATCCTGACCCTCACCGCTTCAGCCACCCCAAAGGTTCAGCAAGACATCATCAAGAACCTGGGCATGGAGCAAGCCAAAACCTTCATCTCAAGCTTCAACCGCCCAAACCTCTACTACGAGGTGCGTCCCAAGCCTGCCGACACGATGCAGCTGCACAAGGAGATCATACGCTTCATCAAGGAGAACCCCAACAAGAGCGGCATCATCTACTGTCTCACGCGCAAAAAGGTCGAAGACCTGGCCGAACTGCTGGTCATCAACGGCATCAAAGCCCTCCCCTACCATGCAGGACTCGACAACAAGGTGCGTGCCGAGAATCAGGACAAGTTCCTTACCGAAGAGGTCGACGTCATTGTGGCCACCATTGCCTTCGGCATGGGTATCGATAAACCTGATGTGCGCTTCGTCATCCACTACGATATCCCCAAAAGCATCGAAGGATACTATCAGGAGACCGGCCGTGCAGGCCGTGACGGCGGTGAAGGCCGTTGCATCGCTTTCTACAGCGAACAGGATGTCGAAAAGCTCTATAAGTTCTTCTCCGACAAGAACGCTTCCGAGCAGGAGATGGCACGTCAGCTAGTACAGGAGATGGTTTCCTACGCCGAAAGCTCGGCCTGCCGCCGACTGAACATTCTGCGCTACTTTGGCGAAGACTATAATGAGACCTATTGTGGCAACTGTGATAACTGCCTCCATCCGCGTCCGCAGGTTGAAGCCAAGGAGGAAATGGTCATGGCCCTCGAGACCATCCTCGCCATGAAGCAGGCCTTTAAACCCAAAGACATCGTCGATGTCCTTATGGGCCGCAAGAATACCAATACCCGCAGCTATCATCTAGACCGCCTCGAGCAGTTCGGTAGTGGCATCGACATCCCCTCGGCGGGGGGCTCGGCCGACCTCTTCTGGAAGGCCGTACTCCGTCAAGCCCTCTTTGAGAAACTGGTACAGAAAGAGGTGGAGCAGTATGGAGTCCTCAAACTCACCCCGGCTGGACATAAGTTCATCAAGAGTCCTTACGCCATATACGTCACCCCCGATCACGACTACAACGCCACCGACGAAGATGAGGAAGAGGAGCTGATCGGTGGTGCCGGCGGAGCCTCGGCCGCAGGCGACGAAGCACTCTACGTACAACTCAAGAGTCTACGTCGCAGCATCGCCACCCGCGAGAAGATACCCGCCTACGCCATCTTCGAAGATACATCGCTGAAGGACATGACTCTCCAGTACCCCTGCTCGGTCGAAGAGCTCTCCCACTGCTCGGGCGTAGGTATTGCCAAAGCCCAAAAACACGGCGGTCCCTTCATTGAACTCATCAAGAAGTACGTCGAAGACAACGACATCGAACGGCCACAGGACATCGTCATCCGCTCAGCGGCCAACCGCTCGGCCAACAAAGTCTACATCATCCAGAGCATCGACCGCCGCAAAAGCCTGGAGGACATCGCTGCTGGCAAGGGTCTCACGATGGACGAACTGCTGACCGAGATGGAACATATCATCAGCAGCGGCACCAAACTCAACATCGACTACCATATCGAAGAACAGATCGAACCCGAGCACCAGGAGGTGCTGATGGACTATTGGCGCGAGTCGGAAAGCGGTTCACTCCAGGAAGCCTACGCAGAATTTGCCGACGATCCCGACTACACCGAGGAGGAGATACGCCTGATGCGCATCAAATTCCTGGCCGACGTGGGACACTAACACTAGTGAAATATATAGCACATAAAGCCCTTTTGATCATGCTGTTGCTAGCAGCAAGGGGGCTTGTTTGCCATGCTCAGACTTCCGGATCGGCCTACCTGATTAACCACGACACCGTCCATGTCTCCAACTGCCGTAATTCGATGGGAACGTTGACATTTATGCTATCCGATTCCACGGTCGATGCATGGGCTACCGTCGACGGTGCCGGGCAACCCATAACACTCGTCATTAGCGGCTACATGAACCTTTTTTACCCGGGAAACTACGATATAAAAGTGTGGGATGGTGATACAACCGGCGGAATACTGCTTTTTTCGACCCATTATACCGATAATGTACCCCAGGATTCAGTCGTCGTCCCCAGCGGTAACGCCACCATACAGATCTCAGGCAATGGCTTCCCGGTTGGTTTCTATTTTTCAATTATTTGGAGAACTCCGCAAACTGCTTCCTACTGTACCAGTCCGCCAAACGGCTTCTTCGTCGCCAACACTACCAGTCATTCGGTTGACATAGTCTGGGAGTCCAACGGACAACAAATCATGGTCGTTATCGAGGACGATACCACCTACCATTACAACGATACCATCCATGTTGGCGGTCTCGAGGCAAATACCCACTACTCTGTCGACATCTGTTCCGTCCTCGAGCGCGATCATCCTTGCTGCCACTCCCACCTCGATTTCTACACCGACCCTATCCCCTATCTGGGCTGCCCCGATCTGACCGATTTGCACGCCAACTTTGTGCGAGGTGAGTATAACTCGAATATAGGAATGAATATAGGAATCGTCGATAGTGAAGCGACCCCCGGATTCAACCGGCACATGGTTTGTACCGACACCAATCAGCGGGATCCCGAGACAGCCTATCAGCTTCGTACCGTCTTCCCCGGGTCGACACGCTCCGTAAGGCTGGGCAACTCCAGGTGCGGCGCCGAGAATGAATCCCTATCCTATCACCTACATATCGACACCACCTACTACGCCCTGCTCCTGCTGCATTACGCCGTCGTGATGCAAAACCCCGATCACACCCCCTCCCATCAGCCACATTTCCGGTTGGAGATACTGGACTCCAACAGTCATGTCATTGACCCCACCTGTGGCACAGCCGACTTTACAGCCAGTACTTCGTTGGGATGGAACGACAACAATGGCACCCTCTGGAAAGACTGGACCACCATAGGCTTTGACCTGACACCCTATCACGGGCAGAACATCATAGTACGTTTCTCCACTCGAGACTGTGCCGAGGGTGGACACTTCGGCTATGCCTACTTCAACGCCGAGTGCCGCATCAAGTCGGCCACCGCCGAATACTGTGCCTCGCCCGACAGCAACACCATGACCGCCCCCGATGGCTTCTACTATCTTTGGTATTTCGACGACCCCTCCGACACCGTATCCACCAACCAGACCGTCCATTTCTCCAACACCGACGCCCTGCTCAACTGCCGTCTCATCTCGACCGAGAACCCCGACTGCTGGGTCACCCTCAACACCTACGCCGGCTACCGCTGGCCACTGGCCATCATCGACACCCTCTACACCGAGTCGCTCGGCTGCGACGGCCACCGCGTCTTCTTCACCAACCTCAGCACCGTCACCGACAACAACGGCAACTCCACCGGCGAACCCTGCGAGACGGCCCTGTGGTACTTCGGCGACAACTACATCTCGTCCAACTATTCTGCCTCGCACATCTACCGCGATTCGGGCGATTACACCGTGAGTCTCATCGCAGGCATCGCCGGCGACCAGTGCCGTGACACTACCACATTCAACATTCACATACCAGACTACTACATCTCGGCCGACAAAGACACCTTTGCCTGCGACACCTTCTGGATCGAAGGCATAGCCTATCTCCACGACACCCTGGGGCCCAAGTACCGCGTGCACCACCCCGACGACTGTGACACCCTCTACACCCTCCACCTCAACGTCCTCCACTCGCTCCAGACCCTTCTGGCGACCGACACCTTCTGCTACCTCGACACCTACACCTGGCACGGGCAGACCGTCGGCGCCGGCAACGAAGCCATCACCACACCCGCCCGGCACCGCCTGGTCGACACCCTGGTCGCCGCCAACCGGTGCGACTCGGTCGTCATCCTGCCCCTCGTCCAGATGCCGCCACCTCCCCTCGACATCGACTACCGTCCCGACTGCTCGCACCACACCTACACCCTCATCGCCACCACCGACCTGCCCTACCTGCGCTGGAGTTCCGACCCGCCCGACTCCGTCATCGATGGCCATGAAACCGACAACCCCCTGGTTGTCGAGCCCCTCGGCATCACCACCTACTACCTCATGGCCGACCTCACCGATTCCTTCGCCTGCCCCGCCCTCGACAGCATCGGCCTGCAACCCGTCAGTTTCCCCTCGGCACGGCTCAGCGTCAACCCCGAAGCCCTGACCTACGACACCCCGATGCTCACCGCCCACGACATCAGCCGCCTGCAGGTGGGACGCCATTGGTTGCTCGTACCCTACCCCGCTGCCGACACCCTGCTCCTGACCGAGACCTCGCCCACGATCACCTACCCCGTCATGGGACTCGACATCGATAGCATAACCGTCATCCTGGCCATCGGCGACGACCATACATGCTCCGACACCACCAGCCAGACCGTCCCCTTCATCCGGTCGACGCTCTGGGTGCCGAACATCTTTACCCCCGACCGCGACGACAACAACCGCTTCGCCTTCGTGGCCACCGGCCTGACGCTGTCCGAGCTGTCCATCTACAACCGCCAGGGTCTCCTGGTCTACCGCACCACCGACCCCGCCACCGGTTGGGACGGCACCCACGACGGTCGCCCCTGCCCCCAAGGGGCCTACGTGTGGTTTCTCCGCTATCAGACCGACACTTTCCCGGGGGTCTGGCAGACCGCCACGGGCACCGTCACCCTCGTTCGCTGACACCCCTTCCTTTTACGTTCAATAATTAAATCGTGCACGACCTATCTGTGTCAGTGCATCGTTTGTGGTATTTTCACATACGCCTGCTATCATTAACTTATTTTAACCTAATCAACACCTAATGAACGACTACTTATCTCCTACTAAACCAAGTGTTAACAAGGGGTTAACAAGGAGAAGAGTAGGAGTTGAGTAGGAGTTGCTGGCTAGTTGACTGGTTGTCAAGAGGTGTTTTTAGGGTTATGTTAAATAGGAATGTGGCGGCTGAAGCCGTCGGAAAAGGGCCAAAAGGAGTCCGAAAAAAGGTCGTGCACGATTTAATTGTAGTTTCAAGCAGGGGTCACAGGTGGGTCGGTGTGATATTTTTTTCGGCCGTTGGGTGTGTTTTCTTTGCACAAATGGGGAAAAATGCCTATCTTTGCCGATTATTATATATAGTGATGAAACATATTAAATCTCTGGTTATCTTGCTACTGACCCTCGGCAACGCCCTGTGGGTGCAGGGTCAGGCCGACTCGGTCGATGTGCTGGACTACGATGTGAGCCTCGACCTGAGCGCCGGAAAACCCTTTGCTGGCGACGCCACGCTGACCCTGCGGATGCTGCAGCCCTGCCAGTCGATAGGCCTCAGCCTGCGCGGCACAGCCGATTCGGTATGGGTCGACGGGACGGCGGTCGCGGCCGACCTCGGCAGCATCCCGACCGGTGGCTACGCCGCGGGCGACACGCTGTCGGTGCGCGTCTGCTACCACGGCTCCGGCTACGTGGAGCCCTACGGCTTCGGCGGCTTCCACTTCGACAACGACATAAGCTACAACCTGGGGGCGGCTTTCATGATCGACCCGCATGTCATCGGCGCCGCCTTCGTGCCCTGCCGCGACAACTTCCAGGATAAGGCCACCTATACGTTGCGGATACACACACGCACGGGCTGGACAGCCGAGTGCAGCGGACAGCTGATGTCGCGCACCGTCGAGGCCGACGGCACGGAACGGTCGGTGTGGCGCATCGCGCAGCCGGTGTCGACCTATCTGGTCGGCATCAGCCAGGCGGCATGGCACCGCATCCAGGGCAGCGTCAACTCGCTCCACGGCAACTACCCCTTGACGCTGGGCTATACCACACAGGACAGCGCCTCGGTGGCCCAAGCCTTCGCCGGGCTCGACCTGGTGGTGCCGATGTTCGAACAATGCCTCGGGCCCTACCGCTGGAACCGCATCGGATACATCGCCACGCACAAGGGCTCGATGGAGCATGTGAACAACATCGCCCTGGCCGATGTGCTCATGGACAACACCGCGGAACAGAGCCAGATGACCATAGCCCACGAACTGGGTCACGCCTGGTTTGGCAACTTGGTGACCTGTGCCGGCGAGGAGGACATGTGGTTCAACGAGGGAGGTGCCTCGTTCACCAGCGAACTGGCCATGCAGGCCACCCATGGACGCACGGCCTCGGACAAATACTATCAGACCAACCTGGAGTCGGTGCTGCGCACCACCCACATCACCGACAACGGCTACCGCCCCCTGAGCCCCATGCCGCACGACTACACCTACGGCTCGACAACCTACGAGAAGGGTGCCCTGGTGTGGCATTCGCTGCGCGGCTATCTGGGCGACAGCCTCTTCTACAGCGCCCTGCAGCGGCTCATGGCCGACAAGGCCTTCGGCAACGTCCACGCCACCGAGGTGCGCGACTCGCTGAGCGCCTACACCGGTGTCGACCTGACCGACTTCTTCCAGTTCCACGTCTTCAGCCCCGGCTTTGTGGATTACCGCGTCGACCTGCAGGAAGCCAACTGCGTCAGCGATGTGGTCAGTCTGCGTCTCCGCCAGCAGACCGTCGGTGGCACCGACACAGTGCGTTCCACACGCCTGCCCGTCACCTTCTTCAGCAGCAACGGTCAGCAGAGCAAGTTCTGGATAGAGAGCGAGGAGGCCAACACCTTGCACACGATACGCCTGCCCTTCGTGCCGGCCTACTATGTGATAGACTACGACATGGAGATATCGGACGCCGCCACGCTGGCCGTCTTCAAACGCCACCAGGCCTACTCGAACGAGCTGGTCCACTTCCGCTACAGCGGTGACCTGCCCGCCGACGCCCCCCTCGTGGTCGAGCATCACTGGGGTCGTCCGTGGGACCTCGAGGGCGTTGAGGGCATCATACGTCCGGCCAATCGCTACTGGATGGTGCGAGGCCCCCAGGAACAATACGAAGGAGTGCAGGGGTTGTTCCACTATTTGCGCGAAGGTGGCAGCACGAATGACTACGCCCACCTCGACCGTGGCTTCATCTCCAAGATTGCCTCGGTCGATTCGGTGGTTCTCTTCTACCGCGCCCATGCCAACGATGCCTGGCAGGCAATATCACACCGTCACACGGGTACCCACGAGGGTTACTTTGTGGTCGACAACCTGCGTACGGGCGAATACGCCCTGGCGGTGGCCGACACCAACCTGCTCTCGATTGCCGACCCCTCGGCATTCGACAGCCAACGCATGTCGATGGTGCTCTTTCCCAACCCTGTGGCACAGGGTGAGACCTTGACATTGGAGGTGCCCACCGACGAGAGCTTCACGGTACGCATCGTCGACACCGCAGGACGGCGCGTATGGCAACGCCGCGGATGCCGCAACGGCCAAAGCATAAGCCCCCGGTTGGCGTCGGGAACCTACATGGTAGAGATTGAAAATAAAAACGTATCTTTGCAGTCGAAATTGATAGTGCTATGAAAATATCGAAAATCATTCTGGCCGTGTTGCTGACGGCCTTTGCGATGAATGCCAACGCCCAGTATTCACAGTTGGGCAAGAACCACGAGTTCATGCTGAAGCTCGAGCTGGGCTACGCCCCCTTTATGGGTAATGTCGGCGTGGCAGGCGAACAGGGTTACAACATCGACAAGTTCCAAAATGCCGCGGGAGTCAATGCCATGGCGGGTGTCAACCTGAGCCAAGACTGGTTTGTGGGTGGCGGCGTGGGTTACAATTACTACCACAATCCGCAGCAGGGTATCGTGACACCGATGATGGGTGTGAACCTCTTTGCCGACGTTGACTTCCGCCCCATCTGGCAGGGTCTGATGGGACTTGACTACCAGCCGTCCACCATTCGCTGGGCTCCGATGATCGGGATGCGCGCAGGTGTGAGCATGCTGCTCGACCACCCCGCCTATGGATCGCCGATAACGCCGCTGGTTGAGCTCTACGGCGGTGTCAACTGGTTTTACCTGCATGGCTTGCGCAACATGGCGCACAACTGGCATGCCTTCTACGCCACCGTCGGTGTAGCCTGCCTACAACAGACCATCTTCCTGCCTATCCGCATCGGTTGGCGTTGGTAAACACATCCTCGCGGCGGGAATTTCATCATTAATACACTAAAGCCACCATGCAGAGTACTCGTCAGAACAAGATATGCCGCCTCATTCAACAGGATATGGGCGACATTTTCCTCAAGGAGATGAAGTCGGTGCTGGGCCCATCGCTCATCACCGTCACCAATGTCAAAATCACTCCCGACCTCTCCATTGCCCGCATCTATGTCAGCATCATGGTCATCGGACAGGGTACGCCCGACGGAATACTGGCCTTGATACGTGAAAACACCTCCGATCTGCGGCGCCGTCTGGGACTGCGCGAAGGCAAACAGTTGCGTATCATTCCGCAGTTAGAGTTCTACCTGGACGACACGCTGGACTATATGGAGAACATTAATCGCCTGCTAAAACAGTGAGGCTGGAACATCTCATCGCCGTACGCTATCTCTTCGGCCGTCGACAGCGGTCGGTGGTTACCGTCATCTCGTGGATTTCACTCATCGGACTGATGGTAAGTACTGCGGCGTTGATCATTGTTCTATCGGTCTACAACGGCATCGGCGACCTCACCAAGAGCCTCTTCGGCACCTTCGACCCCGAGCTTATCATCGTGCCAGCCCAAGGCAAGACCTTCCATACCTCCGCCCTTGACGTCAACACCCTGGGCCATATCGACGGGATCGAGACGGTAGCCCAAATGGTCGATGAGACGGCATGGATCACCTATGGCAGCAATCAGGCCATCGTACGCCTACGAGGTGTCGACGCTAACTACTATAGTGTCAGCGGTCTCGACACCCTCGACGCCTTGGTTGTCAGAGAACAGTGGTCGTCGGATGAAGACTCTTACCTGCTTGTGGGAGGGGAAATATACTACAACCTCGCGATGAGGCTCCACTCCAACCATCCAGCAGCCGTCCATATTCCCAAACGCGGCTCCACCACCATGGGTTTCACTATGGATCAGGCCTTCAACACAGGTTACGCCTACCCCGCCGGTTACTTCTTCATCCAGCAGGATATCGACCGCCAGTATGTGGTCACCAACATCGATTTCGTGCGGCGTCTGATGGACTACACATCCGACGAGGTCAGTGCCTTGGCCCTCAAACTCAAGCCTGGGGCCAACGTCAAAAAGATCAAACAAGCCATTGAGACACAGTATGCCACACCCCTGCAGCTCCTTGTCAAGGACCGTTACGACCAGCAACCGCTCTACTACAAGATATTCCGCTCCGAGCGTCTAGGCATCTATCTCATCCTTTCGCTCATCGTACTCATCTCCACCCTCTCGTTGGTGGCCTCACTTTCGCTGTTGGTAATCAACAAGCGGCGCGACATTTTCATCCTCCAGAGCATGGGGCTCACCCAGCGACGCCTGCGACGCACCTTCCGCGCCGAGGGAATACTCATCTGTGCCGTCGCCGTTGTGGCGGGTCTGATCATCGGCTTTATCGTCTGTTGGCTGCAGCAACGCTTCGGCATTGTCCGCATGGGCGACGGCAATTTCGTTGTCAGCACCTTCCCTGTGGCCATGCGTGGCATCGATTTCCTGGCCACTTTCCTGCTTGTCATGGCCATCAGCACCGCCTCTGTAACCCTCACTGTACAACGTGCCAAGATATGAAAAGAAGACTCCGCCTACTGATATTCCTGCTTGTAGCCACCCTTGTCTGTGCGGCCTGCAGCTCGAACGACCACATGTATCGCCATAACCGCAGCCATTGCGACTGTCCTACATTTTGACCACCGAAGAACGATACCGCCGCATTCTCAGCAATCACCTGCCTGCGCAGGCGGTCGACGGGGTGTATGAATACCTCAACCGCCACCGTGTCCATTTCCATATCAGTCGCCAGCGTACCAGCAAACTAGGCGATTACCGCTGGCCTCAAGGCGATCACAACTACCACGAGATCAGCATCAACGGCGACCTCAACGCCTACCTCTTCCTATGGGTCTTCCTACACGAGGCCGCCCACCTGGAGACACATCTGCATTACAAGAACGTACAACCCCACGGCCACGAGTGGCAGACCGAGTACGCGTGCCTGATAGCCGCCCACGCCGCCCTCTTCCCGCCCGAGGTGCAGCCACTGCTGGCCCGCTATGTGCGACGCATTCCCCTGAGCCGGCCGGTACATCAACAGATTGAGGCCGCACTACACCGCTACGACCCCGACTACCGTCCCGAGGAGCACCTCACCCTCGACCAACTGCCTGCCGGCAGCCGCTTCCGCCTTCGCACACGGCCCGACATGGAATTCCAAAGCCTTGAGCGCCGGCGCACCCGCTGGCTCTGCCTCGACCCCCACACCGGACGCCGCTACACTGTCAGCGCCTCGGCCGAAATAATCCAAGAAAACAATAACTTTTAATCCTCACCCCATGCACTGGATCATACTCATCATAGCCGGTTTTTGCGAAGTGGGCTTCGCCTTCTGCCTCGGCAAGGCCAAAGGTCTTGTCGGACTGCCCTACTGGGAATGGATGGGCGGTTTCGTAGTGTTCTATATTCTCAGCGCCGTACTGCTGGCCAAGGCCACCGAAGCGCTCCCCATCGGCACCGCCTACCCCGTCTGGACAGGCATCGGTGCCCTCGGGTCGGTACTGCTGGGCATATTCGTATTTCACGAGCCCGCCACCTTCTGGCGCCTCTTCTTCATCACAACGCTGGTCATCTCCATCGTCGGACTGAAGATGCTCTCAACCGAATAAGGAAACTATACCTGCCGGAAACGCACCCCGTTGAGCGATACACTCATGGTCCGCAAATCCTCGTCGAGGCCATGAACCACGTTGTACATGTTGAGCATGGTGGCCGTCAAGGTCAGGCTGACCGTGCAAGCGTTCAGGTCGAGGGCGGTGACATTGCCCGAACAGTAGAGCTGTCCGTCGCGGTTGAGGGCAATCCATCGCGGAAAAGCCTCACCGCTGTAGGTCACCAGGTCGCCGTCGCCATGCTCGAGGTAGAAGCATGAATAGACCGTGTCGCCGTGCGACTGGTAGGCACCCGTCTGGGGCGGCAGGTTGAAACCCGCGATTGGCCGCGTCAGGTCCTCGTCCGACTGCAGCACCTGCATCTGTATCATCGGGTAGCCGACGGCCATGTCGAACATCAGCACCCCACGGCCGTACCATGTCGTGCCGTCGAAGGTGACCGCGATGTCGGGATTCGTCTGGCCACCGGGGCCAGGACCGGGACCCGGCACCTCGCCCTCGGCAAAGAAGGCCGTCAGCGACATGTTGCTGGTCAGGTAGATCACCCGCGGATTCTCCGTGTTGCCATCGCTCCATTTGACGAAGTGATAGCCCTGGGCGGGGATGGCACGGATGGTCACCTCGGCGTTGCGGACATATTCACCGCCACCCTCCACGGAGCCGTATTCCATGGGACTGGCAATCAGCAAAAGCTTGCACATATCTTCGCCACAGCCGACCGCCAGCAGGCACATCGCCAGCACGGGCAGCAGGGATTTGAGCAGATTTCTCATATCGGTTTTTGTTTCAATCATTAACCTATCGCCCTAGCATCCAACACCTTATCAGCATCCGGCACACTGGGGTTCATTTTGCAAATATAGTCTTTTTTCCAAAACCAGCCAAAGCAAATTCGCCCGAAAAGCATCCAAACATATCAGATCGGATTATCCATCCGGCTGTCTGTCAATCAGTTCCAACACTGTCAAGCTCGTAAACCGCACAATATCAGACCAACGCCCTATCAACTAGCTGGTAACTTGCTGAACACTCCCTAGAAACCAGGGAGGTTTCAGCAAGTATCCAGCAAGGTGTCAGCTAGAAAAGAGCATAAAAACCTGAAGATGAGCGATTAATAAACGTTAAAATCACATAACACATTGGCAATCATCCAGTAAACAATTCAGTTGGAAACAGGGGCAAAAATATTTTTTTATCACGATTGTGCTTTTTTTCGTATCTTTGACATGCCTAAATGCGAGGCGCAAAACACTTAAAAAAATAAAAATCAAACAAATACATAAAAGATGAAGATACTAGTTTTGAACTGCGGAAGTTCGTCGATCAAATATCAGCTGGTCGACATGGCAAACAACGCCCAGGTGATGGCCAAGGGTCTGCTGGAGCGCATCGGTCTGGAAATGGGTGAGTTCACCCACAAGTGGAACGGTCAGAAGCACTACGAGCAGGTGCCCATCCCCGACCACACGGCCGGCATCAAGATTGTCCTCAACGCCCTGATCGACCCCCAGATGGGCGTCATCAAGGATTTCAACGAGATAGGTGCTGTCGGCAACCGCGTGGCCCACGGCGGCGAATCGTTCGACCATAGCGTGCTGGTCACCGACGAAGTCATCGAGAAGATCAAGGCCCTCACCCCCCTGGCCCCGCTGCACACCCCCGGTAACCTGGCCGGTATCTACGCCATGCGCGAGGTGCTGCCCAACGTGCCGCAGGCCGTGGTGTTCGACACCGCCTTCCACAGCACCCTGCCGCCGAAGAGCTACCTCTACGGTGTGCCCTACGAGTACTACGAGAAGTACGGCGTGCGCCGCTACGGCTTCCACGGCACCAGCCATAAATTCGTCGCCGAGAAGGCCGCCAAGATGATCG
>JAEEGL013441332.1_pt1 | contig 20497 bp, 11 predicted proteins | sample 9134231 | NCBI WGS metagenome assembly JAEEGL01 (sample SAMN16246548, study PRJNA631951) | gut metagenome | biome: gut microbiome; feature: rumen; material: fiber-attached | host: Bos | place: Iran: Karaj | collected 2018-10
GGAACGTTCCAGACAGCTTAAAGGGTCAAGCTATACGGGAGATTGTTTATCAATATAAACAGGCAGAAGCTTTACGCTATCAAAATATAAATAGCTTGTATGATTCCGTTGGCTACGAGATTGACACAATGGAAAATGTCAATATACGTTCCTATGAAATCATAAAAGCAAAAGATGGCGATACGATTTCCGTCGACTATTCTTATTTCAGCCAAAAACAAGACATAATTGCCGTATTATGTGAAGACAATCCATATTATATGGCACACGAATCCAATGGAATTATTTACGTTTCTAAAATTGCTGATGACGAAAATCCTGTTATCCATAACGGATATTATTATATAGACGGCCGCGAATATTATTATTTTGCCAATTACAAAGATGAAAAAGCTAAACGCGTTGATGGTGTAGATATTGAAAACGGTGAAATAATAAATAATATCCTTCTGTTAAAACAATACGCCGTTAATTATCTTGAAAATTCTGTTATGGAACGCAATATGATGGATATTCATTGCATCGTAGATTTTATGTATCCAAAAAACGATGCCAATAAAGATCCATTAAAACATATTGGTGCCTGTGAATCATTTGCTGCATGGCATGATTACGATATGAGTCGTAGCCTGACAAAATACAAAAACGGTTACGCTACTATGTTTTCTTCAAAAGATAATGGATATGCGTTATTGGATATTACAGAAGCCTTAAAAGATCACACAACCATCAGTTGTTTATATACCGGGAATCTTCGTTTTGCTTTAGGCAGAGAAATCAGAATATTAAATGAACAAGCTTTAAAATCTGTGTTCTGTAAAAAGATTGGAACTTTTACCGTATTTAAAGATATAGCATATTATACAGATACAGAATTAGATATTTCACAATATCGATATTATCTAATTGTAGAAGGTGGCGGAACTTTAGATGAGATTCTGATTCATGATGCACTTACAGAAACAGATATTGAAGCATGGCATGTTAAAGGAATTGATGTTCTTGGTTTAGTAACAGAAGAAAAAGAAACCGTAACAAAAGAAATAGATCTTGAATATTCTTCTGATTTCATGTCATATTTTGATTTAGAAACGAAACCAGATGGATATTTGCGTCCTGGTACCACAGTAGATTGGAACATTACAAGGCTTAAAGATATAAACATAGAGAAAGTTACAACACAAAACTTCTTGCTACGGAACAATGTATGGATTGCTCAATCCAATAATGCTGTTCTTGAAACAAAGCCAATACAATTAAAGTATGCAAGATCTATTTATAAAATGGCCTTTAAAATTAATGATTTGATTGAAGACTGTTTTAAAGGTTTTACCATTAAAGTATTTGCTGCAGCTTCTGATGATGGAACATATACACAGATCGCAGAAGCAAAAAACGCGAATATCGTTAACTTTACTATCTCTCATGCTCAACCATGTTTAAAATTTCGAGTAGAAGCTAATGAGGGTAAGATCGTTCGTCAAATAGATTTATTCGCGATATATAAAGAAGATACTCAGGCAGATCTCTCTATCTTCTATAATATTCAAGGATCAGCCGTAACTAAAGTATTAGATATTGGCGCCAAGGGAAATTATAAATTTAAAGAAGTCTTGGCTTCTGAAGATAGTGAATGGGATGCTATTTATATTCGTGCTGCCAAAGAATCCACAAATCAGGAGTTGATATGGACTACATGGCAAAATACAGACGCTTTGCCGGAGTTTCCAGGCTATCAACTTTTCCAATTCAAAATTATTATGAATCGGCAAAAGCAAAAAGCCAATATACAAGGATTCCGGTTCGAGGTATTGACCAATGTTTGAATATAATGCTAGAACAGAAGTTATTAATGGTGCTAAGTTCATAGAAAAAGATATTATTCTATTTGATTATAGTTATACAGGAGATATGCTATTTCGTACCGATGTTTCTTTAGCAACATCCGGATTCGGTTTTATTATTGCAGAAGATGATGAACGAGATATTGCATCTTCTGCCAATATCTATCTGATCAAAATCAATAGCAATGATTCTTATGACATTATTTATAAAACAGGATCAGAACAATCTACTATTGATCAAGGATTTTTCTTGTCTGCTGTAAAAGTATATTCAGATAAAAATGTTGTTTTATTTTTCCGTAAAAAGAATGAAAAGCTTTTTATCAATAAGGCAATACAACAAGAAGACGGACGATTTGATGAAGTACCATTAATTGAATATAAATTGCCTCATGATATGGAAGGTTATAAGATCGGTATTTATTCAAATGGTGGCAATACAGTATCTTATGCATCTATTTCTACAGAAGCTCCATCTAATTGGATATCTAATGTATTTAATGCAAATGGTGGACGCATTAAATGGATTAAAAATGGATTCATAATCGATGAAGCAGAATTTGATATTGAAGCAGAATCAGAAAATATAGAAATGAAAGCCGGAACTTATTGGTTTGATTACAAAACTAATAATCCGGATATGAAAGCTTATATTTTTGAATCTTACCGAAAAAAGACAACAGAAAGAAGATCTCGGGAAGAGATTCTTGGATTAGAAACTGGCATTAATACGATGATCGACGAAGAAAAGAATATTTTAAAAGAGGATGGTTCTTTTACGTTGCCAGAAGATCATGCAATTAATGTTCGCTTTAAAGGGAAATGGGGTACCGTTACTGATATTTGTATTAAGAATGAAAAATATGCTGATTTCGTAGAAACAACCTATGGATCCAATCATAGAGATCCTGGACGCTTACTCTTTGATTTAACAAGATTAAAATCAATACGAATTAAAGCCATAATAGAGTCAGTACCATATCAGGATTTATCTCAAGATTGGATATATCATATCTTTCAGCGCGGAAATAATACCGTTGTTCTAGGTCAAGATATTCCAATCGGACAAGAAATTCAATATATATTTACAGAATCTACGGGAAAACTTACTGCAGATGGAAATCTTTTAGCAACAATGCCTACAGGAGACATTCTGTCGGCTTTCTATAATGTTACAGCAAATATCAGAGAACTTATTGTAGTTACTAAAGAAGGGAAAGAAATTAATGTCATACTTCAAAAAACATTTAAGACTACATTAAGTGGAGAAATCACATCGCCAATTATCGTAACTTTTAAAAATAAAAAACCGTTAGAGCTTAGTTCTTCTTTCCGTAGAGCAGTAACAATTAATCAGGAAACAGAAGTATTTCATGCTTATAATCCAATAAATTTAATTCATTACCCGGCACTTACTAATGCAAACATTACAATTTACGGAGTTAAAGCAAATACTCCGTTATATATAGATGGGAAATTAACAACAGATAGAACAAAAATATCCTATACGCCAACAAAACGAGAGTTGCTACATAAAACAATTTCGTTGCCAAGTGATATCAAACTAAAATATCATTGGATTATCGTTTCTTATAATGCTATTCAGGAAGAGAAATATGTTTTTACACCATGGGAAAGAGAGATATTTGATATTAGAAAAAATACACAGATTTACTTGGAACATACACCGTTAGATATCACAGGAAATTGCATCGTGTATGGTATAAAAGACGAAACGTATTTTAATCAAGAACTGCTATATCATATTCCAGGACCAACTTTCGAAAACTTAGTTGATTTATGTTGCTATCAATACACCATTATTCCTCCGGAGAAATATAAAATCACAACATCAGATAAACTTGCATTTGACAGAGAAACCCTACAAGAATATCAATATCTGATCGTTGATTATTTAAAGAAAGATTCTTATTCTGTCAATAAAAAAGATGCCCGCTGGGAAGTAGAAATTTCTTCTAAAGAAAACGAGTATCTGATTATGTATGATTCAAAAGACGGGCTAGTAACAACAGCATTCCAAACGCTGTCTATTGATGCATTAAAGACAGATAATAAGATCCCATTAGAAGAAGGAGACTTTGTTGTTCTGGAGGCCGGATCATGAAAATATATCCATGTGCACATGATGTAAAAATTAAAAAGCAAATTGATTTGGGCGATATTCCGTTATCTTATCTTCAAGGAAATGAACTGAATAAAACTGTTTCAATTCGTATTCTAGATAATTTTACAAATCCTTACAGTAAGAGAAATATACAACCGTATCAAGTATTTGATACAAAAGATATCATGTTCTTTAATAAAAATCTGGAACCGGTTAATCCGTTGCCATACTTAGAGCAACGCGGTACACAATACTATGCAAAGCCGTTACAGGTCATTTCTGAATCTGCTATTCATAATTCAGAAAAATTTACATATTCAGTTTTATTAAAGAAACAAGATCAATATAAAAAATCTACATCGTATGATATTCTAGTTACGGCTGGCAGTTATCAAATAGCAGAAGCATTAGGAAAAATCTGCTGTCACAATGATAAACAAAAAATTTATCCACCCAATGTTATTTTTAATCACCGTACACAGCTAACAGAAGATTTTATTAATCAAGATCCAGCTACGGCAGATTTTTTATTTATTTCCTTGCAAGATTTGGACAGTAGTGCAGAATCATTGCATTTAACTTTATCAGCTTATATTCAAAAATTATTAACAGAACAACATACAAATCTATGGATTTTAGACGAGAGTTTCAGTTATACATATACAGCTGCAGAATCAGAAGAGAATGTACAATATGAAATAGAATCTCCACATATCTTTGCATCAGTAAATGGCTCTACAAATCCCGATGAGGATAATTTGTATTATCGCTTTTATACAAATAAAAAATGGCCAGTTATGCCAGATGATACCTATATAGAATATTTTAAAACTGGCGGCCCACTACAAATTATTAAAAAAGATAATGGTGGATACGTTATATTAAGTCATCCAGACATTATCATAAATAGCGGTAACCATATAAAATTGATAATAGAAACGATTATTTATGTATATTTAAATACGTATTATAATACGCAAACCTACTCGTCTTTTGTAACAGATGATCCTATAGATTATTTTATTAATATAAATAAAAAATATGGACAGTGTCATCCGAGAATTAATTTGCTACGTATTTTAAGTACAGAACGTTTTAATACGGATATCATATATCAGATTATCCAGGTCAATACTAATCAAAACGCTGATTATATAGGAGTTACACGTTTTAGTGATCTTCTTTTTAAGAAGACTTCTGAAAGGCTAAAGGACCGCAGTAAGGGTAATAATATGCTGGTATATACAAATAATAAAACTCTGTTGATTTGTCCAAAAAACAGTGATTTTTTACAGACAATAGAATCTGGTGTTGTTATTTATGACAATAAAGATATGACAATCACCGTAGATCCTATTTTCTCGACCAAGCACAAGATTGCGTCAAATACGACAGAGATAATTTCAATACCAATTGAAGTAGGTCATTATTATCTTATATATTCCAGAACAGATAACATGCTTCTTATTAAAAAAGCAGAAGAAGCCAGTAACGATATTAAACTTGCAGAAATTATGATTCAAGACAGCTTGGATATTGTCTACAAGGATGTTCGTATCCCTGGTGGAGGAGAATGGTCAGAAATACCAAATTACGAAATGATCGATACAGGAAATATTAAAGGTCGACCATTACGTTATGGTGGTTTAATGATTATTCAATTGCCAATTCGTTTTAAAACGATGAAAGCCGAAATCCAGTCAGAAGTAGAAAAACATATGACATCCGGAGATTATCCAATTCTCGTATTTAAGGATTGATACCAATGGGCACAAACATATCAGAAGGCGCAACATACTGGGGTACATATGCATCCTTTATTGAAGTGCCGGAAAAACTAAAATTAAATATATTGGATTTTTCTAGAGGAATCCGATCTAATGAAATTAATGAAAACTTTGATCTAATCAAATATTGGATTGAAGCAGAACGTCTGCGTATTGGCGGATGGGGCATTGTAGAAGGCTTTGAGATGACAAAAGATTTGTCAAATTATTCTGTACATGTAGGCCCTGGGGTTATTATCAATCAATACGGAGAGGAAATCCACGTACCTGAAACAGATCCAAATCTGTTATCACATATTACAGAAGAAGGAAGCTGGAAACGCCTGGTTGAGAACGGATTACGGATTGATGAAAACGGGGTATTAAAATTACAATTTGCTATGTACTCCGTTCCTCATTGCCGTACCATTACTTATGCTCCACCAGCCAGCATGATGGATCCAAGCATAGAAAGAGAATTTACAGTTAGAGTTACTGACACCGGAAGAGAACTAAAACTAAATGGTGATATTCAATCCATCATTGAAAATACACTGTTAATTCCCGAATATGCCGGACAAGAAGTCGATGTAGAATATTATTATTTAAATGATCGTATTGATGGTATATTTTTAAAATCAGACGGATCAGAATATCAATATGAACCAGAATTAATTTCTACATCACCTTCTGAAAATGTAGTTCAAGATTATTTTGATCGCGGATATTATTTAATTGGTTTTGCTTACTGGCATGTAGGAGAAACTATTGATGTAGAGTTCTTTTGCGGTGATAGGACATATCGTCCGGTATATATAGACAGAAACAATATCCTATACTTAAACGGAAAACCATATAAAGAAAAAACCGTTATTTATTTTGTAGAACCAAATCCTCCGCAAGAAAATGATCTATGGTACAACATTGAAGAAGAAATATTATATATCTGGCGACCAGATGAAAATAATATATACGGATGGCAAGTTGTAAATGATCTATCCAGAGCTGTTGTTACTGTTCATCAGTTTACAGTAGCACAAAATCCTGATGATCTTCAGACATTCTCTTTTGAAGGATATCCAGAATTATCTTTTATCCCAGGTATGCATCAGCTGACAATTATTATTGATCAGGTTGTGATAATGGAAGACCAGTACGAAGAAATATATCCGGAAGGTGGAGAAGGTTATGCTTCTGGTACTGGATTCCGGTTAAAACATCCATTAGAACGACCATCAATTGTAGAAGTAAGAATCATTCGAAGTCTAAATACGAACAAAAAACGTCTTGATTTATTTTCTCATGAGGCATTTTATGGTGTCAGCAACTATACAACAATTGTTTCTGCCTCACAAAGAACATTTGCTGTAGAGTGTCAGTTCCAAGCTTTTGCCGCACAGATTGAAGTATTTAAGAACGGACTTAGATTAATTGAAGGAAAAGACTTCAATGGCGTTTTGCTTAACGGTACCACCGCTACTACACTATATACAAATTCTCTTTGCGATAGATTTAAATTATCAGCTGCACCAGCAGTTGGAGATGTTATTTCTTACCGTATTTTACGTCCAGTTGTATCATATTCTAATTTAAAATCTATTGTTGAACAGTATGAAGCCATATCTCAGCAATGTTTAAATAATACAGAAACGTTAACAGGAAGAGTAGATACTTTATCTGAAAATGTTGGAACGATACAAAATGATTACGGAAGAACTCTTCAATCACATTCTACAGATATTTTAAACTTAAAAAATAATAAAATATCTACTTCAGCTGAGCTTGGCCCTGATAATTTAAACGATACTATTAAAAAAGGAATTGTTTCCAAAAAAATAAAATACAATAAAGCAGTAACCAGTCCCGTAATTTTTTTAGGAGAATTTTCCACTACAGATTATTTAACAATTGGATATAAGCCGGTTAACGGAGATATGATCTTGTTAATGGAAGATAAAGATTATACACTTTCTGCTGTAACTGGCGGTATTAATCTTAATTTAACAAGTCAGTGGACAGGAGATGCCACAGCAAAAATTTATGTGACCGGACTTAAGATCGGAGTATAATATATGAATAAGCCGATTATTTCTTATCATGTTTTAGATATAGATGATACATATATAAAACAGGATAATATATATGCCGGTACTTATACCGGAGATGAAACACTAGAAGTAAATCTTCGTATTTGGAATAATTATAAGGGTATAGAAGATGTAGAAGATCTTCACAATTTTAATCTTGTATTAAGATTTTTAACAGAAGAAGATAATGTTCTTCTAAAATATATTTCGCTGGCTGTAACCGATGAAATTGAAATTCCATCTATCATAGAAGAAGATGCCTTAGTTGGAACTTTCGTAGATCCAGTTATTTTATCCGGCAGAGCAAACACGGGATCTGATGAATATAAAAAGAATTATGTGAATATTACAGTTTCATTTAAAGCTGGCGCCCATACTTATTTAAAAGACCACGATTTGAAATCTTTGGTTCTGGAAATAGTAGAACTTTAATTTCCGTAATACTATATACGAAGCAACGAACCAAACTTTCACAGTATACACCAAGAAGGAGCGGCGTAAATGGCGGGAATGTTTGCCACAGTTGCTGATCTGTATCAAAAGGTATCGTTTATCGATTCTTTTATATTCTTTTTATATTGCCTGATCGGCAGCGCAATTTATTTCTTTTTCCGTATATACATGCCGCAGCGGTTAAAAGAACGGGAACGTGAGTTTAAAAATGAGCAAAAGCGCATGGAGCTTACGGAAAAAGCGTTCCAGGAATTGGAAGTAATGCTTCGATCTAACACTGAAACGATCAAAGACTTTTCACAAGCGATTAGCATATTAAATCAAACGTTTGAAAAAGTCTCTGATAAACTATATAGTCACGACGAGCGAACTGCTTACACGAACCAGGTTTTGTCTGAAGTCAGAGATGGGCTAGACGCCCTAAAAGAAAAGGCCCCGACCTCCGAGGCCATAAACCGTATTCATACACGGCTTGACGATCTTGCGAGGGAAGGGGCTTCCAAGAGCGACGTCAAGATGATTGTAGACAAATTGGATCAAGTCAATCAGACAGTACATCAGATCAGCGGTAAAATAAGTTGATATAAAAAAGCCGGAACCGTATTACAATACGGATTCCGGTTATTTTATATCAATATGTCAGCGTAATAACAAAAAGAGATTTTCAAAGTATTTTTAAGGAGATAAATACATGGCAGTAACTCCAAAAGGCGTCCGGATGATCAATAATAACGTGGTCCAATCAGGTATGGCTCTCGTTATGACAGATCGTGACGTGATGGATTGGAATCATATTCCAGACGGTTCCTTATTCGTCCATCCAAAAACGGGCGACATAATGATCAAAGTCGAAGGAGAATCCGATTGGATTCCTTTGCCTGACCATATCAAAAAAGACGGTACGCTGGTTATCAGCCGTGATACGTCTTTACATGTAGAAGTATTTAAGATTATTTCTATAGATGAAGAAAATCATCAGTTTGTATATGAAGATGAAGACGGAAATCGGCAAACAAAAATCAAAGACGAAAACGGTTTTGTATTCCAGTTAAAAGGATCGTATCTACCAGGACGGAATCATTTAACGGTTACATTCGACGATGTCCTAGATCGTTCTGCCGCTTCCGGTGGTATCGTTGAATTAGATGAGCATCGTTTCCGCGTCGTAGAAGATATTCCGGTTGGTACCGAAGTAACCGCTCGATATATCCAATGGGTTCGTATCGGTAATCCGTATCCACGTTGGTATGAAGCATTTGAAGAACCGGAAGCGGCCGAAATAGGCGATTTCTTATTGGATTTAGATGATACCGTAGAAGAATTGTTCGGCGACATCGAAGAACCGACAAGTACAGAACCTAAAGGTAATATTGAATGGTCCCGCATTATCAGTACTCCGACTACGTTATCTGGATATGGAATTCTCGATAACGTAAGTTATGTCGGCCACACTCATTCTGTTAACGACATCGTCGGCTTAACAAACGCAATCAACAGCGGCGTTGATTCCAGAATTCAAAGTGCAATCAATAATATTGTTAACGGTACGACAAAGGTCGGTAAAGCGGCACATGCAGATACCGCAGAAAAGCTTAAAGTTAATAATATAACATACGCTTTGGATACAGCTCAGGCTGGTGGTTCCGGCGCAAAAAATAAAATCGCGTTATACGATGCAAATGGACAAATACCGGTTGCGGCATTACCAACAAAGCTCAAGAATTCTGTATTCGTAAAAGGTATGATTATAGACTGGTATGGGGCTTCTAACGCTATTCCGGCCGGTTGGGCTCTTTGCGATGGTGCAACGCATAATGGCATAGCAACGCCGGACTTACGAAATAAATTCATTATTGGAGCCGGTAGTACATATGCGTGGAAAGCAACTGGAGGAGCAGCTTCTGTTTCCTTAAAAAAAGCTAATCTTCCACCACATGACCATACTCACACGCATAAACATAAACATTCCCGTGGCACAATGAATATCACAGGACGTGTTGGTGCAGCTTTACAAGATTATGCATATCCGACTGGTCCGTTTTATACTGGCTCTCCTCGTGTTCCAGAAGCAGCAGACGGAAACTGGGGAAATTATAGTGTTCACTTTGATGCTTCTAAAAATTGGACAGGATATACATCTGAAGATGCTACGGCTAATTCTTCTTCAACAAATTCTTCCGATTTTAAATCGACAGCGTTTAGTACGCTTCCTCCATATTATGCTTTATTTAAAATTATGTATGTAGGAGTATAACAGATGATCAATGGGAAAATTAAAGAGTGGCACCTTGATCAGGCGCTCTTACAAAAAATAGCGGCTAACGGTTCAATCGATATCGCTACGATCTTAGAAGACTATCTGAAAAAAACAGATATCATCACAAGAGAACAGTTAGAGCCGACATTATTTGACGATGTAACAGATAATATTCAAGATCTTCAAGATGCGTTAAATGCATATCGTATGAAAGATACGGCAATCACATTAGAAGATATTGATTCTGTTTTCAGTAATCTATTGAACACCTTACAGGAACGTTTATCTGCTATAGAAAGTAGTATCAGCGGTTCTATTAATATAGAAGCGTTTATCAATCAAGCCATCGCCGAACAACTGGGATTAAGTATCGATAATGCGGTTGAAGCCGCATTAGGTGAAGCTGTTGATAATGCGATAGACGCTAAAATCGATGAACTGTTAGAGTCCGAAGAAGATTTACGATTACAGAATAAGATTGATGAATCTGTTCAGAATGTAGTTCAAAGTCAAGAATTTATTGACGACATACGGGATACCGTATTTAATTCCGCGGCTAATACGTTTATCACGAAAGACCAACTGGCTTCTACGGAAGAAATTTCTAATCTGCAAAGCGCAATCGATGATTTAAACAGCAGAATGGACGATTCCCAGGGAGAAGACGACGAAACCGAAATTATCGTAACAGAAGACAATCTAGACGAAGAATTAGCCGAAAAAATTAATTCCGCTTATTCTAATTCGGAATCTTTGTCCAATCGGGATTTCATCGAGAAAAAAGACGGAGATCCGGGACAGATACTTATCTATAATCAATATGGCGATCTCGATGTCTCTGATATACTGCTTCAGCTTAATATCGTTACGAACAACGCAGAATTAAACGAACAAGAAGCGGCCTTAGCGGCAGAGATATACGACGCTTCTACGATGGCGCGGTATTATATCGATCGTGATAAATGGAATACGGATTTATACCGGAACAAAAGAATGGAAACTGTTCCGGAAATTCCGGAGCCAGAAGTAATTAATGTTACGATTAGAACCAATAGCGCTGCCAAAGTTTTTGATGAAACCGAGTTAACCGATCAGAATTATACAATAACCGGCTGGCCAGAAGATACTACAGATACCATCAGTGTCGTAGTAACGGGCTCCCAGATAGATATTGGCGAATCTGAAAACAGTTGCGAATACGAAATTGTTAAAAACGATATTCCGACCAAATATGAGTATCAAATCGATATTATTTCCGGAACCTTATCTGTCGTAGAAACAGAAGAAGAGCTCGAAGAATTATTAAATCCGACAACGGATACTGAGCCGGACGATACTTCATCAAACGATGACTTGGACAGCCAGGATAATCTTGATGACAATACTTCTGACGACACAAACGAAGATAATGGTTCCGACGATAATAACTCCGACAATCCGGACACCAATGAGGAGCCAAATAATTCGGAAGATTCTGATGGACCGGTAAAACCCGAAGATCCGGAAGAGCCTGAGGAACCTAACGAACCAGGCACTCCTGAAGAACCGGTAACGCCCATAACTGAATTAGAATATGCCGATTTTAATCTGGCAACCGAGAATCTTCAAACGACCGGCATAACCATAACCATCGACAACGGCATAGTATCTGGCACAAACGAGTCTTTGATCGATACTGCTTTTGTTTGCTTTGGATTCTACGGTACGCGTATTAAATTATATACGACGATTACTACTCCGGCAGAGCCGACGAGGGAAAGTATTAAAGATTATACCGTAATCCTTGATGCAAAAGAACAGTATAACGAGCAGTATTACATGGGCCAGGAATGTGAAAATGCTTGTTTCTTATGCGTCGAAGGACTTAGCGAAGGCGCGCATCGTATCGAGTTCACTATTCCGGCCGATGCCGAATTTAAAATCGATGCAAAAGTTTCGTTAGACAACGAACACGCTGGCTTGTTACAGGCAGAGCATATTAAACTGAAAGATTTTTATAACGGTGATATCTTTAATACCGGCGATTATGTAACCGAACCGGAATATGAAGAACTGAAGAGTGAAAACGTATCTGCTATCACAGTCAACGACTATGCTTCGGAAACGATCGATTTAAACGCAATTAGCCGGCGTTTACTGTATGCAACAAATTCCGGAATCCTGTACTATTGCTACGACAGTTCTATTTTCGCTTTAACAAATCGTTCGTCCGGCGAACAGTCTGGCAGCATTGATCCGGACGATTTGAATCGGTTGGAAACACAGTTACAGGCGTACGTAGATAATAAGTTTGCACAGTTTGTTGACGCAGATTCAACGCCGTTTTAAGGAGACAAACTAAATGGCTGTTTTAAAATATAAATTAAATGACGGTTGGAAACTGTTATATTCAGAATTCTTCCAGAAAGTAGTAGCCATATGCAAACAGGCTTTGCTTCGGAATAAGAATTTATCCGATCTGGACGATATTGCTGAAGCAAGACAAAACCTCGATTTAGATACTCATTATTTGCGGAGAGACAATAATCTTTCCGACGTACATGATGTAGCCGAAGCAAGATCCAATCTTGAACTAGTTAACGAAGTTACGACTCATTGGCATGACACAAGATATCCAAAATTCGATTATCTCGCAAATAATTACGTAAACAAAGCCGGAGATACGATGTCAGGTGCATTAAACTTAGCGAATCACACCTGGAATAAATCTGGTGACGACGCTAATATCGGCGATCGTAATATTGCGGGCAAATTTTGTATCCAAGGACAAAATGGAGAAACCGGTCTTGCACTATATGCTAATGGATCAGATTCAAATTATGGTACATTAAGTTACGACGGTTCTAAATTCATTTTTAACAAACCGCTTAACGTTAACGCAAATGAAGTTGTAAGCGGAACTTTTAAAACTGAAGGTGGATTTCTTCCAGATATTGTCGACACTCCGCAATTAAACGATTATCATCAGAAGCTTAACTTTATTTTCGGTAATCATCCAGCTGGTGCTAATAATCATCTGTCTCCATTTTTTGGCGACGACGGATGCGATTATGGTGGAATCGTTTTTGGTTATCCGTTAAATAAGACTCAAGGATCTTGGGGCGGTGCTATTGCGCAGTTAGTTTTTAACGGAGGAAGCCGATTATTATTCAGAGGACGCGATAGTTATTCCGATGAAAACTGGGGAGCTTGGCAATCAATTGCTAATATGAATGATATTAGCTCTGTTAGGTCTTCCATCACTTCTCTACAGAGTTCTGTAAATAGTTCCATTAGTTCGTTAACAACAAAAGTAAACAATGCTACTTCTGATGTATTAAAAGCAGTTAAAGATAAAACAAAAATTCAAGCTAATGGCTACATAACATTCAGTAATGGACTAACGGTTCAATGGGGGAAAAAATTATTTAATGAAAATAGTGACCATGTAGTTAATCCTACTGTAAACTTTAATCAACCCTTTTCAGAAGTATATGCAGTTGTTGCAAATGGACAAAGAAGTACTAGTGGAACTATAGGGGGAACTTATACATATCACATGTTATCAGCACCACCAACAAGAAGTGGATTTTCAATAAAATCTGCAATTGAAAAAGGTTCTGGAAGTCAGTATATTCACTGGATCGCGCTTGGTAAGTTAATGGATTCATCTCAAATAGCTGAAACTGTAAAAGTAACATTCAGCAAATCCGGTTCTCTTGACTTTAAAGTAACTTATACGTCAAATCTAAGTGAATCTCTCACAGTAAGTAATCCTTCTTCCGTATCAATTAAAAAAGGATCTACATTCAAAATAACAAACGTTAAGAAAAATTACCATCTTGCAGTTAAGCAAGGTAGTACGCAAAAAGCAAATCTTGCATATAATGGCGCATGGACATCCGGTGCAATCAGTGCGGCAACTACATTTACATTATCGTCATCGTATGATTATGAAAATAGCGGCGGTGGCGGTGGAGAATAAAATTTATACAACCATGAAAACGGTAAGAGAGTTAATAATATGATTGGGACAAAAATATATAAAGATTCTTACATACCAGAAAAATATGCAGAAATAGTAGCATGGTGCAATGAACATGACGCTATAATCCAGGAACGAGAAACTTATTTCGAAGTTGTTCCTATTCCACAGCTCAGCCTTCAGCAACTAAAAGAAAACAAACTTGCCCAGATTGCTAGCTGGACGGAAAAGAAAATCACCGGCGGTTTTTTATATAACGGCGTAAAATATGATTCTGACGTAGATACCCAGATTACGATGCAAGGCATCGCCTTAAATGTAAATACGTCGTTATTTGCAGAAAAATATCCGGAAGGCTGTCCGGTCCGCGGTTATGACGGCAATGCACGGGAAAAAACCGTTCATTATTTAAGCGCGGCCGAGGTATTAGGATTTTGCGCAGCGTTATCTATGCATATTGGCTTTTGTAAGCAAATGGGATGGATACTTCAAAATCGCGTCGAAAGTGCAATGACAAAAGAAGAACTGAACCAGATAGTCTGGGCAGATTAATAAAGGAGCAGACATGGCTCTGAAATTTAACCGAAATTTTATAAATGGTCGACAGAGTGAACAGTTTCTAAACGATGAACTTATCACGTTATATGAAACACTAAAATATCTGCCGCATCACAAGGATGATCCGGAAAACCAAGGAGAAATGCCACCGCCGGCAAAACTGGTTGGAGCAGTGAATGCTCAGCCTGTCGACGAAGCATTAAATTATTGGGACGGAACAAAATGGGTGCCATTCTTTAAATCTAAATTTCAAATCACCGATCAGATGCTGGTCAATATATGCCCATCTAATCCGGTGTATGGACAACTTTGGATTAACAATGGCGTTCTTTGCTATTTCGATGGTAGAGAATGGCATCCAATTAAATCTATTAACATAGATGACTCTCAATGGTCCAATGCAGCATTCGCAGATTTCCAAATTGTATCACCATTAAATCCTACACGAGAAGCTACGGTTGAAGTTAACGGACATACATATGTTATTAATAAGACCGTAGCCAAAGATAGCGCCGTAGATAATTATTGGCGCTATAACTATGATAACCAATTAGATTATCATAGAGATAACGAAGTAATTGCAGATGATGATCCATGGGATGCTAATATCTTAACAAACGACAACAAAGTCGATAATTGGTTTTCTCCTGAATTACCAGAACCAGCTAAAACTGTTATATCTGATGCCATGAAGGCACAATTCCTCGTGCCTAATTTAAAATACGATAGGATATTTCTAGATCATGACTTTGATATGTCGTATGAAAAAGAAACGTCAATCTGCTTTAATTATCCGTTAAAAAAGATTCTTGAAAAGAACGTATCTGCCGTTCATTTAAATCCGGGTAAATTAACAAATATTGTTAAACGGTTAATTAAAGTCGATAAAATAAATTCTACGATTGCTGTGTCTCCATATAATACGGAATTCTATGGATTTCGTAATGGCGAATACGGCGGCAGTTTCCTGATCCCGAGTGAAACTCAAGATTGGGGTGATTATATATCGGCCGGCGATCATATTATATTAAACTATACGGCTAATCAGAATTTCGATTATATTTTGGCTATTACGTATGAGTTTACATGGATGAAAGCTGACGGATCTATAGACAAAAAGAGCCCAAAAGATTTATCAAATTCGTTCTATTTATCTAATTTACATACGCCAATCAATATTCATGTTAACGGATTAAAATTAGAAGAAGCCAGTTATTCAGTAGACTTAAATAATAAAACATTTACGATCCATGATGACGCAGAAAATGTTGTTGTTAATGCGTGGTCGCCTTATCGAAAACAGTTTGGCTATATTCGAGAAACTGATCTGCAGAATCGCGGAATTATTCATTTACGTGAACCGGTACATATTCCGCTCGTATTCGTTGGCGGCTGTTTAATTCATCCATTATATGGTGGACTAGAATTTAGTGAAGATAAACGTTATATCTATGTGCCAAATTCAGGCGATAAAAACCAAATGCTGAATCTGCAATGGTGTGTCGTCGATCTTGTTTCTGAAGATATGGAAGTACAATACCAGCAATTCGGACATGTCGAAGATATGACATCTTATTATCTGGCTGGTGACGAAGACCGCTTTGTAGAACCGGATGAAATGTATTATGCTGGCACGTTAAGTGATACAACTGATGAACGTGGAATCTACGATTACATTTTAGGAAGCGGAACATTACATGGAGTTACCGGCAAGGTTATCCATTTCGATACAACCAAAATTGGCCCTAACGATGGCATTATCCTGTTTGTTGATGGCCTGATGGTAAATCGTGATGACCTTATTATTGATTGGGCTGAAGGTATTATATATCTCGATTCTGTAGAATTAACAGAAGGTCAGGAATATGTTTTATTAAAAGACCAAGATGGAGCTATCTATAATTCATCGAACATGCTTCCCGCATTTAGTGTTGGATATTTATCTGATTCTCTTGTATATATTAATGGAAAGCTGTTAGCTGAAAGTGGTTGTGTAACCACATTAAAAAATCCAGAACATGTTGTTAAAGATGGTGTTGCTGATCAGGAAATCAAATATTTTATCACAAATGAACAAACTGGTGAGGGATATTGGTCCAGATATGATCAATTTACTTATAGCTGGATAAATTATGAAGATGACAGTGAAGAAGTAACCAATATATGTAGAATCATTGACGCATATGAAAATCAGTTGACAGCAATCCGTATTAACGTAGATTATGACAGAGAAAAAGATGAAGTCGTTATCTATAGCTTCAAATTTGCTAACGATATTGCTGGCATTATTAATATGGGATCGGCACGTTATTATAAAAACGACGAAGAGAATGGTAAACCAATCTATACGATTAGCGACCATTATGGATATAACCAAGGTATGTTAAATGTATACCGAAATGGCGTTAAACTTGTCAATGGCAGAGATTACGAGGAAATGGTAATTGGAACCATGTTTCGTATGTTGATACCGATTGAAGAAACTGATGAAATTCTTTATCTCATAGAGCCAATCGAACGCGGTTATGAATCCGGTTATCATAAAGTTGTTCTCACAAAAGACAATGCAGCTCAAAATAACGTATATAAGGTTCCAGATGAATTAAATATTTCGTTATATCCTGGCCGGCTAACTGTTTATATTAACGGGATTCGTATTCCAAATACGGATTGGGTACTTGTATCAAGTAAGAGTATCATGCTCAAATATTCTGATTACAAAGCTGTTGGTTCTGTTAATAACTATCCCAATGAAGATTTCTTAGATGATGATCTTCGTATATTTACGGTTGCCCATAATGTGCCTGATGAAATCATGATTGAAATCAGAACAGACTATGAACGTCAGGAAAAAACTGTTTATTTAAAACCAGATGCTGATTTAAATGAATTGTATATTGAAGAGAACGAACTTGACGAAAAAATACTAGAATGTCCGGACGAAGTTCTTTTCTATTTAAATGGCCAGTTTACTGGTTTAAGCCGTAATAGAAATAATGATTATAGACTGGATCCATATAAAGGCTGTATCGTATTTCAAAATGCAGATTTTATTGAAGCGACTACAAAAGATGAATTAAAGAATCTATTTGATCGCAATAACTATATTTATACTGCATGGAAACAAATGACGGGAAAGACGACGTATGTATCCGACAAGAAAAATGCATTAACAATAGTGTGGAGATAATGAATGGCTACTTACAATAAAATTTCACTGGCTCAAATCGATGTAGATGCCTTATCAGATTACGTCGTAGCTAAGAAAAAACTGGTATATAGAAGTGGTAACGAATCAGTTACCGCTTCTAACAAAGCTCAAGATACAGAAAAAGTTTACGGCGTTGATGCAAAAAATATTGCGGTTGCTACAAGTGCTGTTGATCGTACTACAGTACGTAACGCAGAAAACCTAGGTGAGCATCCCGTAGACTATTTTATGACTAAAAATGAAGGCTCTAACGTAATGGATAAGGAACGTAAGCTCCGCAACTATTATGGTGAAGACCTTCAAAATATTAAAGACGAATTATATACTCTTCGTCAGGAACTTGCTAAAAACGGTTTTATTGAAGATCGTGGAGAATATACAGGATACATTGATACATTCCGTGCAAAAGCGCCAAAACATATTCACAAATGTTTAGCAACTGCTATTATGGGTGAGAGTGAAGACGAAATTTTTGTAGATGATAATGATAGTAAAGTCTTCAATTCTCTAGATATTTACGATTTTATTGTATTAGAAAATGCAGAAATGCAGTGTTTTGATATTCGTCAGATTTTAGAAAAAGACCAAAATCGTAAAGTTCTTATCTTAGATAAAGAAGTAGATAACAAAGTACGTGCAGCTGAAAACGGTATTAATTTATACATGTCTTACGGAATTAATGACGAAGGCATGTTTAAATTCGCAAAAGCTGCAGAATTTAGCATGGGTGAAGAAAATCATACAGGCCTATCTGATGATACGTATCGTATCATGAAACGAACCATGATACCAAATACTGGTTTTGCTTATTCTTTCCGTATTCCGGAAGAAAAACAAGGCTATGTAATGTCATTTGAAATCTGCGCAAAAGCTTATGGATCTCCAGGAAATATGATCTGCTATTTAATTGATGCCAGAGACGTAGAAAATTTCCATGATCCAATACAAGCTGCGGCTGCTTATACAGCCGCAAAAGAAAATAATGATGACAGCTTCCATTTCTTTGCAGCATCGCAGCCATATAAATTAAGCTCTGCTTATGGACGCCGTTATATAAAATTCGATTTTATCCAGGAAGATGACACATATCCACTGATGACTCAGGATATGGATGAAACAGTCCGTTATGTTGCTATCATTGAATGTCTTGACGTAGACAAGAATAACTACTATGACATTCAATTCTTACAACATAAAAACGCAGAAGGTCATTTAGGCGATCTAGAATTAAATAATATTACATATGCCTATACCAGACAGGCAGACGGTTCTACAAAGAAAGCTCTGGTTACCGATGAAGACATTAATGCTTCTGATATGTACTATCATATTATCACACGGAGCATCGTACAAAATGAAGTTTTGCCGTATGATAAAGGTCTGTATACTTTCCATGTTGTATCCAAAGATCTGGTAAATAAAGCACGGGTTATGCTGCGTATTCGTAAAGAAGGCGCCTTTATAGTTAATACGGAAGAATCAAGAGCAAAACCGTTTAGCGGCGTTATTAATGTTAAGGATAGCGACGTAAATAACGGTATTAAAACAGTAGCAGATTTGCGATTAATGAATCAGGGTTATAATCCGTTAGAATTAAGACAAAATAATTTAGATATATCTCAACAAATTGAAACCGTAATTGGACCCAACATTACTTCAATCCATAGTATAGATGAGAATCGTGTAACGGTAAATACTCCCGTATTAATCAGAGATGGAGATCCTATTTATCGTATGGCATATAAAGTTAGTCTGAAGGCTCGTAAAGTTATAGAAAAATCTGATCCTGAAGATTTTGAATTTAAACATTTTACTTTGCCATTTGTTGAAGTATTTAAAGATTTCCGGCCTCTTGATAAAACAGCTTCAGACCGTTTGATCTTTGAGGCTGACCTATTTGAAATAGAAGCGACTGAAAACGATTATTATAACGATTTTATTGTCCAGATTTATTGGGATAATACCGAAATGGATTCCAGTTATAATGATGTTCGCAAGGCTCAAATGGGAGCAATTAAAGATATTGCTGTATCTTTTAACCAAAGTTATTAATTATATAACATAGGCAACAGTTTCACTAATTTGTCTTTTTATACAGCCTCCTTTGTCTTTTACGATAAAGGAGGCTTCTTACGTAATAATAGGCAGAATATAAAAGAGTAGGAAGGTCTAAAATAATGATTAAGACCCAAGACGAGTATATAAATGCATGTAATTTTATTGATTCTGATA
>JAEEGL014950093.1_pt1 | contig 20497 bp, 15 predicted proteins | sample 9134231 | NCBI WGS metagenome assembly JAEEGL01 (sample SAMN16246548, study PRJNA631951) | gut metagenome | biome: gut microbiome; feature: rumen; material: fiber-attached | host: Bos | place: Iran: Karaj | collected 2018-10
ATTTCTTTTTCTCTTTTTTCTATTTTATCTAATGATTTATTTAAAGATATTAACATGTCATGATCAGTATTTTTAACTTTTTTATCAGCAATTTGATCAGATAAATAAATAGTATCTCCATCATCATTATAAATTGGTTCAAAAATACTCATGGGATCTTTTAAAGAATCTAGAGCATAAGATATTTCATATTCATCTATTCCCAGGTAATTAGATATTTCTAAATTACTTGGATATTCACCATGATTAATTAAATATTCATCCTGGTATTTTAATATTTTATAAGCTAAATCTTTAATACTTCTACTAACCCTTATTGATGTATTATCTCTTATATATCTTTTTACCTCTCCAAGTATTAAAGGAACAGCATAAGTAGATAATTTTAAATTAAGAGATACATCAAAATTATCTATAGCTTTAATTAAACCAATTACTCCCACTTGAAATAAATCATCCATATTATATTTAGAATTATTAAATCTTTTTAATATTGATAATACTAATTTTAAATTACCATTAATAAGTTTCTCTTTAGCGCACTTATCTCCACTATTTAATTTAATAAATAATTCTTTAGTTTCTTTATCACTTAGAACAATTAAATCATTAGTATTAATACCTGTTATATCTACTTTAAAATTAGCCATACTCTTACCTTTCAATAAGATTATGGCTAATTATTATTTATTTTATACAAATTATTTACTTAATGTAACATTTAATGTTACACTTTTATCTATTGCTTCTCCTGGAGTAATACTTTGATTTACTACATATCCATATCCCTCAGTATTCAAATTAATACCAAGTAAATTCGTATATGTTCTTACTTCATTCAAACTCCATCCCTTTAGATCTTCCATTACATAATTAGTATCATTAGTAAGTAAAAACAACTTACTACCATCAATTACATCATTTCCCTTTAAAGGATATTGATTAATAACATATTTACCATTACCTAATGTATAAATATTTAAGTTTTTATCTTTTAATTCTTCTTTTACTTTAGATATCTCTTTAGAAATATAATTATTTAATTTAATTATTTTCTCAACTTTCTCATTTTTATTTTCTTCAAGTCCTAAATAAGCTGCAATTTTATCTACTGCACTGGTAAGTTCCTTAGCAATTGGATTAGCATTAGATGCTCCAAGTTTATGAGTTACAACGTAGACAATATATTTAGGGTCATCTTCTGGGAATATTCCTGCAAAACTTCTTGTATAATCAGTTTCTCCTTTTAAATATCCGCCCTTAGGACTAGCTATTTGGGCAGTTCCCGTTTTACCAATCATCACTGTTTTACTTGGTTGCCAAATTTTAGATGTACCATTATAGACAACATCATGCATTAATTTTTTCATATAATCAGTTGTCTCTTTACTGAACACTTTATTAAGTTCAGTTCTTCCACCTTCATATATTACTTCATCTTTATCAACTATTTTTTGTACAATATATGGTTTTAAAGTTGTTCCATCATTAGTTATTGCAGATAAAGCCTCAAGCATTTGAATTGCTGTAACTGTTATACCTTGACCAAATGATGCAGTTGCCAGTTCCGATTCATAATTAAAGGCAATTTTTCCATCACTCTCATTAGCAAGTTCAATACCAGTTTTTTGTCCAAATCCTAGATTAGTGTAGTATGAATATAACTTATCTCTACCTATCACTTGAGCAAGTTTAGTTGCTGCAACGTTAGATGAATGAACAAATCCAGAATCATAAGTTATTTCGCCCCATCCAACTTTATTATGATCTCTAATTGTTGTCCCATCTTTTAAAGTTATGCTACCAGATCTATAAGTATTATTTCCTTTATACTTTCCTTCTTCAATACTAGATGCAAAGGAAAATGTTTTCATGGTACTACCTGGTTCATATTCATAACTAACAAGTGGATTCATATAATTAGTTATATCTAGTTTATTTGGGTCAAAATTTGGATAAGTACTTGATGCAACAATAGCACCAGTTTTTGCATCCATAACGGTAAATACCATCCAGTCCATCTTATAATTACTAGATAAGTTTCTTGTTAAGTCTTCAGCAAATAATTGAATATTTTGATCAATTGTAAGATATATATCATTACCATCAACAGCATCTTCTGTAATAACTTCTGCTGATGGAAGTGTATATCCATAGGCATCCGTTTGATATGTGCTTTTACCATTTATACCAGAAAGTTCATTATTATAATATGATTCAATTCCTAATTCTCCATTTATACTTCCATCTTCTTGTAATTTAGCATAACCAATTATATAAGATGCAAAAGTACCCATACTATATGTTCTTTTAATACCAGTTTCAAAATCAATACCAGGTAAATTATATTCTTCTAATTTATTTTTTTGGGTTTCATTTATATTACCTTTAGTACCAAAATATGTTTGATATTTTTCTTTGCTTAATTGTTTTATAGCATAATCATACTCTATACCAAGTACTTCTTCTAATACTTTAGCAGTCTTTTCTTTATCAACAACATGTTGTGGTCTTTTATTATTATTAGTTCTTTTAGGATCTAAATAAGCCACTAATTTATAATTGTTTACTGTTGATGCTAAAGTATTACCTTTATTATCATAAATATTTCCTCTTTTAGCTTGTATTATTACTTCTTTTGTATTTCTATTATTAGCAAATTCTTTTAGATTAACCCCATCAATTGTCGGACTTAATGCAATATAAGATAACTTAATAATTATTGCCACAAATAAAAAAGCCACAATAAAAACAAAGGACATTGACATTTTTACTGAGACTTTTCTGTTCATCTAGACACCTCTATTCGGATACTTTTATTATATTATCACTAATATAAGAAAGTCCATATTCATCTGCTATTTTTTGTATATTTTCCATACTAACAAGTTCATCTATTTGCATTTGTAAACTTTCATTAGTATTTTTTTGCTTTTCTATTTTACTTTTTAATTTTTCTGCTTTTATATTTGTTTCAGAAACTAAAGATGATGAAAAAACATTAACTGTAGGAATAGCCACAACTAAAAGAAGGACTAAAAAATACATAAATTTTTCGCCTTTTAATAATTTAAGCTTTTTTCTTTTAGTTGCTTTCATATTTTTTCTCCTATTCTAAGTTTTGCACTATGACTACGACTATTTTCTTTTAGTTCTTTATCACTTGCAGTTATTGGTTTTTTATTAATTATTTTTAATTTTGCTTGATATTCTAGAGGTATTTCTGGTAATCCTTTTACCATCTCATCTACTTCTGAATAACTTTTAAAAATATTTTTAACAATTCTATCTTCTAATGAATGAAATGTAATTACAGCTATTCTTCCCTTGCTATTAAGTAAGTCAATAGCATTAGGTAGTACTTTCTCCAATACATTTAATTCATCATTAACAATAATTCTAATTGCTTGAAATATTTTTCTCTCTGGATGATTTTTATAATAATAATTGGCACCAGTAGCACTCTTAATAATTTCTGTTAACTCAAATGTTGTATTAATTTCCCTTTTTCTTCTTTCACTTACAATTTTTTTGGCGATAAGAGAAGATAATTTTTCTTCGCCATATTGATAAAAATATTTAGTCAAATCACTTTCACTATAATTATTAACTACATATTTTGCATCCAACTTACTATCTTGATTCATTCTCATATCTAAGTATGAATCTTTCATAAATGAAAATCCCCTATTATCTTCATCAATTTGAGGTGACGAAAAACCTAAATCAAAGATTATTCCATCTATTCCTTTAATATTTAATTCTTCTAATATACTTTTTAAGTTAACAAAATTATCAGCTACTATTTTATAATTGCTTCCAATTTTATCTAGCTCTCCTCTAGAATACTCTCTTGCTTCCCTATCTTGATCTATACCAATAAGTAATCCATCTTTATTTAATTTTTTTAAGATTTCTTTACTCATTCCGGCATAACCTAAAGTAGCATCAACATATATACCATTTGGTTTTATCTGTAATGCTTCAAGTACCTCATGAAGCATTACACTATAATGTTTCATTAGATACCTCAAATAGATGTTCGGCAATTTCTTCTAATTTAGAAGAATTATCATTCATAAATTTTTCATATGCTGCTTTATCCCAAATTTCAATACGGTCATTAACGCCGATTACAACACATTCTTTGGTTAAACCGGCGTATGACACAAGTGGGGAGGTAATGTTTATTCGACCTGTACGATCAAATTCACTAGAAGTGGCACCAGCGAAGAAAGAACGCATAAATGTACGGGCATCTTTTTTAGTAAAAGGAAGTGTGTTTAATTTGTTAACTAATTTATTCCATTCTTCTTCAGTATAAAGGTATAAACAGTTCTCTATACCTCTTGTAACAACAAGACTGTGTTTAGCTATTTCTCTAAACTTGCCTGGAATAACGATTCTTCCTTTTTCATCGATATTGTGATGATATTCGCCCATAAACATTTATATCACCCACTTTCTCCCACAATCTACCACTGTCTACAATTATTGTACTATCACAAATAAAAAAAGTAAAGATAAACTCTCTACTTTTTAACAATTTGTTGAAATTTTACGTTTTTTTACACTTTTTCTCTTTTTAAAAATTTCTTACCATCAGTAAATCTTCCAACTAACATTGATGATGCTGTATCACCTACTACATTTAAAACTGTTGCTGGTGCATCAATAACTGTCGCAATAATAGTTAGAATTGGTAGAGCTGAGGCCGGGAATCCCATTAATGTTAGAATAAACATCTCTGATATAGTTCCTCCCCCAACTGGCACAGCAGTTATAAGCAAAGTAGCTAACAATGATACTCCTAAAACCATCCAAATACTTGGATTTGTGTTAAATAAATATACTAAAAACATTATTTTAAATACACTGCCAATTACAGATCCATCTTTGTGGAAACTTGTACCCATTGGAATTGTTACTTCAGCAATATCATTACCTACGCCAATTTTAGTCGCTGCTTTAACATTAACTGGAATACATGCTGCTGATGAGCATGTTGCTAAAGCAGTGGCACTTGGTTCTAAGATATTCTTCCAATACATCTTAAGTCCATATTTACCTCCAGCAATTAAAGCATATATTGAATAAACAGCAAAATATACTATTAAACAAACTACTGTATAAACAATAAATGTCTTTAAAAATCCTAAAGCAATACTAGATCCATAGGTTCCAATTAAAGCTGCAAAATAACAGCCCAAACCAATCGGAGCATAATACATAATAATATTAACAATGTTTAAAACTACATCATTTAAACTAAATAGTATTTCTTTTAATTTTTCTCCCTTCTCTTTACTTTTTCTTACAGCAAATCCAAATATAATTGCAAACACTAAGATAGCAATTATATTATTCTTACTTAATAGTAAATTAAAATCACTAACTGTAAGCAGATTAGCAGTTCTTTCCAAGATAGATACATCTTTATCAATTACACTGCTATTATCCAAGAGTTCCATAACATTACTATTGCTATTACTAACTAATTTAACTGAGTATGTTCCAATTAAACCAATTAAAGCAGCAATAACAGACATAATAGCAAATACTAATACAACTCTTGAAACTATTTTACCTAATCTTTTAGGACTATCCATTTTAATAATAGCTGTTGATATTGTTAAAAATATAAGTGGTACAATAACAACAAACATCAAATTAATGAATATATCGCCAAATGGACTAAGTACTGTGGCTTTCTCCCCATAGATAATACCAATAATAGCGCCAATTATAATTGCACTTATTAATATAATGGTGCTCCTATAGTTTTTCCAAAACTTCTTCATTTCTTTCCTCCTAATTAAATTATATTAAAGTCTACATAAATAATCATATTCAATAATATTCATATTTGTTAACAAATCTTCATAAAATACTCACCATGTGTTATAATGTAATTATGAAGAAAAAATATGTAAAATTAAATGACAATTATTCACACTTATCTTTAGGAAATATAATAAGTGTAATTAAAGATGCTAGTAAAAGCAAAACAAGTGCTATTCAAAGTGAAGTATTCTCTATTATTTTTAATGTCTACGATACTAATGAATCCACTATTAATAATTATTGTATTGGTTCTAGATCAATTGGTGATGCTTATAAACAAATATATATTAAATTAAAAAAAGAATACTCAAAAGATAATAAAGTGTTCTTAGATATAGTATGTAATATATTATCTATCTTGGATGGTACTATCTATGATATAAAGGATATTAACATTATAAATAATAACGAATCATTAAAAATAATATGTAATAAATTATATAATATAAGTAAAAATGACTTCTATGTATCTAAAGATTATATTAATAAATATAGACAATTATTAAATAATAAAGATTACTATAATTTATTTATTGAATTTTTAATATATGCTATTTTAGAAAAGAAACAACCATTATATGAAGATGAAATAATTAATAATACAATTGCCACTATATTAAATAATACTGATATATCAGTTAATGATTTACAGAATTATTTGATGTTAGAGTTAAACGAAGGTATAAACTATAGTTATTCTTTAAAGAAATTAAGCGATGACGGAAACGCTTATGCCAGTTATAGACTTGGCTTATTAGAATATAATGGAGATTATACTGGTAAAGAAAGATATTATGAAGCATTTAATTATTTTAAGAAGGCAGCTTTAAATAATCACCCTTCTGCTTACTGGATGATGGGTAATATGATATTAAAAGATAAAGTGCATACTAATAATAAAAAACAGGCTGTCGACTATTTTAATAGGGCTAAAGAATTAGGTAATATCGCTGCTGTTAATTCTCTTGGCTTATGTTATAAAATAGGATTTGGAGTTAAAAAAGATATTAATAAAGCCTTACAATATTTTATAGAATCAGCCGATAAAGGATATGCATATGGATTTAATAACCTAGGATTATATTATGAATCTATTAATGATTATGATAAAGCTTATGAATATTTTTTAAAAAGTGCTAATATGGGTGAATCTTTTGCCTGTAATAGAATTGGTGAATATGAAAGAAAAAAGAATAACTATAAATTAGCTTATGAGTATTATAACAAAGCCCTAGATAGCAATATAAAAGAATTAAACGTCTGGGCATATTATAATCTAGCTAAATATTATTATTTAACTGGTAATATTGATGTTAATATTCCTAAAGATATTGATAAATCTATTGAATACTTTACTAAATCTTCTAATTTAATTGATTCCTTAATAGAATTGTTTTTAATATATTATAATAAGAAAGATGGTACTAAAACTTATTATTTTAAATATTTAATTGAAGATCATAAAGATTATAATGATGACATTAAGAAAAAAATAGAAACAATATTACATAAAAAAAATACAATTATTCTTCCATAATTGTATTTTTTATTATTAACTATCTATATCACTTGTGTTTATTACTATAACTGGACGAATTTCACAATTATAGCCTGCACCACCACTGCTAACAACAATATTACCACTGGAATTAATCACTTCCACATTACGATCGGAGCTGGCTGAATCCAACCAATAATTATGCCCATAACCAAAAGATTTTCTAATGTTAATACTTAAACCACTGGCCTCTTCTCTTTTCATTAACCTTCCTGTTACACTTATTCTGGCTCCACTTGCTATTTTATTTGCATATGATTCTACTACAGGATATATATTTACTGCATTATTATCATATACATTTGGAAATGGCGAAGTGTATGTAGTTGTACCTGCTACATTTGCAGAATTTGCATATTTGCTTTTTAAACCACTAGGTGAATTTGAACAAGAATAAGTGGTAAAACTTCGTTCGCATCCATCCCAATATGCTATATTATTACTATCCAAAAAATTTACTGCTATTGCACTGGTTCCACTTACATCTTGCATATATGAACTATTTTCATCTGATTTTAAAGCATATTTTGCTAGAAGTGTTGTGTTTGTTGAATCACTGCTTACTACATAAAAGTGTTCTTCTCCTATTGCTATTTCATCTTCTGGTGTTATTTGGCCTGTAGTTTGTCTATTTATGTATGTTATAGCTATTGGTTCTTCATCAGGTTCACAACTAAGTGAATTATTTACTAAACTTATTGATATACTTATATCTGTATTAGCTAAATAATTTTGATTTATATCACTATCATTTATTATTCTTAAACCTGCAGTTATATCTTTGGTTTGTGTTCCTCTAATATAGAAACTACCAGTTACTTGATTACTCGTTGGCCATCCATTATAAAAATCATAATCAACTCCATTTATCGTTAAGATTATTTGACCAGTGCTTTTATTAGCTGCACTAGAAAATGCTGTATACATATCATTTGTTCCAGTATGAGTAACACTTAATGTATATGTACAATGATAATAATTTGTATCAGTACTAGGTGTTACTGTTGCAGTACCTAATGTAACAGTTGTTGGTGTTGTTGTTTTACCACTACTACTTGCATAATATGCTATATCACTATTACCTTGAACCATATCTAGAGCAGTAACACTTAAATTTAATTGAGCATTACTTCCATTTAAAGTCACCGATCCTATTTCTCCAGCCACGGCATTAATTGTACTTGTTCCAAAATTATTTACTGTTGTAACAGCAAAATACGCATATGTTGCACCAACTACTGTAAGAAGTAATGCAACTAGACCAAATATAAACATATTTTTTTGCTTTTTATTATTTTCTTCATCCATAAAATATTCCTCTATTCTACATTTAAATTATAATATGTTTCAAAAACTTATTCAAGAAAAAATGCTGTAAATAAACAGCATTTTTGTTAAATTATTATCAATTTAACACTTTACTATAATAATTATTTTCTATTATCATTTTACTCATTGTTGTTTTGCTTTTGACAATTTGATTCATATTTTTAACATATTCATCGTCTGCAGTTGATCCTTCGTTTGGTATAAACTTCTTACTTGAAGTATAATACATTCCTTCGTCTGATACCCAGTTCTTTCCACTGAACATTGCAAGACCTGGTGTCGTACTTAAGATATCATTACCAATAAATAATCTTGAATCATATTCAATACCAAATAAATTATATAAAGTTGGCATAACATCTATTTGACTACCCACTTTAGTTACTTTAACAGTTTCCATCTCATTATTCCATAAAATAAAATTACTTTTGTTAACTGTAATAACTGAATCCTTCTCATATCCATACATATAATTACTTACCTCATTAACTTGATCTATTGTTAATTCATATGGATAATGATCTCCAACTAAAGCGATTACCGTATCATTTAATTTACCGGCTTCATCTAATTTAGTTATTAATAACTCTAATGCTTGATCTAATTCCATTTGTGCTGCTAAATAAGATGCTGGTGGTTCAGAGAATGGTAAATTGTATTGCTTATATTCTTCTTTATGTTTCCTTGCTTGTGCATTTGCAGCCCATGTATATGAGGAATGTCCTGATACTGATGCATAGAATACCATAAAATTATCATCATTAATATAATCATCAACAGTAACTCTAATCATTTCTGTATCACTTTCTGGCCATTCATTCATATTCATTCTTTTTTCTAGACCATTACCTCTTGCCAAGAAATAATCAAATCCCATACTCTTTAAATATTTATTACGATCTTGGAATGATGCATAATTATTATGATATGCATATACACCATAATTTAATTCTTTAAATTCATTCCCAATACCTTGAGGGAAAGATATATTACCACTTCTAAACTTAGATAATATACCTACGTCGTAAGCATATAATCCAGTTAATTCTTGGAATTCACCACCAATTGTACTAAATATAGTTGGTGTATAGAAATTTTCAAAAGTAAACCCACTATTAACAAGTTTATATAATGTTGGTGTTAAATCTTTTGATACTGCTATTTCATTAAAGCTTTCGGCCATAAATAATATTAGATTTTTACCTTTAAATTTACCAGTATATTCATTTTGTAATGTACCAGGATTACTCTTCATATATTCATGAATAGTTTTAATATTCTTATTAGTTTCATTTTCTATTAAACTATCAAAATCAATATCTAAATTATTATATTTATATACTATTTCTTCTTCTTTTGGTTTTTTAGGTATAATATTACCAGTATTATCTATTACTATTTTATCTTCAAAACCAAATACCACTCTTTTAGCATCAATTAAGATACTATCTAATACACCAAAGTTTTCCATATTAAGTGAGAAATCATTAACATTATGATATAGCTCATATGAAGAATAATCTCTATCTTTACCAATATATAAACTACCTAGAAATAGACCATAAGATAATACTGTTACAAGTAATAAACATATAACCTTCTTAAAACTATTATGTCTAAAGTTTACTTTCTTATTAAATATTAATGTTAATATCATTGGAGTAAAGAACGCTATTACACCTGGTATTCTTTTTAATATTTCTATAATGGTTTTACCCATAAATTCCCCAAGTTGATCTGCTACTTCAAAAGTAGATAATGATATATAAAAATCAAAATAACTCTTACATATATATTCTGCACAGAACCATACACTTATAATACTCATTATAATAATATAGACTATCTTATTAGATTTATCATTTTTAAATAATTTAGTTAATATTGTTAGAACTAAGCTAAATGTTACCAAGAACAATAGCATATTAATAATACTTATTCTTAATATATTATTATATATAAATACTTTATATAACATTTCCATATAAATAAAACTTAATAAATAAACAAAAAATAAACCAATCTTCTTCATATTCACCACTATCATAATTATAATATTATCTTTGTTATTTGTCACTAGTATTTTTTTACTATTTTAATAGTTATATTCTATTCAAAAAAATACCGGGCGGTCGTTACCTCCGCCATCGGTATTGTTTTATTAACTTCCCATTGCTATTTGATATGGATTTGCTTCAGATCCATCACCACTTACTACATATACTGATTGACCTAGATATACGACAGGACGAACAGCATTACCACCTAAGGATTGTCCGTTACTCAACACATTGCCATCATAATCCACAAATAACTCATTTGTTCCATATAAATATTTAGTAAGGGTCCATTCGTGACCTTGGCCAAACAACCAATTTGTGCCAGCGGCACTTCCGTATGAAGACAATGCCGCAGTATGTGTACTATTCGCATATCCATAATCACTGGCATTCATTATTCCTATTTTTCCACTAACATCTTGCGTAATTATCTCTTTTCCGTATGTTGCCGCAGCTGTTTGTGTTTGCAATCCTGCACCTGTATTCCAATATACATTTTTTATCATATTTCCATAGTATGATGTTTCTCCTATTCCCTTTACTCTATAATCGCAATCAGCAAAAGAATAAGTTGAATATATTGAATATGAAGAACACATAGACTGCCCCGTGGCATTTCCTTTTGTTAAATAATAACTATTAAGGACCTGATACAATAAATTTACACTACTCCATCCAGAAGAATCAGAATAGCCTATAAGTCCACCTATGGATTGATCTCTTACTATTTTTACTAAATTTTCTGATGTAGAGCATCCGCTTGCTGTACAGGTCGGCACCACTCCGATTATTCTCCACATTTCATTATTGAACCAGATATAATTATTTGGTTTCTTTCCCTCATATCGATATCCGACATTCGCTGTTGTTTCAGACCCTTTTTTTATGTAAATATCCAATTTTGCACGAGCAGCAGCAGTTGCCTGCGTATAATGCCCTATTTTTATCAGATCTGATGTAGTTAACAAGCCATATTCAACACACACTTCGCCTGTTGACGATGCTGTTAAAGCAGACGCTAAATACATATTAGTTGTTCCTTTATATAAGTACAAAGTATTTGCTTTACCACCACTTTCATATTTATAGCATACCTCATAATAGCCTGCTTCCGTTACATTAAAAAAATAATAGTATGTTCTTGCAGTAGTAAGTGAAGACTGAGTTAAATCCGATACCCAATATTTATTTGTACTATCCCATGATAAACTTACATCCGGAGGAGAAACAGATCCACTAGTTGAAGCTGTTGTTGTCGAACCAAATGTTCCTGTTTTATAAAATTCAGATGTTTTATTATATCCTGTTGATTCTATTTTAGATGCACTACTATAATCTATATAGGTTTCATTTGGTAAGTATTCTAACACCCAATCAGTCACATTATTTGTTTGATGTTCATATATATTTCCGCTTGTTATTAATCCTGTTATTGTATCTTTTAATGTACTAGGATTTGTTTGGAAATTTACATCACATTCCACTTTACCAGTAACATTATCTATTACTATTCTATAATCATCATCATTTCCACCATCTGTACTTGGTACTCTCATCCATCTTCCTCTTGCATTAGTACAATCTATATCAACATAATAATTGTTTCCACTTGGAAATGAATTTTGGCTTACTCCATCTAATTTTACTGCAAATAGCACTCCATCTTGCATAAATGTTTTTTTAGCGTTTTTACTTATTACAACAAGTATAACACTACCAACTAATACAATACCAATTACACTTAATAATATTCGATTTTTCTTCATATTAAATTACCACCTACATTGCTATTTGATATGGTGTCCCTTCAGATCCGTCACCACTTATTACATATACTGAAGAATCTAAATATGCTACCGGTCGCACCGAAAAACCTCTTAAGGTTGCAGTTACGTTGTAGTTCATATTCCCCGTACTCTCCACAAAAAGCGCATATCTACCATCAGAAAAAAACGGGTCAATCATCCATTCGAAACCTTGACTAAACAACCAATTTGTACCTGTATAACTTTTATATGATGATAAACTAGCAGTATGGGTTGTTGTTGCATATCCATAATCACTGGCATTCATTATTCCTATTTTTCCGCCTACATCTTGAGTAAGCATCTCATTTCCATATGTTGCAGCTGCTGTGCTTCCTGGAGCTGCTTTTCCACTATTCCAATATACATTCTTTATCATATTTCCATAGTATGACGTTTCTCCTATTCCTTTTACTCTATAATCACAATCCGCTGCTACTGTTCCTGTACATATTGCATCTCCTGTTGCATTACTTTTTGTTAAATAATAACTATTTAATACTTGATATAACGAATATTGGTCACTCCATACATAAGTTGGCGTGCTTGTATGCCATTTTAATCCCCCTATTGATTCTGCTCTTATTATTTTTACTAAATCTTCTTTTGTTGTACATCCACTTGCTGTACATGTTGGTATTACTCCAATTATTCTCCACATTTCATTATTAAACCAGATATAATTATTTGGTTTCTTTCCTTCATATCTATATCCTACTGTTACCGTATCACCATTACTATTAGTTCCACTATCTGCTACATTTTCTAAAGCCCAATCTGTTACTCCTGCTGTTTGATGTTCATATATATTTCCACTTGTTATAAGTCCTGTTATTGTATCCCTAAGAGTTGTTTTAGTACTACTTAAATCTGTATTTGTTGATGTTAATGTACAATTAGTATTTTTACTTGTAACATTATTAAATACTAATGCTTGATATTTAGTATTAAAATAGGCATTAGTGGTACCACTTTGTGGTGTTTCTCCTGTTGTACAACTTACTGATTTAGTATTATGAGTTTCATTAAATCCAGTAATAACTACTGTTATATCTGGTTTTACAATATCAAAGTATAATGTACAAAATACTGTCTTATTTGATGATACAGATACCCTGCCATCTCTATAAGAAATAACATTTTGCAATTCATTTCCGTTATTATCTAAGCAAACAGTTCTATTGACATTTAACACTTGTCCCTCTGGAAATCCACTACCAGTATATAATTCATATCCGCTGCCATCTGTTTTTTGTTTATATATTTGAAATTGTCTTCTATCTATTCTATTATTTACTAGTATTAAGTCTTTATTACTATTTGATATTGATTTATAAAACCCAAATATCAACGCAAAAAGGATTACTACTATAGCAATTCTTTTAAAATTCTTATTATTTATAATTTGTAATACCTTATTTTTAATATCCTTCATACTAATAACCTACACTTTATTATTATATTTCGTACTATAATAAGTTTATCATTTATTAACTATTTATTCAATACAAAAAGAAACAAAATTGTTCCTTTTTAGATATTACTTTTCAATATCGTTAGTAAAGAATACTAGATTGATATCAAAAAAATAAATATGTACTAAGTAATACCTGTGTACATATTTATATTTTATGCTAATCTATCTTTTTTATAGTGGAAGTTTTTGACAAATTGTTTTCATCTTTTTCACTATTTAATGCTATACCTATAGTAAATATATATGATAAGAAATATAACCAAATCATTAATACTACAATTGTAGCAAGTCCACCATATAATATTTTATAATTAGCTATATTATTAACATATAATGAAAATAATTTCGTACCTATTATCCAACCAAATGTAGTAAACCAAGCGCCATAATTGATAACCCTTTTTCTCGCTTTCTTATCCGGAGCAACACTATATAATGTTTTTATAATAATAAATATAATTAACCAATATGCCGGCCCTTTTAAAAAACTAAATACACTAATAACTCTATCACTAACAATAGTATTTAATTTAACTTCCTCCATTAAAGACATAATTGTTTCACCAAATATTGGTATTATTAACATAAATACCAATAATAACACAATTAAAAATGTTAAAATTAAAGCCTTAAATCTTCTTCTAAACCATCCTTTATTCTTTATTCCATATATTGTATTACTAGCAATAATTAAAGCATCAGCACCATTTGATGCAATATATAAACCTACTAACAAAGTTATTATTAATCCTAGTCCCATTTCACGAGGAATATTTAATCCCAAGATTAAATTCGCTACTTCTTCATTAAAAGCTCCGGCTATAAAGTTATAAATAAAGTCAGTAGATAAATTTAATAGTCCTGCCGCAAAACTAATTAAACCTAAGGATGGTATAATAGCTAGAACGAAGAAAAAGGCCAAGTTACCAGGAAGAACTATCATCTCTGGCCTTCTTAAAACTCTATAGAAGTTAGAAAAAAAGTCTTTAACAGAACTTTTAGCATGACTTATTTCATTCTTTACTTTTTCCATTTTCCTTTTTCTCTCTCATATCTAAGATAGCTTCATTTAAAGCATCCTCTACTGTTTTTAAATTATTTAATATTAAACTATAACCATATTCTGCTCCATATTCATATGGAAGTTTTTTAAATTCTTTATTTAGTTTATATAAATAATTAACTATTTGTTTTTGACTATAACCAACTGTATAGATAACAAATTCATTACCATCACTACGCATTAAATCACTATTATCAAGTTGAGTTTTAATAAGAGCATTAGCGGCTGCTTGTATTTGCTTATCGCCTTCACTTACTCCATATTTATCATTTATCTCTTTTATGTTATTTAAATCTACTACTATTACACATTGAGGATATATAGTATTATTATTCCATGTTTTAATAAAATCACTTAAATATGCTCTATTCTTTAAGCATGTTAAATCATCTATAAATCTTATCTTATCATCTTTCTTTATTCTTTTTGATAAAACTATTCTTTTATTCTTTTTATAGATAATAAATCCTACTACTAGTAATCCTGATATACATACAATAATATACTTAGCAATACTATTTAATATATTACCTTTTAGTACTATTTTACCATGACTATTTAATCCATTATTAATTATTTCATAAGTATCTAAATAATTGATATATCTATCTAGTAATATATATAAAATATTATTATTCTCATTTACTTTAAAAGTATATTTATTATTTATATATGTACTATATTTACTAGTATAATTATTTAACTTAGTATTATTATAATAATTGAATACGTAAGTATCCATTACAATAATTACATCTTTTTTATTTAACTTAAATAATTCTTTATTATTCTTATATGTTTTAATATTTATATTATTTATACTCTTTAAATATTCGTGAATATTACTATTTTCTTCAACATATACTTCTTCATTTTGAAGACCATATATAGAATTAAACATCTTATCATTATTTTTACTTGTAATAATAGATATATTATTATTTATACCATTATTAGTAGCTTTATAATTGGATTCAATAATATTACCATAAGCAAAATAAAGATCTACTTTTCCATTATTAACTGCATTAGTTAATCTCTTTATATTATTAAATTTAGATATTTTAAAATATACATTAGAAAATTCACTAAATTCATGTAAATACTCTCTTACTATACCTCCATAATTACCATTCATAATTACTTCATATGGACTAGTATTTACAAACCCATAACGATAATCAACACTAAGTAGTTTATCTACTTCAGATGGAGTTATATTTAATGATTTAGTAAACAATTTAAATTCTTCTTCTTTAATACTTTTATTAATATTATCTTCCCATTTATTAAAATATTTATTTAAAATACTACCTAAAACACTATTATCAGTATTAAGTACATAATAAATATTAATATCATCTAAATGATACAAGATATTATAATTCTTAGATAATATCTTATCTATATATTTCATTCTTGGAATAATAATATAACCATTACTATTTAATAAATCTTCAATTTTATCATAACCAGTAAAGTTAATAGTAACATTTAAATATTTTTTAATATACTCTAAATCACTATTTAATACTCCAATAGTTTTACCTTCTAAATCTTCATTACTATTTATATATTCATTAGATGTACTAACTAAAACATAATGATCTTTATAAAATAATTTATTATTATCTAACACATTATTAGTAACAATTAAACTATTAGATTCAGCATTATTATCTTCTGTACTTACATAATTTATTTTAAGTCCATATTCTTTTTCAAAATCACTTAAAAAAGAATAAAAAACACCAGATCCATTAACACTGAATAAATTCTCATCTTTAACAATATTAATATTTTGAACAACGTTAATATTATTATTAATCCAAGTTCTTTCTTCACTAGTTAATTTATTTTTATCATTTAATATTTTATAAGTAATAAATCCCACTAAAGAGGATACTACTACTATTAATAATATCCATAAAATAATTCTATTCTTTTTCATATTATTTTTCTTTTTCCTCTACAGTTAGATTGTAATTATTCCATACTAAACCTTTGCCATTAGCATTTCTAGCACCAATTAAAGTATATGATTTATTCTTATCATCTTCTTTAGTTATTTTACTCTTAATTACAAATTCTATATCATATACAGATAATTCTTCTTCACTAAATCCATCAAGGGCTTTTTCAGCAATTTTTTTAGCATCATCCATCTTAGTATCATCAACAAATGTAATACTTAAATAGACTATTCTTCCCTTTAAAGACGCTTTTACATTACTTACTTTTTCATCTTCTTTTAAAATACTTTTAACATTATTTAAAGTCTTCTCTGTCATTGGTACAGTTTCAGTAATATCTAATCTATTACCATATACTGAACTACTAGATCCATAAAAATATTTTAAAGCTACTCCAACTAATACTACTAAACAAACTAATAGTATAATAGCAAGTACTAATAATATCTTATTTTCTTCCCAAATTTTAATTGCTCTTTTCATCCAAAAACACCTCTTTGGTACTTAATATTATACTATATTATATGTTTTCGTGCAAACTGTAACCATAGTTGTCAATTTTTGTTAATTGACAAAAAAATGCTGACTATTCAGCACTTTTAATTTTAACATTTATTTTTTATTCAAATAAAAAATGTTGCCTACTTGACAACACTTATATATTCTCCATCTAAACTAAAACTTTTAGCATCAGTTATTTTTACTTTAACTATCTTACCTATTATATCTTCACTAGTAGATATATTAACTAATTTCATAGTATCAGTATATCCATATACTTTATCCTTATCTTTATCAGATACTCCAAGTACTAATACTTCTACTTCTTTATTTAATAATTTTTTATTATTTTCTAAAGAGTATTTATTTACAAGTTCATTTAATCTATATAATCTTTCTTCTTTTTCTTTTAATGGAGTATTATCTTCCATTCTTGCAGCTGGTGTACCAACTCTTGGTGAAAAGATAAATGTATATGCTCCATCATATTTGCAAGTATTAACTATATCTAATGTTTCTTTAAAGTCTTCTTCTGTTTCTCCAGGGAATCCTACTATGATATCTGTTGTAATAGCAACATTAGGTATTCTTTCTTTCATTTTATTAAATAATTCTAAGTATTCTTCTTTTGTATATTTTCTATTCATTCTTTTTAATATAATATTACTTCCTGATTGAATAGGTAAATGAATATAAGGCATAATATTATCGTATTTTGCTATTACTTGAATCATTTCATCAGTAAAATTCCATGGATGACTAGTTACAAATCTTATTCTTTCGATTCCAGTTTTAGCAACACATTCAAGTAGGTCTGCAAAAGATTCATTTATATCTTTTCCGTATGCATTAACATTTTGACCAAGTAATGTTACTTCTTTATATCCATTTTCTTTTAAATGAATTACTTCTTTAATTATTTCTTCTTTCTTTCTACTTCTTTCTCTACCTCTTGTATAAGGTACTATACAATAAGTACAAAATTTATCACAACCATACATAATATTAACCCATGCTGTTATATGAGAATCTCTTATATAATTAATACCTTCAATTACTTCATCACTATTTGAATAAACCTCAATGGTTTGTTTAGAATATTCTTCTAAAAGTAATTTAGGTAAATCATATAAATTATGAGTACCAATTACTATATCAACATAACTATGTTTATTTCTTATTAAATCAATAAAATCAGGTTGTTCAGTCATACATCCAGCAAGTACTATTTTAAAATCAGGATTATTCTTCTTTAAGTATTTACATTTACCTAAAAAACCAATTACTTTATCTCTAGCATTTTCTCTGATAGCGCAAGTATTTAATACAACTACATTAGCTTTTGTTATATCTTCTGTATTAGTAAAACCTAGTTCTTCTAAATAAGATCTTATTGCTTCACTATCATGAACATTCATTTGACAGCCATAAGTTCTTAAGAAATATTTCTTGCCTTTAAAAACACTCTCATACTTCTCATTTAAGGTAATATATTTATTTTCTTTACTTGTTCTATCTTTTGCAATATTTAAATCTGGTAAATGCATATAATCACTTCCTACGCATGTATTTTAACACAACCAACAATATTTTGAAAGCGGATGTTAAAAAACTGTTTTTGGGATCATAATTTTGTAGGGTAAATAATGTAGGTATAGGATTATTAATGAATGAAAAATGAACTACTATGAAAAAATAAATTGTAATTTTTTTAACCAAAACCCGCTTTCAAAATAGATAATATCACAAAAAAAGAAGTATGCAACACTTTCGACAAACGTTGTCAAAACTTCTAATTTTTCGACAAATTATTTAAGTATTAATCTAGCATCTTCTAATGTATTCATATATTCTTTAGTTCTTCTATAATAGTCTTCTCTAATATCATCTAATAAAAGTTCTGGGTGAGTTAATAAATCATTATTATATAAGAATAAAAATCCTGCCACTCTTCTAGAATACTCATAAACCTTTGAATCACCGCCAAAAACATAAATAAACACTTCTCTCATAATTCCGGTTAAATTAGTAGTATAAGTATCTGGATATTTATCATATTCATATCCTTGAGTATCTATTAAAGCAAAATTACTACCATCAAACAAAATATTCTTATAATAATATTCATCTATCTTGATACCCAAATTTGATAATGCAGTAATATTTTCTTTTAATCTTTCTAGTGCACTTCTCAGCATCTCAATTGGACATTTTTCAAATTTTACTTCATGAATTTGTTTTCCTGAAGCATAATCCATAAATAAGGCTTTAACAATATCATCAATAAGTACTCCACCATTTGCAAAGACAAAACCTGGTATTTGTACTCCCTCAAATTTTCTTAACCATTCTTCATAATAGCGATCAGAGTATAAAGACTTTATTACATAACCATCAGGCATTAAAAAACAAGATCCTTCTCTACCTATACCAAGAGCCTTATCATAATTATGTCTAATATAATTATCTAATTCTTCTTTACTACTATATTTAACTATATTCATAATATCACCAAAAACAGGAAATATAATACTATTAAAGGTAATTATAGTCAAATAAAAAAGTAACTATTTAGTTACTTTTATTTTATCCTTACCACCCATATATGGTCTTAATATTTCTGGTATATTAACTGTACCATCTTCACATAAATTATTTTCTAAGAAAGCAATTAACATACGAGGTGGTGCGATTACAGTATTATTTAATGTATGGGCATATTCTTTATTGCCATCTTCCATTTTATATCTAATACCTAATCTTCTTGCTTGTGCACTAGTTAAATTAGAACAAGAACATACTTCAAAATATTTTTGTTGTCTTGGACTCCATGCCTCAATATCACATGAACGATATTTAAGATCTGCTAAATCTCCAGAACAACATA
>JAEEGL017211212.1_pt1 | contig 20497 bp, 15 predicted proteins | sample 9134231 | NCBI WGS metagenome assembly JAEEGL01 (sample SAMN16246548, study PRJNA631951) | gut metagenome | biome: gut microbiome; feature: rumen; material: fiber-attached | host: Bos | place: Iran: Karaj | collected 2018-10
GTACCGGCAGGACATACACGAGCCAATGCTACGACCTTATCTGCTATGGTCAGCCAAAGATGAACGGATTGTTGATCATCACCATCCATATCCTGATATACACAGTTCTGCTCAACCACAAAGACTTCGCTACGCACTCTAAGGAGTTCATACAGTTCGTTCAATGTCAGTTCTTGGAATGATTTCTGATGAAATACAGGCTCATTATTGTGTTTCTGATATGCCAAGCGCTCATCTCCATTGGAAAGGTAGATGATACCGCAATAGGTGAAGCCGTATTTCAAGAGGTTGTGCTGCATGATTTTGTTGTCGCGATGGGTATCTATGCGAATATTAGAATCATGGGAGAAGCAGAAGTCCATGATACAGGTGAAGATGCCATGAACATCAGGATAACTGGCAATACGATGAACTACATGATAAGATTTTCCGTTTTCGAGCCATTCACCATCATAGATTTTGTTGTATGTAGGTTCTGGTGATGGCAGGAAAGCAAAGTAGCCAACGACCTTTCCGTCATCCTCGACAACGAATCCGCCATTCTTCTCCATATCAGCAGCAATGGCTGACTCAGAAGGATAGCCATCACTCCATTGGAGCATGTTACCAGACTGCCGCATAATTTTTTTTGCTGCATTCATAACCTGCATAATTTCAGCCATGTCCGTCGGCCTTGCTTCTCTGATTAACCTACTCATTTCTATGCTATAACGTCAATGGACTTCTGCTTCTGATTCTGCTCATCCCCTTGCCATGTTGTAGATTTTTTCCATATCCTCAGCGTGGAGAACTTTCAGGGCTCCGATGGTTCGAGTGCCGTCCTGACAGCATTTACGGGTCATCTCGCTGATTTCCGCATCGGTGATGTCACGTCCGATGAGTTCTTTGATGTTGATGGGCAGACCTATGGCGTGGTAGAAGCGTTCCATTGCCTCGATACCCTTGAGGGCTGTTCCTTCGGGATCTGCGAAGTCATTGGGTACATCCATCACGTTAACGGCAAAGCGAACAAAACGTGAGAGGTTCTCATGCATCACATAGCGTGCCCAGCTCGGCCAGACGGCAGCGAGACCTGCACCGTGTGTCACATCAAACATCCCACTGAGTTCATGCTCCAACTGGTGCGTGGCCCAGTCGTCAGCAACGCCGCAACCCGTCAATCCGTTGTGCATCAAGCTGCCGCCCCACATAATCTGTGCACGATAGCGATAGTCATCGGGATTCTTCAGCACGGCAAAGACGGCAGTCTTCATACTCCGCAACAAAGATTCGGCCAGGTCAGATGTTATGTCCATGTCATCATCCTTGGTGAAGTAACGTTCCATCGTGTGCATCATCATGTCTGTGACGCCAGCAGCCGTCTGATAAGGCGGTAATGTAAACGTACGCGTGGGATTCATGATAGCAAATTTAGGACGCGACAGGTTGTTGCTATAGCCCAACTTCACATCACCTTCCTCATTGGTAATGACACTGGACTCGCTCATTTCACTTCCTGCAGCAGGGATGGTGAGGACAGCGGCCACGGGCAACATCTTTGCAGGAGCTTTGGCCTTACCGAGATAAAGATTCCACACATCATCATCCATACATACACCATAAGCGATGCATTTAGCAGAATCTATCACGCTACCGCCTCCCACGGCCAATATGAAATCCACGCCCTCGCGGTGGCATAGCTCTATGCCCTTCTTGGCCAGTGACAAACGCGGGTTGGGTACCACGCCTCCAAGCTTCACAAAGTCGATGTCGCCTTCAGCAAGCAATCCGCAGATTTTGTCAAGCAACCCCGAACGCTCGGCGCTCTTGCCTCCATAATGAACTAACACCTTTGTGCCACCATATTTCTTCACCAGAGCAGCCACCTGCTCCTCACTCTTTTCACCGAACACAACCTCTGTCGGCGCATAGTAAATAAAATCCTTCATATTTGTTAGTTTTGGGTTAATGGTTAATGTATAAAAAAGATTATCTGCCACAAAGATATGGAAAATATGTAGAAAAAACAGCAATCTACCGAGCAAAAATACCACATTTTTAGAGTTTTTGGAACGGAGGTGACTTACATTTCCAAAATTCTTCCTACTTTTGCCTTAGAACTGTATGATTGGTAATATGAGCATAAAAAGAGATATCCATATTATCCTGCTTGCTCTCGTGTCAATGATGGGGCAAGAGGTTTTCGCACAGAACATACTTGCCGACTTTGAAAATGGTACTACAGGCCAACTGAAATTGAATACGAACTACGACGGCAGTCTCTTTTCTGTGACACCTCGCGTAAGGACCAATCCCTCGAAAACTGGCATCAACACTTCCGACCGTTGCATTTTTACCACCAATGTGGCTAACGCCAGTTGGTGGAAGAACTTTCTGATACTCGACCTTAAGAAACCTGTCACCATTACCGACGATAATCGCATCCTTTCACTTATGGCTTATCGCAGCATACAGCCTAAGGATATGCGTATCGGCTTCAACACCTACGAAGAGAGCGGGCAGCTATTCCAAGGCAAACTTTCGGCTGATGGCGATTGGGAACGCCTCAGCCTGGACATGTCAAAATTCATGGGTGAGACACTGAAAAGCATTTACATCATTCTCAGTTGCAATTGGAGCAATCCTACCTCAGGATGGGACAAGGCAACCTATTGTTTTGATGATTTCACACTGAGTGCCTTAGAGAGCCTGCCTAAAGCCAGTGTAACAATAGATACCTCAGTAAAAGAACAGACCATCCAAGACTTCGGTTCAAGCGATTGCTGGACGGCAGAATATGTGAGCGACTACTTCAGTGAGACGGAGAAGAAAAAGGCCGCCAAATGGCTTTTCAGCAGAGGAATGGACGCAGGTGGCAATCCTGAAGGCATCGGACTTTCATGCTGGCGTATAAATGTTGGTGCCGGTTCGGCTTCGCAAGGGGATGAGAGCAACATAGAGGAAGAGACGCGCCGGACAGAATGCTTCCTCCGAGAAGACGGTACATACGACTGGACACGGTGCGACGGACAGCAATGGTTCATGCGCCAGGCTAAGGAATATGGGGTAAGTAACTTTGTCCTGTTCTCCAATTCCCCACCCATTTATTATACAAAGACAGGGAAGGCTAACACAAACGGGCAGACGCTGACGTGTAACCTGAAAGCCACCTATTTCGATGAGTTTGCTGATTTCCTTGCCTCTACTGCCCAGCACTTTGCCGATGAAGGCTACAACATCACTTACATATCGCCCGTCAACGAACCCCAATATGATTGGAAGGAAGATCAGGAGGGATCGCCTTGGGAGAATACAGATATTACCAAACTGGCAAAACAATTGGATAAGAGCATCAGGGAACGCCAGCTCTCCACAAAAATCCTGATACCGGAAGCTGGCTCGTGGTATAACCTCTATGCAGGAACGAATGCTCATGCCAACAAGCAGTTGGATGCTTTCTTCAAACGCTCCAACACAACAACGTACGTAGGCAATCTCACAACAGTGGCAAAGGCCGTAGCTGGTCATAGTTACTGGACTATAGGCACCAACGAGACACTGAAGGAAGTCCGCGAGACAGCCCATGAAAAAGCAAAGGGATACGGCGTGGACATCATACAGACGGAATGGTCGATGCTTGATGATGCTCCGTCAGTCGAAGCAGGTTTCACCGGGAACTACGGGACAGCCAGCAAGATGGATATCGCACTCTACATGGGTAAAGTCCTCTACTGCGACCTGGCATATGGGAATATGACCAGTTGGAACTACTGGACAGCTTTTTCGCAAGAGAAATGGGGACACAAGAACCGTTTCCATCTCATCCGTCTGAATGCTACTACCGACACTGGCGAGGAAAGCTATGCCGACATCAAGTTGGGTGGCATCCTGACTGCAGACAAGAACCTCTGGGTACTTGGCAATTACAGCCGCTTCATCCGTCCGGGCTATCAACGGGTGCAGGTGGAGGGTGCCGACGAGATGAATGCCCTTATGGGAACTGCTTGGCTCTCGCCTGATGCAGACACACTGGTTGCTGTTTTCGTCAATATGGACAGGGGAAGCCGCGAAGTCAGCCTTTCTTTCTCAGGCTTTGCCCCAGAAGAAGTCAGCACCTTTGTTACAGACATGAGTCACGATTTGCAACTCGACCCACACCAGAAGGATGCAACCAACCTTAAACTCCCAAGCCGTTCCGTGGTCACAGTTGTCATGTCTTCATCCATAAGCACGGGTTATTCAGGAAATACTTTTGCTGTTTCCACCTCGATGAGAGGGCAGATATTCGATCTCTGCGGAAGAAAAATCCCAAGCACGGCTCAGCAGAAAGGAATCTACATCATAGACGGGAAAAAAGTGGTGAATCTGCGGCGCTATGATTCTGCCCGGTGACGAACGCATGTACGATGCCCTGGGACTGAAAGAACCAACCTTGTAAAACCCAAGAAATAAATAATTGAACAATCATGAAAAAATATTTATTGATGGCATACACTTTGCTTTTCAGCGGCATTTTTGCCTTTGCAGCAGAACCCGTCCTCGATTCTTTGAAGATACAAGGACAGACGCGTCGCTTTTGGATTTACCTGCCTGATGGAATCGAAAAGGATGCACCGCTGGTGTTCGTTCTGCATGGCTATAGCAATCCCGGAAAAAAGGATACATGGATGAACAAGGCTGCCGAAAAGCATCGGTTTGCCGTTTGTGTTCCGCAAGGATGGAAAGACCCTAAGGGTAAGCCCTCATGGAACGTTGGCTATCCCTTTCAGGAAGGTTGGAATGTAGATGAGGTGGCTGGCATGGTACAACTGGCCAAGTTCGTTCAGAAAAAATATGGTTTGAGCCGCAAGAACACATTTATGACAGGTATGTCGAACGGCGGCGAGATGTGTTATCTGACAGCTTACAGCAAGCAGAAGACATTCAAGGCTGTAGCTCCTGTCTCGGGCCTGACGATGGAATGGATCTACCGTACAATGGATGCTCCGAGGCCCATGCCTCTCTTTGAGATACACGGTACGGAAGACCATACCTCGGAATGGGGCGGCGATCTGGATAACAAAGGAGGGTGGGGTGCCTATATGTCCGTGCCCATTGCCATAGGTTATTGGATTGCTAAGAATAAGTGCGAGCGCGAGACAACCGAGCACGTTGATGGGCTCAACAAGGAGAATGGCCGCTCCATCATCAAGCACAAGTACACCGGCGGCCCAACAGGCTGCGAGGTCTGGCTCTACGAAGTGGTAAACGGTCCCCACAGCTGGTTCGACCACGACATCGACACCGGCGAGGAGATATGGACATTCTTCAGTAAATATATTAATTAGGAAGTTAAAGGGAAGTTAAAATGAAGTTAAAGGGAAGTAAAATGGAAATAAAATGGACAAATGTACTTATCACCAGTCTCATTTTTCACATTCTCGCCCTTTCTGCTTTTGGAGCCGACAAATACATCAAACGCGAAGTGAGAGGCGCATGGATGGCTACCGTCTATTGCATTGATTGGCCAAGCGAAACAGGCACAACCGTTGCAATCCGCAACAAACAGAAAAAGGAGATGACAGGCTACCTGGATATCCTTCAGGCCTCCAACATGAATGCCGTCTATTTCCAGGTACGCCCCATGGCCGATGCCCTCTACAAGTCGCAGTACGAGCCGTGGTCGAGCTATGTCAGTGGCACCCGCGGGCGTAATCCCGGCTATGATCCGTTGGCCTTCGTCGTGGAGGAATGCCACAAGCGCGGAATGGAATGCCATGCCTGGGTGAATCCCTACCGATGGGCAACAACGGTTACGGGGTGGAACACTTCACAGGATCGCTTCCTGAAGTCGCATGATATGCTCATCAGTTATACCAACTCCAGCGGCACCACAACTACCATCCTGAACCCTGCGTTGGAGGCGACCCGCGAACGCATTGTCAATGTCTGCCGCGACATCATCGAGAACTATGACGTGGACGGCATCATCTTTGACGATTATTTCTATCCCAGCGGAATGCCTGCCAACGAAACAGCCGAGGATTACAAGGACTATCAGGCCGCCGAGACAACACTCAGCTTTGCCGACTGGCGACGCGAGAATGTGAACTGCATGGTGGCCGATGTATATGAGATGATTCAGGAGGAAGACCCCAGCATCAAATTTGGTATATCGCCTGCTGGAGCTGCCTGTACTGATGCCGCTGTAGCTGCCAAACATGGTATCGACAAGTGTCCCGTTGCCAGCGACTGGCAGTACAATGGCATCTTCTCCGACCCTGTGGCTTGGCTCGAGGCAGGCACCATCGACTACATCTCGCCCCAGCTCTACTGGAAGACCGACCACGCAACCAATCCCTTTGGTCCGATGACAAAGTGGTGGTCCTATGTTGCCAAACACTTCAACCGGCATCACTACGCCAGCCACTCGCTCACTTTCCTGCAGTCGTCCAACACTACTACCGACTGGGTTGAGGTGGGCAAACAGGTGCTGTACTCGCGTCGTTATACCGAGAACAAGGCTCCAGGCTCCATCTACTATTCTGCTTGTGACATCGACGGCAAGAAGGTATCGGGATTGGACGAATGGCTGAAGAAGAACAGATATCAGCATCCGGCTCTCACACCTGCCATCGACTGGAAGGATGTCTTTCCGCACCAGAGAGTGGGTCATCTCGTCCTCGACGGTACTACACTCACTTGGGACGAGGAGCTGAATGTCCGCTATACGGTTTATGCTATTCCTGATGATGTTGCGAACGAAACGGCCTGTAGCAGCACCATGGGTGGCATACTGGCCGACTACCTTATCGGGACGGTTTATACCAATTCCTTTGCCGTACCTGAAGAGTTTCTCAGCGGCTACCACTTCGCCGTTTGCATATTGGACCGAATGGGTAATGAATACGAACCTCGCTTCACCAACGACATAGAGAAGGAACATGCCCCCAAGCCCATTCTGATATGGCCCGACGACAAGGCCGTCTTCCGTCCGGGAGTGGAACTGGTATGGAAAGCCAGCAAGGATGCTGACGGCTACACGGTAGAGGTCTCCCGTAACCGCCGTTTCACCGACCTTGTGCTCACAGCCACTTCCGGCTGGTATGCCGCGCCCGACCATTTCATCCTCATCACTCCCGATGAGACTTGGGAAGAAGGTACCTATTACTGGCGTGTAACGGCCTCTGCAACTGACTGCGAAGCTTCATTGTCCGAGCCCAAGAGCTTCACCGTTTCCTATTCTGCACCCGAGGGCGGCACAGGAATGGCCGAGTTGGCTATGTCTTCGCCTGAGATAGAGGTGACACTTGACGGTAGCAAGGTTTGCCTCAATCAGATAGCCGACGACATCTCTGTTTACAATATGCTAGGTATGCTCATCGCTCATCATCGCGGTGTGGATTCTGTTGATATGAGCAACACTCGTGGCGGCATCTACATCATCAAGGTGATGGCAGGTGGTAGGAGCGTTGTAAAGAAAGTGAAACTTTAGATTTTTCTTAACTCTTAATTGTTAATTCTTATTTATGAACTATGTTGTAGGAATCGGCGAAGCGTTATGGGACGTTTTGTCAACAGAGAAGAAACTTGGTGGCGCACCCGCCAACTTTGCTTACCATGCCGGTTGCTTGGGTTACGATGCCTTGGCCATCAGCGCTGTGGGTCGTGACGCCTTGGGCGATGAGATACTTGATGTATTGCGGCAGAAGAACCTAGAGCACCTGATGCCCCGCGTTGATTACCCCACGGGAACCGTTCAGGTAACGGTTGATGAGAAAGGTATCCCCTCGTACGAAATCAAGCAGCATGTAGCCTGGGACCACATTCCCTTCACCCCCGAGATGGAAGCCATTGCCCGAGAATGTAGGGCAGTATGTTTCGGCTCGCTAGCACAGCGCAGTCCGGAGTCCCGTGCCACTATCCTGCGCTTCCTTGACGCTGTAGGTCCTGACTGCCTGAAGGTCTTCGACATCAACCTGCGTCAGCAGTTTTATACACGCGACATCATTGAGGAGTCCCTGCGCCGCTGCAACATCCTGAAGATTAACGATGAAGAACTCGACATCGTCAGCCCAATGCTTGGAAAGGACAAACACCAGCTCATCACCGACTATCAGCTCTCGATGCTCGTTCTCACTTGTGGCACAGAAGGCAGCTACATTATCACGCCCGAAGAAGAATCATTCCTGCCTACGCCGAAGGTAGAGGTTGTAGATACTGTGGGCGCAGGTGACAGTTTTACGGGAGCTTTCGTGGCGAGTTTGCTTAGCGGCAAGAGCATCCGCGAAGCACACCAGAAGGCCGTTGATGTCAGCGCCTTCGTCTGCACTCAAGCGGGCGCTATGCCTTAAATTCTGTTCAAAAAAGGAATGCTACAACGGTTAAGCAAGCTTAGCTTTGTGCTCGCTACTCCGTCACTTCAATATAGAAACTGAAAGGCCGGAAGCCGTCATTACAGCTAATCATCGCACTCATCGGGTTCTTCATCCAACCATCGAAAAAGTTACCCTCACCATGAGCCAACGATTCTACAAAAGGTCGCATGGATTCCCATGCTGACGGACACAAGCCTTCAGGACATTGCCCATCAATAGAAATCCACTGCATACCCTCCATGACATCGCAGGTGTGATCAATAGGGTTCTCGTATTTCTCTATCAAGTCGGGATAGATAGTTTTGCGAATAGCTGTGATCTTTACCTTTTTCATTCATGTGTTATTTTTTCAATGGATGTTTTATGTAAATGCATTATGTCTTCAGCTAACCATGCAGGTGCAATTACCTGTAGCCATTCTCCCCTTGAAAGGATGTGTGCCTTAAAATCCGATGCAGGACGGATTCTGATTTCAAAATCGACAGACTCTTCATTGACAGCAATTTCACGCTGTGATGGATGTAAGGGTAAGTCTCTTAGATAGTATCGCTCCATTCCATAAGCCCTAAGGACTATCCTTTCAGGCTTAATATTGGTGTCAACCATAATGCCAAAGCTTTCGGCAAAATATTTCTCTGCATCAAAGTCAGCATCCAGGATGAACTTCTCTTGTGTCAGCTCCATGTCCGCTATACGGTCAAGGGAGAAAACCGACATGGATTTATCTGTTGTTCCATCCTCCTTTTCGCGTTCTATTTTTGTCAGCACGTACCAGCGGCGCTTGAACAGCTTCACGCAGTATGGTTCAGCCAGATATGTCTTGGCCGTAGCCGAACTGTATTTCCGATACCGCATGATAATCTTGCGGCTATCCCTCATGGCCTTTATTATTCTCCTGAGGAGGGCACCGCCAGAAGGAATACTCTCAAGCAGTATGCGGTTCTGCAAACCGATATTCTCGTCCAGCATGTTGCCGACGCTTAGCGTAGAGAAAAGCCAGTTAGCTACACTATTTCCCTTCAGCACCTCCTTGTTAATGATATAATATCGGTTTCCGTCGGAACGGTCACATTCTATGATTACCCCGAACATGTCCAATATGGCATCACGGTGGCGATTGAATGTGGTACGAGGCAAATTTGTTCCGCAACTATCTTCCCTACGGCGCCATTTCTCATTAATCTCTGCAAGGGAAATCTTACCAGCTTGATGTATTGTTTCAAGTAGCCAAATATATTCTTTAAATAATGTAGGTATTTTCATGCGGTGAAGACACGAAAAAGAATCTGAATCCTAATTATTCAAACTCGAAGATGTTAATAAATCCCGTCAGGCTAAATACATTCTTAATGTCCTCGTTGACGTTTTTCAGCACTACGTGGCTACCGCTTGCCTTAGCATCCTTGAGGATGCAGAGAAGGATGCGCAATCCGCTGGATGCGATATACTCCAGGTTAGTGCAGTCGATGATTACATCTTTGCCTTTGCTCTGGTAGAGTGGTTTCATGGCTTCCTCTACTTCCATTGCGGCAGCAGTATCCATCTCTCCTTCTAACGTAGCAATATACTTGCCATCAATTTCCTCAATTGTTGTTTTCATTGTTGTAGTTTTTTATGAGTGTTAATATATTTTTCCCGTCCTCACGTTCGTAGTTGATGGTGTCCATAAGCTCACGCACCAACAGCAATCCTAATCCGCCAATCTGACGTTCTTCGGCGGAAAGGGTAGTATCGGCTTTCTTTTTAGTTGTGGGATCGAAGAAGACTCCCGAGTCGGTAATCACTATCTTCAGGCTTTTGCCGTTAGACATCATGCTTACCTCAATGATTCCCTCTGTGTCAACGGGATAGGCATAGTCAATTACATTCACAACAGCCTCCTCCACAGCCAATTGCATCTTTCGGGCCTCTGATTTATCCAGATTCAGCTTTTCATAAACCGACTTCTGGAAATTGTTAAATCTGGCAATTTCGTGGATATCGTTTTTTAACTCAATTGTATCCATGAACGTGCTTTCATACTGTATGGGGGTGTAGCGGATAGCCAGCATCGTTAGGTCGTCGCTCTGCTCTGCTTCGCCCACATACTTGCTTACCTCATCGCTGATAAACTCCAGAATCTCCTTTGGTTGCTTGTCGATACACAAAGATAGAGTGTTCCTTACACGTTCCAGACCGAAAATCTTTCGAGCCTTGTTCTTTGCCTCCGTCAGTCCGTCGGTATATAGGAAGATAGTGCTGTCAGGTTGTAGTTTTATCTCTTCCACTTTATATTGTACATCAGCAAATACACCTACGGGTAGATGCGGATTGGCAGGTATAGAGCAAAGGGTAGGGAGAATAATGGGAGCATCGTGACCTGCATTGCAGTAGCGCAGTCTTCCTGTGGGCAGGTCCAGAACACCGATAAAGAGTGTCACAAACATATTAGCTTCATTGTTCTGGCATGATGACTCGTTAATAGCCTGCATGATATGGGAAGGGTTATTTTCGTGAGCCGAGAAAGCACGGAACATAGAATGTATCACACCCATCAGCATGGCTGATGATGCCCCTTTTCCACTGACATCGCCTATACAGAAGAAAAGTTTGTCGTCGCAGATGAAATAATCAAAGAGGTCGCCGCCTACTTTGCGAGCCGGCACCAGAGAACCGTAAATCTTCAGGTCGTCCTGTTGATAATAATGACGGGGGAGCATGCTCTGCTGTATCTGGTTAGCCACTTGCAACTCACCGGCAATACGTTGCTCCTGTATGGTTTTCTGCTTCAGTTTTTCTTCGTTTTTTGCAAAGCATCCCACTATGAAAAGCAGGACCCCGAATGCCAGCAAGGAAATCAGAAGCAAGCGAAGATGTAGTTTTTCAAGCGGAGCGTATACCTCACTATCATAGCATACTACGGCTATATGCCAGCGAGGTGAATCTCTCATCTCGCCATAGAATAAGGTCATATCCTGATCTTCCTCCTTATCGTGATAATATGCTATTTGAATACAACTTTCTTTAATTCCGTGTTTTGAGATTGTGCTGTCATTGATAATACGAATGGCATTTTCCACCTTTTTCCTCATGCTCGGATCTGTGGGGCCGGCTATCAGTTCACCTTCCTCAGAAAGCAGGAAGTCGAATGATGAAGGATAAATGTTCTTCTGGTTGAGTATATTTCCCAAAGTGTTACAGCTAATGTCGATGCCGTACACACCCACAGTGTCTCCTGTAAATGTGTATATAGGTATGGCATAGGTTATAAGTTTCTGTTTGACATAGGCGTCTTCGTATGGTCCTACCCAACTATTGGTCTTCTTTCGCCGAATGTATCTAAAGAATCCATTCTTTGTATAGTCAAAATTTCCGCCAGCTATTTGCATGCAGTGAATGCCGCTGTCGGTTCTTAGGGCGTATGGCTCAAATAGAGAATCTCTGTCGGGATAAAAACCTGGATTGAATGCAATGCCGCACCCCATCACGTGAGGAGAGAACTTAAGAGTCCATGCCATGATGTTTGCCATCGTGTCCGGATAGGCAAGGTTCCTCTTAATCTCCATGATGTGGCTTTTGAGCGACTGTTCACAATTATCTATTAACCCATTTGCAATGATAGCCTTCATAGTCAGCTCCATCTCGGCACGCTTCTCTAACTCATTCTCCATCATGTTGCGTGTAAAATAGTATTGTGCAGCAGACAACAACTCCAGCAGCAATACCGCTACAATGATGATAGTCAGACTGGTGGTGGTCTTAGCGAATCTTCCATTTTGTCTAGACCACCCATTTGTGATATTGGTTATATTACTCATAGACTATTGTTTGGTTACAAAAATATGAAAAATCTCCAGTCGGACAAAAGATTTGGTTGTTTTTTGAGAAGTATAGTTTTATTTTTGCCTTATGATGGTTTCCAGCAGACATTGGCAGCCTTCTGTTACATCTTGCCATGTTGTCTCGAAGTTGCCTGTGTACCAAGGGTCGGCAACATCACCCTTTCTCTTTGTATAATCCAGCAGTTTATGAATCTTTCCATCCGGGTCACCCCCGCAGATGCGGGTCATATTGCGGATGTTCCATTCATCCATTCCTATCAGCAAATCAAATCTCGAATAGTCGTTGCCTTGCATTTGTCGGGCCTTCTTTCCCTTACATCCAATTCCGTGTTCCGCCAGTTTGCGTTTGGCAGGGGGATAGACCTCGTTTCCGATTTCCTCAGTTGAGGTGGCTGCCGATTCTATGTAGAACAGATCAGCAAGTCCTGCTTTTTGTACCAGATCCTTCATTACAAACTCAGCCATCGGACTCCGGCATATATTACCGTGGCATACAAATAGTATCCTAATTTCCTTTTTAATTCTATATTTCATATGCTATTTCGATTTAGATGCAAAATTAAACATTTACCTGAGAATATAAAAATTACTTCTGAGAATTCTGATTATTTCCAAAATCATCTTTCCCCATATAACGTATAGAAGCCTTCGCATTACCCTTAAAGTTTAAGGGGACTAGTGTCGAAACAAAAAAAGCGGCAAGCCGTAGCTTGCCGCCCTTTTTGTTTATAAATCTTTTAAATTAGATTACTTAATGCGAACGTAAACAACACGCTGTGAGCTCTTGCTTTCTGCACCGTGAGCCTTAGCATCAGCAACCTTAACGCCCTTGTTCTCCAGGTAACCCTTAACAGCGTCAGCACGCTTCTGAGAGAGCTTCTGGTTGTAAGCCTTAGCACCTTCGGGTGATGCATAAGCATCGAGGATAACAGTTGTGCCGTTAGAAATCTGATCCAGAGTAGCCTTAGCTGTGTTGCTCAGGTTAGACTTGTTCTGCTCGAACTCAACAACATAGATGTTATTGCCAGCAGCAGCAGCAACCTTCTTCTCAACTACCTTCTCGACAATCTTCTCAACAGGCTTCTCGACAATCTTCTCAACAGTCTCGGTTACAACCTGAGGCTTAACAGCTGCGAAGTGGTGAGTGCCGTTTGAGGTCTTGAAGTGATAAGTTATACCAGCTGTAACCTGGCCAAGTACATTGTGACCATAAGCATCGCACTCGGGGAGTCCGAAAATGGGATCACGGTAAACACAACCCTCATAAGTAAACATCTGATCAACCATTTTACCCTCGTTGACCATCTTCAGAACAACTGCGGGACGCAAGCTGATTGTCCAAGCCTTTGACTTACCCAAGTTGAAATCGAAATCGAAACCGAACTTAGCAATAGCACGGTTCAGGTCGTTACCGCTTTTTGTGGGGTTGCCAGCAAAGTCGGGCCAGAATTCACGCATGTAACCGAAACCACCACGAGCCTGGATCTCGAACAAACGGGGAGCACCCTTGTAACCACCAAACCAGTTCATCAGGTTGATCTTAGTACTTGCGATAGCACTTACGTTGTCGAAAACGTTTGCACTATGTGTCATACGCCAGTTGTAGTTGTTGTTGATGCCGGCACCGATACCGAATTCGAAGCTAACTACAGGAGTGATAGCCTTAGTTGCATTGATACCAACAACGGCACCGTGAGGAGTATTCCAGTCATGTGCGTTTGTGCTAATACCGCCTTCAATACCTAATGACCAATTGTCCCAGAATTTGTGGCCTTCAACATTGTACTGTGCATTTGCACTGTATGCCATAGAGAACATGGCAACCATTAAAAGAGTAAATTTTTTCATAACAAACTTATAAAAATTAAACATCATTTTTTCTTTTTCGTTATGCATTAATATGCATTTTTACACATTTGTTAACGCAAAGGTATGCCATTTTACATTATCTGCCAAACTTTTTTTACAAAATCTGCTATAAAATGCTATATTTTTTTGTTAAATTGCTTATTTCAAGGTGTTTTGAGACTATTTTACGCAAAAAATGATGTTAGTTGATGTGTTGTTTATACTAACAAAAAATTGCTACTTACTGTGAATATAGCCCTATACATTATATATTTATGGGAAGGGATTATCCTTTATTTCACAACAATAAACTAAAAAAAAAATAATATTTTATTTTGTGTTGTTCATGCTTATTCGTATCTTTGCATTGGTAAATTTATCTAAATAAATTTTGTAAAATGAAAATAAAAACAATCCTTTCTGCATTGCTTCTTGTATCAGTTGCAATAACAGCCTGCCAGTCAAAGAGTAGTAAATCAACAGCAAATGCTTCTGCAGATAGCCTTTCTGTTACTGTTTCTGATGATATAATGCCAGACATTTCATTAGAGTGTACAGACGGGACTACTTTACAGCTATCCAGTTTATTCGGAACAACTCTCTACCTTGATTTCTGGGCCACATGGTGTCCTCCTTGTTGTGCAGAGATTCCTTATTTGGAGACACTGTATAAGAGTCTGAGTGATAATAGTGATATCCGCATCATTAGTATTTCCGTTGATCAGGACCGTGATGCCTGGTTGAAGAAGATTACTAATGACAAACCTGCATGGGAGCAGTATCGCATTTCTTCGAAAGATGCCGATGTTTTCTTCAGTGCTATAGAGTTGGAAACAATCCCCCGTTTTATTATTGTCGGTCCTGATGGTCGCATCGTAAATGCTGATGCTCCCCGACCTTCTGACGAAAGCTGTGCTACAACTATTCTGCAATCCCTTCAGGAAATAGAATAAAACATTGGCTTAGAATGTGTATTTTACGGCCAAGGTGGGATTTACGAAGAAGGTACGTGTGCTGTTGTTGGTTCTCCATATAAAGTTGTTATTAATCTTAACCTCCGTACCAAGACTCAGTATATTGTTCTGTCTGCCTCTGCCGAACACGTTAAACCAGAATTGTGGTTCTGTGTTCATCACGATTCCTTTCTTTTGGATACCGTTTTCATCAAATTCCGGTATGTATCCGTACCATAAGTCAGCGTAACCACAGAATGTGCATAGCCCTTTGGCAAAGTTGATACGCCATACGGCTGTGGTCTGAAAACTGGGATGTGCATCGCAATTCCCGGCTTTAAAGTACTGTTTATACAGGGCTTGGAAGCTGAAAGTCTTGTTATAATCGTTGCTATGCCAATTCCAGACAGGGCCGAACAGTATGCTCTGCTGGTAAGATCTGAAGTTGTTCAGTCCGCCATCATACTCTATGTGGGCGCTGAAATTGCTGTTGGTATTTTTTACTTTGGCAAAGGTGAAGTCTCGACTCATCTCCCAATATGCAGAAATGGGCCCCTGATAATCTAACGGGTTCAACTGAATCTGCTGGTAATCTTTATTCCCTCTGTAGTCCATATCTATGAAAATGAAAGTGGAGCCTAATTTGTCGGCCTTGAAGAACTCTGCTGTAACGGTGAATAATTGTCTGTTCGCTTCTGACTCGGGGTTCATGTGACGACCCAAATCGTAGTGAAACTGTAAATTAAACTGTGCGCTGGCAGTCATCACAAAACAAATCAATGCTGATAATGATAACAATCTTTTCATAAATAGAATTTTATTGGTTGTATTGTAGTTCACGTTATTGAGTTATAAAATACCGCTTAAAATATTACATTATAGCTTGCTTATTGCATTATATCTGTTTATTCGGTGCAAATGTATGGCTTTTTTCCGAAAATTGCTGTAACTTTGCAGGTAAATTTTGGATAACAAACAAATGAATAGTATTTTAATTGTGCTTCCTATCCTCACACTGCTGATGTTCTGCTTAGGACTAACATTGGAAGCAAAGGATTTTCTTTTGGTGATAAAAAGGGGAAAGGCTGTTGCAGGCGGTCTTTTCGGTCAACTCATTATGCCATTGGTGGCATGGGTAGTTGCGCAGGCCATACACCTTGATCCTGTCTTTACCATTGGTCTGGTATTGATAGCTTGTTGTCCGGGTGGCAGTTCAAGTAATATCTTTAGTATGCTGGCAAAAGGCGATGTGGCACTTTCCGTCTCGCTGACTGCGATGAGCAGCATCATTACACTCTTCACCCTTCCGTTGATTATGCAGATGGCTACCTGTGCGGTAGGGCAGCAAATAGGCATTAAACTGCCCATCATGAATCTTCTGATGCAGAACCTTGTTACCATGTTATTGCCCATACTTATCGGCATTGGAATAAGGTATTATAAGCCTAAGTTGGCTGCACGAATAGCCCATGTACTTTCCAAGTTCGCTTTTCCTGCACTGATGTTGCTGGCAGGCATCTTCTTTATGCAGCATAAAGAGACCATCACAAGTAATTTTGGTGTGCTGGGTTTTGCTGTTACATTGCTGCTGTTGGTGGCTGTTTCCTTTGCTGCAGTATTGAGTTTCCTGATTGGATTAAAAACGGCAGAACGCCGTACCATTATCATAGAGGTTGGCATGCAGAATGCAGCACAAGCCATTGCTATTGCCTCCAGTCCATTTGTCTTCAACGACGGCAGGTTTGCCATTCCTGCTATCCTGTATGCGCTGATGATGAATGTGGTGCTGCTTACGTACGTGGGATGGCTGAAAGTGAAGAAGTGAAGACCCACCCCCAACCCCTCCCTCTAAGGAGGGGAGAAGTGAGGAGTGAAGAATGAAAAATTGGAAAATATAGGTTTGATAAAGTTTAAGGTTTATAGTTTAGGGTATGAGAAAGACAATATTATATATAATGGTTTCATCTTCTATGCTGGCACAGGCACAGACAATAACAGAGGGAGAAGCAATGGTTGGCGGCGGATATGGCGAAACGCCTGCTTATGAATCCGGTGTCAGCCTGATGATTAACACAGGCAAGTTCACCGTAAAGCCTTACTGGAATATCGTTGGTAAAAGACCATACAATGCCACAGAACTCAATAGCCTGGATTTCATCTATTCGGGTTACGGAAACCATTACACGATGGAAGAGGAGTTGGAAAAAGAAATAACCAGTATGAATTATGGCGCTGATATACAATACAGCCTGAACCACCGTAACCTTTTTCAGATTGGTATAGATGGTGTTTATACAGAGAGGATGATTAATGGCAATCGTATGGAGTATCTATATGATGCCAACGGTTCAATAATGTCGAGTGTAAAGTCTGTCTTACGAACACCGAGACTTGACAGAAACGAAGTGAATGTGCAGGCTTCTTATCTGCATAAAACCAACCGGAAAGGGGAGAGCTTGATGCTGAAGTATAATTACAGTTTGGATAAGGACAATGAAAACACTTTGCAGGAACTGACGGAAACAACAGGTTTCGGACCTGACATGTACCGACAGAATCTTATTACCTCTGATATAAAGATACAAAGGCACGAGGTGTTGCTCGACTGGAAACGTCCTCTTGTGGAAGGCCATCTGCTGAATGCGGGCGTTAAGTATAGCAATAATTTCATTCATACGTATGACGGGCAATGGCTGGACGAATCAGAATACAACAATAGCGAATTTCTTCATCGTACGCAAACGGTTGGCATCTTTGCAGGTTATAGTCTCAATACAAAGGCTATTGAGGCAAATGCCCGTGTGGAGTATGACTATACCCGTATGAACGGGAAAAACCTTCATGATGTTATTCCACAAGCCCGTTTTGCCTACCACATAAATCCCAGTAATACACTCTCGGCCAGCTATGCAATGCTCATTATCCGTCCCTCTTTACACTATCTTTATAATAATAGGGTAATAGGGCCGTACACCTTGGATTATGGTAACGAGAACCTGGAAGGTGCTCACATCAATAGAATAGTATTGGCATACGAGCTGAAAACCAGGAAAGTTGACTTCACCACTTCACTTTCTCACATTAATGTTACTGATGGATTCAATGCTATCTGGATGGTAAAGGAGAATGTTCGTGTTTCCACTTGGGGTAACGAGGGTGTGCGTAAGGCAGTTGAACTTACTCCAGAGGTACTTTGGCGTGCGACAGAAAGAACCAAGTTGAGGGGAGCATTAAGTGTTTTATGGGACGAACGCATTGCCTATCCTATAGATCTTTTTAATCCCAATTGGGGTATTACAGGACGTTTGGGGTGGGAGCAGCAACTGCCTTATGAAATAAAGTTTGGTGTTCAAGCTATGGTTTCCAAAGGTAAGACGGTGGATGTGTATTCTCATGAAGGTCTGAACTATTCTTTCGGTACTAATCTGGAACGTTCTTTCCTGAATGATAAACTGACGGTCAGTCTGGCTTACGAATACAAAAAACTTCCCGTGATAGAACTCACTCAGGGAGCCTATACGGGAAGTATTTACAGACGTCACCACAATCCCAATACTGTCAGGGTTGCGCTAAACTACAAGTTTTAAAGCTTAGGGCTTCTTTATCATCATGGTCTTCAAGCGCAGTATGCCGTTGTACTCATTGTCGTAGTACTCTATGCGTATGCTGTGCTTCTGGCCTTTGGTGGTATTGATGGTAGCCAGGCGTGATGTCTCTGCGTGGTCACCCCAGTCGCCGCATAGTTCCTTGCCGTCAATGATCAGGCGGTATCCATCGTCGCCTGTGATGGAGAATATTATCTCGCCGCTTTCAGGCGAGGTAAGCTCACTCTCCAAGATCATACCCCAACCGTCGGCCTTTACACCTTCGCGCGGACTCTGGCTCTCAAACATATCTATCTTTTCCATTTGGGCAGTTGCTACCACATTGCCGCTCAGAGTCTTGTTGTTGAAATATTTGACGTTGAATCCTGTCTTGCCGTTTGCCTTAAAAGCATCAGCAGGTACATCTGTCAATGAACTCTTTAGGTTCAGTAGCTTCTCTGCACGCAGGTAGTTATCTCCTATGCCCATCTGCTCCATAAGTACCTTGTTGATGTTGTTGTATTTTTGGAAGAAAGAAGTCAATGTTTCCTCTTGATTCTCAGGATGATATGATAGGCGTAACGGAGTTGCTTCCAAGTAGCCGAAGTCAGGTGTATATACCATTCCGCCATCGTGTTGTTTATAGTCATGAACTGCAGTCTGAATATGGCGGAATTGAGCTTTTGTTCCAGCTACCATGGCATATTCCTGTGGCATTTCTATCTCGATGGTTGCACCTGTAGCACAGTCAATCTTACCTAAGTCGATAGATGCTTCCAGATTCATACCGTCGTAGGTAATAGCCCCTCTCCCCGCTCCCCCAAAGGGGAGGGCTGTTCCATTAACTTTAACACTGATTGGGGCCTTCTGACAGGGAAGTGCCACATAGTACTGACGCTTAGCGGGCATATCCTTATACTGGCCCTTTCGTGTGCCAATAGTCACACTCAACCTGTTGCCGTTGCGGCTATAGGAGAGGGGAGTGGTAGCATATTCCTTCACATAATTCTTATCTTCTCCGTTGTCTTCGTAGAGTTGGAACTCGCCCTTGTCGGCACCAGGGAACACACGAACGGTAACAGCCTGATCGGTACCTGACAGATTCTTCAGTTTGCCATAGTAGGGCAAAATGCTTCCTGCCTTTACGTAAACGGGGTATTCATCCATTGTAAAGCGGCGCTCGTAGGTTTTGCCGCCTTGTAGCATCTCGCCTGTCTCGTACTCCAGCCATTCGCCTTCAGGTAGCCACAGCTTAACGGTGGCATAGCCGTTCTCCTTGTTTACTTCCTCAGTAACGGGGGCAATCAGCATATTGTCGCCAAACATATATTCCTCCTTATATTCGTAGGCTTCTTTAGCCTCTGGGTTATCGTAATAAAGCGGACGGCAGAGTGAGATGCCCGTCTCGTACGTCTTTCGAGCCATAGTATATATATAAGGTATCAGGGTATAGCGACCGTTGATAACATTGTCGAGTCGTTGCTGTGTTGCTTGGTCGAAAGCCCAAGGTTCCTTGTTCAGGCTGGGGTCCTTTGCGCTGTGGCTGCGAAGGATGGGCAAGTATTGTCCCATCTGCATAGCACGGGTGTATAGTTCAGGATCGACACCCATACCGTATTTTCTGACTTGATGTCCGCCGATATCATGGCTCCAGTAGCCATAGAGTACGTTTGATGCGGTGCTGTTGAAGTAGGGTAGGAAACTAAGGCTCTCCCATGTAGCATACGAATCGCCGGAGAAGCCAATCTGATAACGGTGGTTACCCAAGCCGCCCCAACGGTGGTAGAGCAAAGGACGCTTCGTGCCGTTCAGCTCCATGTCCGAGAACCAGATGTAGTTGCACCAAAAGACATTGTCCAGATCCTTGAGGGTACGGTCTTTCTCCCATTGTTGCCAGTCGAGCCACCAGAAGTCAACACCTTCTTCAACATACTGATGCAGATAGGTGTCGAAAA
>JAEEGL012685059.1_pt1 | contig 20496 bp, 42 predicted proteins | sample 9134231 | NCBI WGS metagenome assembly JAEEGL01 (sample SAMN16246548, study PRJNA631951) | gut metagenome | biome: gut microbiome; feature: rumen; material: fiber-attached | host: Bos | place: Iran: Karaj | collected 2018-10
CATGGGTGACCTTTGGCAATTTTAATACATTCCAAGAAGCACTATAAGCAAAAGCTCCATCAAAAGCGGCTATATAGACAGAATTACAATTAGGAAATGTAACATTACCATTAAGATTACAATCTTGAAACGCGAATGTACTAATTATTTTACATGCTGGGAAGGAAATCATTGTAAGATTAGAACAAGCACGAAAGGCTTCTGAACCAATAACTTCACATTTAGGAAAATTACAACTATATAAATTACTACAAGAAACAAAAGCGAATCTTCCAATAGTCTCACATTCAGGAAAAGAAATTATAGAAAGATTACTACAGTAATAAAAAGCGTCCTATCCTATCTCTTTACATTTCGGAAAAAATGCAGCAGTGATGTTCTATCTTGAAAAAGCTTCCTCCCCTATTCCCTCACATTGTAAAAATGTAACGCTATAAGCAAACGAAGAACGATTTGTAAAACAAAGTGGCGGGACAGAACGTGTAGTATAATTTATATATGAACTTTCTAAACCCAATAAATTATCAATTTCATTCGTACCCGCGCCTAGGGTCATATTAAATATCATAACATCACCCTTTACATAATAATTATATTAACAGAAAATGTTATATTTTCTGGAGTTAATGCCGCAGTAAATTCTAGCGAGCCATTATTCTAAGCAGAGCAATATATTCCGTATGAATTATAGGCATGTAAGCTAGCTGGCGCGGGAGAAACAATAACAATATTATCAATTATTAACCCGTTAACTTCAACAGTACAAACGTTATTCGTGAATGTTTCTAATGTAACCGTCTATGTTCTAAATGGAACGGCCCATGTAGCATTATCCTTTAAAAATCCGCCAGTAACCGATGCAGGTGCGGCAACAATACCAGATGTGTTTAAACCAAACACAGGAAGTGTGGCCGGATCTAAGGTTGAGCCGCTTTCAACAACAATTTTCTGTGTGGGAATATCGCCAATATATTCAGCAGAGATTGTTCCCTCTTTAATTGAGCCGAGTACACCTTCAGAAGAAAGCGAATCTACTGTAATAGAATTGGCTTGAATTTTTGCGCCATCAATACCAGTACCTAATCTCTCGGGTGCTAATGAACCAGAAGTAATTGCGCTTGCGTTTAAATTAATAAGTGTGCTACCGTCATTAGTCCATGTAGCATCACCGCGCAAGAACTTTTGATAATCTGCGTTCGCGACAGTTGGTTTTGGCACATATCCCGGTAATCCATCTGTAGTAGTGGTTGCACCTTGCATGGATACTACTTCAATATGTGCTATAAGATTATATAAATTATCTATAGCCTCTTCTATTTTATTTAAATTAACTGCCGAAATAACATCCCCACCACTCCAAGTAGTTGGGTCATAATCGGTCATTTCAACATTTTCATTTTCTAAAACTTCATTCTCAGGCATTTTAACTACCTCCTTTTAAAGATATCTTCAACTAATAGGTAGCAAATCCAGTAAAGGCGCAATATATTTTTCGCAATTACTAAATTTTATTTTTAATATCTTTTAGCTTATCCCGCAACTGTTCCAAATATAGTTTCGGGATTTCGCTTGAAATATTAGCCTGTTCCGCACCATAATTTTTCATTAATACAGTATGAGGATAATAAAATTTTAGCATTTCAGTATACTTTACCCCTAGACTTGCCGCGCGCTTAATTCCCCTCTAACTCATTCCGACACCATGCCCAGTTTTCTTATCTGTTCCGCTTGGACTATCCCACTCATCACGCTATGAAATGAGATAAGCATAGGTGGTTCCCCATCTCTCTTTAGAGGATACGGTTTGGCCGCCATTGCTTGCAGAAAATACAGCAGTAATTGGCTTATTATTATAATATAGTATTTCGCCTTCTGTTAATTCCGCGCCCGCAACAGCATTGGGGTAATTCCTAAAATTATAGCGCGCCGCCCTATAAGCCTGTGCGCTACTAGAACTATCCGATATTACTTTATCAATATAACGATAGGCGAAAGTGCGCGATGCTACGGCCTATGCCTTACATGCTTCAAGATTGCTATTGCCAATCTCAGAAGCGACTACCGCCGCGACATATTCCTCGAAATCAACTTCAATGATATCGCCAACACCAACATCAAAATATTTAGCGTTTTCATCACGAGTAATTTTTACATGGATATTCATAAGTCATCACCATTACTTAAACAATGCTTGAAGTACCTTAATTTCTGTGGCTTTATTAATATGCTTCTTATGAAGATATTCATATATACCCAGCATCTTCTCGGGCGGCTCACCATGTTCTTTACGATATTCATCAATAATTAATTTTACCTAATCATGTAGAAGATTTACATGTTCCATCTCTTCCGTTGAGATGCGTGACATAACTGCGGCGAGCATTGGACGCTCATCTTTATAAGAAATTGCAGCCTTAATGTAACATTCTGCACTACGAAGTTTATCTTCAATTTTATCAGAAATCTGACTAATAATCTCCATAGATATCACCTCTTTTTAATAATAGGATTAAATCTCTCCTCTACGTATCCACCAGAAGTGGTATAGCACACAGTGCGAATACCAAGGTCACGCAAAAGCTTGCGGCAACTGCGGCACGGACAACTCATAGCAAGAGTGCCATCTTTAAGTTCACGGTAGATATAGATAGTTACATCAGAGAAGTCAATATCAAGGTACCTTATTTTTCGATACAAACAAGTCTCCGCATGACTGCGCGGGGGTTTATCCATAATATCGTTCTTCTCATCCATCCTATAACGATTGTAGAAATACTGAGTGGTATTGGTTTTCTCCGTGTTATGCGCGCGGGCCAAGACAAATTTGTCTTTATATACCGCTACCGCGCCCAGATGCGCGCCCGCATAATCGGACAGGTGACTTTCCTTCTTGGCTTCCTCGAAGAATCGTTTTTTCATACTACTACTCCTTTCTTACTACAATAATTATACTATAGAAAAAGAAAAAAGTCAAATAAAAAGAGCCTTACGGCTCTTCTGGCTCAAAATGAGCTTTAATTAGTTTTTCCGTCATATCAATTGACTTACCCCATTTGTCGCCCATGTAATCAAACTGCCGCGCGGATTCATTTGTCGAATCATCTAGCCAATTGAAGAAGCGGTTAACGCGGCGCCACACTGCATTGTAGTACTTTTCGCGCACCTTATTGAAGGCAACTAGCTTGCCGAAATCTTCATCCCATTCGTCACCTTCTGTACAAACAGCAATACCGCGATAGTAAGACTTTAGTGTCATACTTTCATTATATAGTTTTTCTGGCATGAAAATATATGGGCAAATGGTGCTAATATAGTTTGCAACAATGCGGCGCGGCGGCCGATAAATGCAGATAATTCGACGATTTTCCTTATCTACAATATAGTTACAGTCATTCTGACTTACGCTAATTTTCATACTTCCTCCGATTCGTCGTTAAGATTGTTCAGAAAATCACTTGCACATTCATACAGTACATTACACCGCATCACGGTATCTAGAGTCTGAAATAGTTCCTTATTGGTTTCCTTATTTGCAAGGTCCCCAAGTGTCATACCATACTCGTTCGCGCAACGAAGCGCGTCAAGTAGATTGTCGCGCACATAGTTGCTAATAACTTCCTCATAGTCATACCCATAAGGACCATTACCAGTAACCATATCTTCATCATAGACTTCGTCTACAATCTGGTCTTCTGTAAATTCCTTTAACTCCTCTTTGTTATAGTTATCAAAAAGAAAATTGCTTAGATCGTTATATACTTCCTTATAGTAATTATACATTTTCTGTTACCTCCATAGTGTTCCAATCTTCAATAGCCATCGCGCGGGATTCGGGATCTCGTTGTTCATATCCGTAGTCGGGGATTTGTAGACTGCGTAGGTGGCACTTCTTGCACTCCACCCAAGTAAATGGCATTTGATAACGAATTTTTGCGGTTCCGCCGCACTTAGGGCAGTGCCGCAGTTCTTCCTTACTCATTTTTGCTCCTTTATTATATTATAGTATTTCGTGTGGGATAGATAAAAGAATTACGATTACAGTGAGGAGAAAACTAATAATTTGAAAATATCTGCGCGAAAACTTAAATGGATTTAGAACACAGTTCAGGCCAATGAATAGGAATGCTGCATACCAAAACATATACGCGCCAGCATTAATCATTATTATTCTCCTTTCAGAAAATCATAAATAATTTCAACCTTATGATGCTTTACATTAAAAATAGAATTAGTTGTATAGACCTTTGTAATTAGATCTGGGATATCAAGTAGCGATTGTCCCGCGATATAGGGCCGCAGTACCGATGGCTCGCAATGAGATACGTAAATATAAATTCTACGTGCGCCCAAACTCTTAAGCTCGCGCGCGGCCTTGTATAGGGTGTGGCCTGTGCCGCAAATATCATCCACAATAAGAATGTCGTTTCCAATCATGGTATTTCCAGTACCAACTAATTGAAATGATTCAATTTTCTGCGTCTCAAAATTTCGTACCTTAATGCCGCGCAGATATGGGAGTTTTAGCATCGGGCCGTACTTCTTCGCGCTACCAGAATCGGGATATACAATTGTAAGATTTGGATGTTCATCAACAATTTTATATACGAGTAATTCTGGGGTAGTAACTACGCACCTGTTAATTACGGCAGGAGTGACATCTGAATGTGGGTCGAAAATATATACTTTGGAGAAATTAAGTGAGTTGATAAATTCAGCAAAGTATTTTAGAGTTAAGATATCACAGGGCGCGGCGACCCTATCTTGGCGCGCATTAGGACAGAAGGGCATGTTTAGTGATACGATTCTGCCGCTATCCTGAAGGTGGCGCGTAAGATACATAAGGGCGATAGTTTCTGTTTCGTCCTCATATAGCCATGTGATAGTTACTTCGCGCGTAGGAGGCGGCGAAGCCAGTAGGTAAAAAGTTTTGTCATTAAAATGATTTAATGGGATTTCTTGACCATTTACGAGTACCATTTTAATTCTCCTTTATTTTTTCTATAATTATTATAATAGATTTTTTAAGAAAAGTCAAGTCATAGCGGCCTAGGCTCTTCATAAAATACGGGGCGGCCGCACGTAGGGCAAATACTACGATATCGTGGTTCATAGCTATAAAGAGCATATGCGTATTCTAGCTGTGTGTCTGGTACTTCTACATATTCGCCTGGTTCTGCTTCAAAAATACAATGACAGTAGCGGCAGGTAAATTTACGGACAATTTGATTTCCAACGATACCTTGTTGAATAATTCTCATGTTTCATACTCCTTTAAAAGAAAGCGCGCGGAACCCGTCGCGCAAGCGACGGGTAGGCTCCGCGCTGCATATTTTTATTTATTTTTATTTATATTTTTATTTATACATATTTATATATATTTATATTACTGTATGAAAAAATCGGGTTTTATGTATGATTTTTTCATACAATGCGGCTGAATGTATGATTTTTTCATACATATATGTACGATTTTTTCATACATAAAACTAGAAAAATCAGGGCAATGGAATGTATGAAAAAATCATACATTCCCGCCGATTCTTTTTGCTCGTTCTATATTCCACAAATCAATAGCCTTTTGCGGCAAGGGATCAAAAGAATAATGGTTTGGCCGCGTTAGAGTTAAAAATCCATATTCTTCTAATTTCTTTCTACTCTTTCTTGCGGTATCTTCCTTAAATCCTAATTCAATTTGTAAATTTGCAGGTGAAAATTCATATGTTGTTTTTCCTGCCCATTTTAATATATACATATAAAGTTTATATTCATTACCACTTAATAGCCCTAATGGAATACTTAATTTATCCCAAGATAATGGTTGTAACCATTGTTCTTGGACTCCTTCACGATGTTTAATATTTGTTATTGTTATATTTTCAATAACAATTTGGTTCCTATAATTCATAATATCAACTCCTGCTTACATGCTTATAATACTCATCCTTTCTTGGTGAGTTCTTTAATTGCTTGTCTCAACGCAGGAGTATCTTCGAATAAAATTACCTCATGCGTTGGGTCTTTGGTATTTAATTCTTTACCAAGTGGTTTAAAACCTAAATTATATAATTTATTTGCGAGCGTCCAGGTATAAACAATATAAGGCTTCTTCTGCTTCATAATTTTATTCACCATCTTTATTATATATTATTTATAATTTGATTTATCATTTCTTTATATTTTTTAAGTCCTTCTTTAATAGCAATTAACCTACTTCCATTAGGTAGATTTGTGCCCCTAATATAATTTGCCATTGCAGAAGGCGAGCATTGGCAAAACTTTGCCAATACATTTATTTGTACATTTGCTTCGTTTGCGAGACGCCGCAAAACTTCTAATTCACGCATTTCTATCACCTCATATGAATAGTGGCGGCATTACTTTGCGGTTCTGCTTTTTTCTTTCATTTCTTTATTAAAAAATAACAAGACCGCAATATTAAATATTTGTATAATTATATTTTTATTTATTAAATGGCGGGCAACCTACCAATTTGGTGGTTTAAAAATTCAAACCACCAAATTGGATAATATTATTACTCACCTATCTTTTCACTCAAATCTTTATAAAATTGTTTAATACCTTCATTAATAATAAATAACATTTTCTCAGTTGGCTCATTGGCATGGGTAATATACTTACTTAGGGTAGAAGGATGACAATGACAATACTTTGCCAATGTTGCTTGTGATATACCCATACCATTTTCTTTATCTATTAGCCAATTTAGTTTTTCTAATGCATCCATAACATCACCTCAATAGAATTGTAGTAAGATAACACGCGCGCTGCCATAATTTTCGCGCATTTCTAAAAATTTTATGATTGCCGCGGTACAAAGTATTACGGGATAGCGTTTTCCCGCACCTCATTCCATATTACTCATCCGATTCTATTTTTAAATTTCGATTTTTCGTATCCAGCACTTCATCTTCATAAATCTCTTCCATATACTCAATCAATGCTTCTTCATAATTACTAAAACTACTCCAGCAAAACTCGCATCTATTTACTAACTTCGACTGTCTCATCCTACAATTGCTACAATACCATCCATTATTCTTGCTTACTATCTTCGCTACCATTATTATTCCCCTCCCACGTTAGATTAAATAAGCTCTCCAAACGCGTATGACAATTAGGGCAGCGTATATACCTGCCCTATTCAACATCATGTACACTATAAACTAAGGTTGCGCCGCACGTATCACATATCTAAATTTTCTTTGCGGGACCCCAAATTACTTGCATACCTATTACTCCAAAAACAGATCCAAATAATCAGGCTCAAGACCAAGCCAAAATTCAACAGTAGCTTCCAGTTCCTCCAGTGTTCCACCATCGGCAATAATACTATCAATTTCGTCCTTGCAATCAGCAATAATTTCAAACGCTTCGCCACGAGTAATACCATCTCGCCGCACCAGAATATCAACAATATCATTAAAATTCATACTCTTACCTCTCAAATCCATAATGCATAAAAGTTAGAAGCTAGATCCGCAAATGCCTTGTGAGTTGCTTCATTTTGCTGCTGTGCCAATTCTTTCATCCTATCAAAATATAGCTCTTTTAGTTCCTTAAACTCTTCGTCTTCCTCATACTCTATACTAACGAAGTTCTTATTACGCGTTTCACGTCTAACTTCTCTCAATTTCTTATAAAATTCTTCTGCATACTCATTCTTAGATTCGCCCCAGTCTTCGCGCAACTCCCTGAATTCTCCCGCCAATCCCATCAAATAATCTTGCCACTTTTCAAACTTATCAAATTCCTCATTTCCGGGATATGCGCCAATATCGCCAGTTGCCATATCTTCTAGCATTTCTGGAATCAAATTCAAAATGAAATTATACATTTCTATTACGTCTCGTTCACTATAGCCCTTTACCGCTCTCTCATACGCGCACTTCAAATTCCACCACAGCTGTGCTACCCATTCCCAGGGATGCGTTACATAATAACTTCTGCGATACGGCCACACAAATACACTATTATTCTTCACTTTCAAACACCATCCATGCAGTTTGATCTCGATACTCGACATACTCATTGCCATCATATTCCTTAATTATGAAATGCGCGCCAATGGGTATCCACTCAATCGCTATTTGCTGCATTCCTTTTAAAGATATATTATCTCCATATCCAATACTGTAAAGAAATTCCGCCATTTCCTTATACTCCATAGTACACTCAATGCCAACGTAATTTCTCCACTTCTCATTACCCATATGCCGCATCACATACTCTACTACTCTCTTATCCCAAGCTAGATTGCTATCCGCCCAAGTACTCCAGCCGCTACCATACCCGTGAGAAACCAAAATTGCGACTTCACTCTTATCCTCATTATAATAATATTCCATACTACATACCTCACTTTCTTTTGTACTTATATTATATAATAAAAATTAAAAAAAATCAAGTAATGGGAAAATTTTAAGCATAATAAATGGTACGGTATGGTACCTCCTAGAGAAATAAAATTGGAAACGAAAAGAAAAAGCTACCGCCAACGCAAGTGTAACGGTAGGGACGTAGTAATTTGTGGGAGTAGGTGGAGCCTTGCCATACGGGCATGTAGCTTGAATATGTGTAAGTCGCCAAATATTTAACTCTTGTCAAATATTTAATTTTAAGTAATTTTCACTTAAAACAAGTCTTTTATGAAACTCTACAAAAAAGTTTTTACAAGAATAGGGGTGTAGTAATAGGAAATTTTTAATTTTCACTATACAAATCAAGTATTTAGGGAAATGAAAATGAAATGTCAAAATTGAAATTATAGGTATAAAATGAAAATGAAATTCCAACTTTATTTTTAGGGAGTTTGAAAATGAAATTGCAGCTTGGAAAATGAAATTAAAATGAAAATGAAATTGCAGCTATTGTTATATAACATATGTTATATAATGAATAAGATATAATATATTTTTTATTACGGATTTATTATAATATAAGAAATATAAAAAGTCAAATATTAGGAATAAAGAAAAATATAAAAGTCAAGTATTGGAATTTTAAAATTATTTATTTAACCACAAGTCAAACTAGTTATTAAATATATATTAAATTTATATATAATATATATAAAATATATAATAAAAAAAATAAGGAAAAAAGTGGTGGTATTTTTTTGCCATATATATATACACGAAAATCGACTTCTCAAAAAATACCACCATTTTTTACCATAAAAATAATTACCAGAAAAGAAAAAAGTGGTATTCTTGGGTACTCATACTACAAATATAATGTTACAAGTTGGTGGGGCGCTTGACTTCACCGAAAATTTGTGTTATAATAATTATGGTGGTGATAGAATGGTAACCTACTTATCTAATGTAATAACAGATGAAGATCTAGATAAAATTAATTCAGGAGAGTTTAATATCATCAAGGCGCCTCCAGGTTATGGTAAAACCACATTCATGTTCGATGATAGAATTTTAAAATTTTCGCGCGCCAAGAAGCATGTCCTATATCTCATTTAGAATAAAACTACCCGTGATATGATTGCTAACTTGCACGCGGACAAGGCTAAAGTATTTACAGATAATAACTACAATGGGTGGTTTGCACATCGCCGCAAGGGTATTTGGACGAGTGATGCGGACGAAGATTTTGTGCATGTTATGTGTTATCAAACTTTTGCGGCCTTGCTCCGTAATGAGGGTACTGAATGGCTGGAGGATATTGATTTAATTGTTTGGGACGAATTTGATGATATTAAAAGTTTTTATGAAGGTGAAGTCAAGTAGTTACGAAAAGTGCTACCAGATTTTTCTAAAGAACTTCTAATTGAAACTTTGCGGCGCGGCAATAATAAATCAGTAGTAAATTTTGTATATCAAATTAAAACTTTGGTGCTGGATGCAAAGAAAATTCGTTTAATTGCGGTTTCAGCCACTCCAGAATGCGCAGCAGCCTATTTCCAAGATTATGTAAATTATATTGTTAGCGGTGAACTTGAATGGAAATACGTAGCGCGGCATACTGAATTTATTCAAGACGTTATTGCGGCCGCGCGTGAAGGATTCTTTAAGCCAGATGGTCGTAAGTATTGGTGTTATACAAAGTTCGTTGGCGACGCTCTCTAGCTTGAAGTAAGTTTGCGGCAATGGGGTTTAAATCCTATAACGCTATGGTCTAGTAATAATAGGAACTATGCTAATTTATATACTAATGAAAAGCGCGAAGCTGAAGCTAGTATACGCGATAAAGGCATCGTGCCGCCATAGTATGATTTTGTAATTACTACTGGAGTTCTTGGGCGCGGTATTAATGTATATGATGAAAGTTATTAGGATTGGATTTGTAATTCTAGTGACTATGAGGATGTCCATCAATATATGCGGGCTAGGTTTTCTCCTGAGCGGCAATACTTATTAGAATCTGCGCGCGGCTTAGTGCAATTTGTACAAGACGGGTTCCCTGTAGCTTATAGAGAATGGCACACGAAAGAAGAGCTAAAAGAATTATTGGAGACTACCCCTATTTATACGGACGATATCTCACCACAAAAAATTACCACTGTTGCGGCACTAGTAAAATATTACGCGGATAAGTTTGAAAAGCGTCGCTACGGTAGTGCACATAAAGTGTAGTATAGATTAAAACCGGAGGTTAAGTAATGGAACGCCATTTTAAATTATTATTAAACAGTATTCATTCTGATGCTTCTATGGAAGAAGTGGATCGTTATTTAAGTATGTTGTGGGATGTCTTGTATAAGTTACGAATTGGCGTGACTGGTTTTGTTCAAGATGAGAAAGGAGTATATTTAATTGCGCAAGATTTTGTATTGGACGCGGTTAAAAATTTGGGAACTGTAACCGATGATGATTTCGATTTTGCAGAGTATATTAGGGATATGGAAAAAAATTATTTTTGGCTGATTGATTATGAAAATGTTAAAGGCCCGACTTTAGTCCGATATCAGAGATGATATCGGACTTTATTTTTTTATTGATATAAAATAACAGGCGTTATATAACTTTAGTTATATAACGTCTATTTTTTTTATTTATTTTTTATTAATTTTTTTAATTGAATTTTAAGGAAATTTAAATAAAAACAAAAATTATATAAAAATAAATAAAAAAAATTTTTTTAAATAAAAATTTTTTTAAATTTTTTTATATAAATAAAATAAAAATTCCAGCTTGATGATTTAAAAAATATAAAAAATTTTTAAAAATTTTTATGCAAAAATTATTTTTAGGGAATTTAAATAAAAAAATTTTAAAAAATTTTTTCAAGTCCCAGCTCGATTGTTATATAACACGCGTTATATAATGCGCATAATTATGCAGCTTTCTGTGCCTCCAGCCGCCCGGCGGCTCGATGCCCGACGCAGCTTCTCAAGCACTGCCGCACCCAGTTTGATTGGCGATGCAGCTTGTCCGCGCTATTGTTGATCTAGCTTGATGCAGCTTGACAGCGACCCGGTTTGATTAGTGATGCAGCTCGATCAACGACGTAGTTCGTCAGCGCCTCCAGCTCGATATGCCTGCTCGATGCAGCTGGCTCGATGCAGCTCGATGGTGGCCCCAGCTCGACTGGAGGCCCAGCTCGTAGCAGCTTGCGGCTTCCAATTCGCAGCTTCAGTTTGCAGCTTGTTAGCAGCTCGCCGACCCAGCTTGACAGCGGCGATCCAGCTCGAATATATTTTATACATTCCATGCATCTTCCTCCCCTCACCTTATAGTATAATTATACATCAATATTGCATATAAGTCAAATATATCACGGGTGTTATATAACTTAAGTTATACTTGGGTAGTACTACAACAGGCATTATATAACTTAAGTTATACAACCAGTGTTATATAACTAGCGTTATATAACAACCCGTATACATTACCGCTGTTATGTAACTTAAGTTATGCTTGTGGGGAGGGGAAAACGGGTGTTATATAACTTAAGTTATGGAATGCCGGCATAATTTATGCCGGCACGATTCCGCCGGCGCATCTTCGTCGCGTTATATAATCCCTGTTATATATCGGGGCAAAAGGAAGGGGCGATTACTCGCCCGCGACCTCGTACCACCCGTCACCCTTGACGAGGACACCGTCCTTGACAAGCGCGGTGAAGGCGGCGGTAATGCGCTGAGGGGTCGTGTTCAGCGCGGTAGCGGTCTCCTTGACCGTGAGCGTGGACAGACCGCTGTTCACCACGAAGTCCTTCACCGTGGCGCGGAAGTCCTCGGACTCCTTGTGCGCCTTAGAGGGCTTGCGCGGCGTGGTAGCTCGCTTCACAAGGGTATCACGCAGAGCGGTCAGACGCTCAATCGCTTCGGGGGCGTTGGGTACAAGAGAGGCATCAGTCGTAGTCATGGTCATCAGGTCTTCGATAGCAATGTTCAGGGCGTCCACGTAAGTCATCTTGGTCATAGTGTTACTCCTTTGGTCGTTTGGACTTGTGGTAGTGGGCTTCTCATGGCTGTCCCGCCTGCCCGCTCTTGTGACTGTCAGCCAGGGTTTGTTCCCTCTCCCTTTCGACATCCTTATTGTATCACGGTTCGGGGTTCTTGTCAAGGGGTTTTTGAAAATTTTTTTTCGGGAAGCGCACTGCGCGCCGTGTGCTATTGGCTTACCCAAGGCCGCTTCCCAAGTGTAGCGAGGTGGGTTCTCGCTCATCAGAAGGGGAACATCCCCTCACCTGACATAGATAGTATACCATGAAGTGCGGGAAAAGTCAAGAGATTTTTTTTAAATAACAAAAATTATTTTTCGCGCCGGCAGAATTTTGCGCCGGCACGGTGTCGTATAGGACACTCTGCGGCGAAAAGAAAACGCCCCGCAGGGCGCTTTTATTCAAGGTCGGAATCAAGTTCCCAAGGAGAGATATTGTAAGTACAATCATATACACCGTAATCGTCGCCGCAATGTGTGGTGATGGTTACATCGTTGCCGTCTGTTACCATAGTAACGCGGGTATTAATGTCTTCTTCGTCAAAAATACCACTAAGATATTTATATACTGCCGCAATTGCATTTTCTTTTGTCGAATAAAAACCTTCGTGATTCAGTTCAAAAGCTCCATGCGGCCAGAGGACATATTCAACTACAGTCCAAATCGTCTTTTCCATTTTTGCTCTCCTTTCAGGCATAGTGCAGTTTGCCGTCTACTACATAAATCACACGTTCGATGCCATCATATTCGGTGATCTTGTAGTCTGTGACATTGTCGGGAATCTCAACCACTTCAAGGTCTTCAATTTCCTCTCCCTCTTCAAGCATCTTGATTAGAAGAGGATTCGTACGGACGGCATCGGAGTCATCGAAGATGTCTACGCCGAGGATACGTGCCACTTCTTTCGTCAGCATGAATCCGCCACCCCATGCGCCACAGATAGCAATCTTCATTTTCTTTTTTCTCCTCTCTTAGTCGATAGAATTTTTTCTTTCGTTATTAAGAATTTCCAGTTCCCCATAACAAGTTTTCTTCACAACTTGTCTAACAGTCGAAGTATAGAGGGCGCAATGATGAAGCAAGAAACAGATAAGACGATTGACGACGCGGTCTCTGATGTTAAGATAAGTTTCGTACATAATTTTTTTCTCCTCTCTTGTTTGTGAGCTAAGTATATCATATCGGGGAGATGTTGTCAAGGGGTTTTTCGAATTTTCTTAAAGAAATTTTGCAAGGAAATTGTTGATGCTCCCGACGATGATAAAGGCGGCGATAGTGCAAACGATAATAGCAATCATAATTGTCTCCTTTCGGGGAAGCCCTTAAAGGGCTTCCCACTCGTCCCAATTTTCAGCACCACAGACCCACCAATCATCGCAATCCTTAAAAGGGTCTTCGATGTGGCAACGTCCCTTGTAAGCGTAGGGACAGTCTTCCTCTGTTTGACAGTTTACGGGGCAGTAGGTGGGCTGTCCTCTGTAGGTGCCCGCTTCCGCGTTACGTTTGCTGTGACGGTCTCCTTCGCACTTCTTCATAGTAGGTATCTCCTTTCTTTTACTGTAGTCATTATATCAGCAAAGCGGCTAAAGGTCAAGTGGCAATTTTGCATGAAAAAATCAAGAGAAAATTGGGCAGTATGCTGGCGCGCCGGCGCAAAGCCCCGAAGGGCTTGCGGGTCAGTGGAGGATGGAGGGGTCATCGACCTCGTATTCATCAATCGAGAACTCGTCCCGCTCGCCCTTTTCGGGGTACTCGCACGAGAAGATGTCCGCGACTTCCATGTGCTGAACATCCGTGATGCGCAGACCGAGGTCAGCCATCAACTGAATCATGTAGAGGTAAGCCGCACGCCACGAGGAGTTAACAGAGTAGACCACACGATCCTTGTCCGTGACCACATAAACCTTGTTCTTCATTTCTTTTTCTCCTTTGTGTTGTTAGTGGGGAGTTTGTGTTTTCCCCTTCAACTGTAGACATTATACCACGATGGGGCATGGGTGTCAAGAACTTTTTTTCAAATAACTTAAGTTTTTTTCGCCGGCGCGGTGCGGCATAACGCTTGTTATGCCGTTGCCGCGTAGTCAAATATAACAATGTGTCCGCGATGCCATCCGTAGTTACCGCCGTGCAAATCATCAAAATTTTCGCACAGAAAATCAGACAAATCGTCATCTCCGCATACGGTGTCAGCATCATCACCCCACCTATCAATATTTTTTATCAGAGGCATAACATAATATTTGTGGTCATGATACTTAAAAGGGGTAATCTTTGCGAAGTATTTGCCATATCCTTGAGAACAAACGTAGTCATACATCGCCACTTCGTCTTCACAACTACCAAATTGCGTGTCCAAATCATAGTCAATTTTGATAACGTAATCGGAAGTACAGATGGCAATGCGGGAAATACCATGATAGCATTTTACGACACGATTCGGATGGCTTACAACGAACCTGTCGCAAGCGTATTCAAAGTCACGCGGGGTCTTGCAATGCTTGATATACGGATAAAGCATCTTGAAGAACTTCTGTGCGCGAATCTCATAGTTGCTTTTCATGTTATCTACCTCTTTTCTCTTTGTGACTACATTGTACCAGAATTTTTGAGTAAATGCAATAGTTAAAATGCACAAAAATTTTGAGTTTTTCTGATGCGCCGGCGCGCGATTTTGCGTGTTATATAACATAAAAAATTTTATTTTCCCTCTTGACTTTCGACGCGATTTTTGGTATACTATAGTCACGAAAGAGAGAGGAGATGACGCCATGCTGAAGGTTCGTGTGTATCGTTATAACGGAGAGTGTATTATTAGTCGGTTGTCGTTGCGTGAATATTTATACGGGAAATTTATGCTCATGACGAGTCCTAGATTTCGGGATGGCGCGCGGATATATAACATAAAAATTGTATTCCCGTGGCAGGAAAAATTTCTTGAGAAATCTTAAAAAAACTCTTGACTTTCTCCCGAATCCATGATATAATGAACTCACAAACAAGGGAAGGAAAACCCTTCAAAACCAGAAAGGAATTTATTATGAAGAAGTCTACTATGGAAGCCCTGCTCGTCTACCTTGCCAGCGAGGACAATGCGAACATTGTTGAGATTCGGAACGAGATTGAAGCGGAACTCAACAAGGGCGCGGAAAAGGCGGCGAAGAATCGCGCGATGTACGATGCCGCGAAGGTCGTTGTGGTTAGCGGTCTGACGGACACGCCCGTGACTGTTGCGGAACTGTTTGAGTCTATCAAGGACAATCTGCCCGAAGGTTTCACGCGGTCGAAGGTTCAGTACGGTATCACTAACTACTGGGCTGACGAAGTGGTAAAGCACGAAGGTCGCCCCGCGACTTACACCCGCAAGGTGTAAGTCGCCCAAATTCCCCATCGAAAATTTGGGAAAAATTACTATTGACTTTTTCAAAAAAGTGTGGTATAATAAAGGTACAAAAGTGAGAAGGAAAACTCACCAAACCAGAAAGGTTGCATAAATATGAACAAAGCTACTCTTGAAACGAACCTGCGGAACGAAGTCATGGCGGCTATTGCGGAGTTTATCACGAAGCAGTATGAGACGGATGTGCTGACGGTGAGCGCAAGCGAGTTCGCGCTTCCGCTTCTTGACGCTGAGGGTAACGAAAAGTATGCCCTCGTCAAGGTGTCGATTCCGCGTGGGAAGCGCATGGATGGTACGTATGAGCCGTACGATGGGTATGCGGCGGCGGAAGAGTACCGCGCAGAGATGGATGAAAAGGCGGCGAAACGCGCCGCTAGCGCGGAGAAGAAAGCGCGCGAGGAAGCTTTGCGGGAACAGCGTCGCGCCTTGCGGCAGGCAAAAAAGGCGGCGCAGGAAAGCGCGGAGTAATCCGCGCCCCTTTTTATATTTATGCATAATTAGTGTTATATAACGGGCGGCCCGCCGGCGCGTCGTGGCGTCAATTTCGGGAGAAAATTTTTGTGGATTCTGCCTATTGTGCTATGCGGGAAAGGATGCTATAATACGAGTATCAAATGAAGGGAGAAACAAAAAAATGGAACTTTATGCAATTGTTGACACCGAAACCACCAACGGGTATCTTGATGCCAATGGGCGCCCGTGCCTTGACGATTCCCTCGTGTATGATATTGCGATTGCTATTATTGATGAGTATGGCAAGGTGTATGATACGCGGCGTTATGTATGCGATGAGATTTTCAATAGCCCTTTGATGCTGTCTGCATATTTTGCGGATAAGATTCCCGAATATGTGGAAATGGTTAATAATCGGGAAATGATTGTCCTGCCCTTTATGGAAATTTATGCAGATGCGCGTAAGTTTCTGGCGCGGTATAATGTGCGTGGTATCATGGCGCATAATGCGAAGTTTGATTATCGTGCGCTGAACAATACGCTTCGTTATCTGTCGGGTAGTAAGCGGCGTTATTTCTTCCCGTATGGACTTCCGATTATTGATACGCAGAAGATGGCGCATAACACTATCTGTAAGCAGGAAGAATACATTTCGTACTGCATGGCGCGCGGTTATATGACTAGGCATAACGTGCCGCGTCCGCGTGAGACCGCCGAAATTTTGTATCGTTATATTTCGGGAAATGATGCTTTCGTTGAAGTGCATCGCGGCTATGACGATATCATGATTGAAAAGGAAATTTTTGTGCAATGTGCCAAAATGTATAAGGACGCGCACGAAGTTCTTGACTTTTATGATGCATTGATGTATAATGATGATAGAAAGGATGTGATTGCGTGATTAAGGTACGGGTGTTGCGCGACGATGGCTGGTGGATCGGACGGATGTACATTCATGAATATTTATACGGGAAATTTTGGGTCGCCATTAGCGAAAATTTTCGGCGTGCGGCGCGGACATATAGCATCAAGATTATGATGCCGTGGGACTGGAAGCACGTCAAGAAGGGGTGATATATATCACCCCATTTTCGCGCCGGCGCATTTCAAATTCAAAATAGTTTTAAAATTTTTGTAGATTTTGACCATTGCTTTTAACAGGAAACGGTGATATAATTTATTTACAAAAAGAAAAGGAGAAAAATAAAAATGAAAGCATTCTTTTTCAAGGTTCTGTTCTGTCTGACTGGAGTCGTGTGTAAGGTTACTGATCCTGAGGGTACTTATGTTACTCATATCTCATGGTGGGAGTATCTCAAGATCACGACAATTCAAATTATCGAATCATCCTTTGATGAACTTCAGATTTATCCTCTTCTGCCGTGGGAATGGAGTCTTAATAAGAACGCGTAAATTTGGGAGATTTGACGATTGCAATTTCTGGTCTGGTCTGCTATACTTACATCATCAAATGAGAGAAGGAGAAAATGATATGAAGAAGAATAAAAAGCCCGTGGAACTTCGTGGGCGTGGGGACTGGGGCGCGGTTAAGCCCGTGACGAAGGTGATTCCCAACAAGAAGAAGAACCGTAAGGAGAAGTATAAAGGGAAATACGAGGAGTAGGAAGAAAACGAATATGCGCGGCAAGCCCGAAATGAAATGCGGGATGCCGCGTTTCATTTTGCGCCGGCGCGTTTTGGGCTGTTATATAACTAGCACTTTGCACAAAAATTTTATTGAAATTAAATTGAAATTGTGGATTGATTTTTCTCAAAAATTGGGATATAATAAGTATGTCAGATGGGGAACGGAAACGCCACAAGTCAAAATGAAATTTCAAAAAAAAATTTTAAAAAAAAAGACTTGACATCGGTTCTCCAGTATGATAAAATAAGGATGTCGGGTGAGGGAACTACGCGAACCGCACAAGACAGTCGCCCGCAAGAGGAAACGCCGTGACTGAAAAAAGTCAAAAAAAGTTTGAAAAACCTCTTGACAACCACCAAACTTCATGGTATAATGAAGTCACAAAAGAGGTCAAGGAAAAGACCTGAAAACCAGAAAGGAAAACCATATGAAGAAGAACACCATGATCACCATCGCTTCCGTGCTGAACTCTATTGACTTCGAGAACAAGGACGCGATTCTCGCGGAACTGAACGCGGACATCAACCGCGGTGCTGAGCAGAAGGCTGTCAAGGCGGCTGAGTACGCGGCGGTGCATGACATCGTCATCGGTGCGCTGTCTGATACGCCCGTGACCATCGCGGAACTGTACGACGCGGTTCGCGCTGACCTGCCTGACGGGTTCAGCAAGGGCAAGGTGCAGTACGCGATGACGCGGCTGTGGGTGGATGAGGTCGTCCGCCACGATGGTTCTCCCGCGACCTACACCGCCGCGTGATGCGGTGAGACCGCCCCTCGGGCGGTCTTCCTTTTACAGGACTTTGTGAAAAAATTAACAATCTCGTGCGCCGGCGCGAACCGAAAATAAAATAACAGAAAAAATATTTTATTTACCTCTTGCATTCTAGGAATTTTTATGATATAATGAGTTCACGAAAGCGAGGTAGAAAAGGAAATGAAACACAAAGCGTTGATTCGGAAGTTCTGCAAGGATGTTACGGGACTTGACTTCCATATTTACAAAGGGAAAGTTTGGGAGACGGATTGTTATGATACCATCTATTATACTGATGGTATGGCTGACGAAGGTGACGCGGCGTTTCGTCTGAACTTTGTCAAGCGTTGTCCTATTGCGGCGTGCTATTCCGATTTCACTTTGTCTCTTCTGCATGAATTGGGTCATGTTATGACATCGTGTGATATGACGGGTGATTCTGCTAGTGATGAATTTGAGACTTATGAAGACTACTTTGCTACGCATGACGAAACCATTGCGACAGATTGGGCGATTCAGTTCATCTCTAACAAAAGGAATGCTTCTTTTCTTGACTACTTTGACGGTGAATACAAAAAGATACAGAGAAAAAAATTGGTGAAAAAAAGTAAGAAAAAGGGTTGACATGAGCCTCTTAACGTGGTATAATGTGGATACAAAGAAAGGAGATGGCAATATGAAGCGTGATATTGAACAGGGAACCTACGAGGGAATGCCGACTTACTGCCCGACGAACGCGGTGGAGTGCCCGTACTACAAGCGTGGCATCTGCCACATTGATGACCCCTTCCAGGACTGCGATGACTGGTGTTCCTGCTACGACTACGAGGAAGGATGGGAAGGATGGCTGGAGGAGTAATTCTCCAGTCTTTTTTTATTCCGTTATATAACGTTCGTTATTCGCGCCGGCGGCCAACGAGGGCGCGATGCCCTCGTTGTCCATCTTGGCGCAAGTCACAAAAATCTGTGCTTCAATTTTTACATCCTCCAGACCCGTGTGGCTTTCGATAAATTCGTCATTCTGTGTCAAATACCTCCAAAGAATTTCAGCAGTTTTCCTAACTTGCGGCACAGCGTGGTTCGTCATGTAACCATTGTTCTTACAGAACGTAATGTATTTCTCATCTTGACAAATTGTTGCTTTCGCCATTTTCATGGTGTCAAGAATTGGCATACCATACGGGAAGAACCAACGATACCTACTTTTTGTCTGGTAACGGAGTGTTGCATTCGTTGCGGTGATATCAAAACGGGCGTTATGGGCAATGCAAGCCGCGATATCATATTCTTTGCAGAGTCGACGAATCAGATTGCGAATCTGTACAGTATTCATAACAAGGTATTTCTTATTATGGATACCTTCAACATACTGTGGAATCTTCTCCGCAAAGTATGCTTCGCGCATAGCCTGCGGCATTCCAAAAAATACATCCTCGTTCACGATGGAATATTCGCAGTAAACTTTTCCATCAATATCAATGATTTGCAGGCCGAAGTCATAAAACTGGGCGTTCTTTGTGTCAAGTTGACCATCAATTTTGGGGCAATTGCATGTTTCTGTGTCGAATACCATGTACAACTTGTTCAATGTCTTTTCCTTTCTGGTTTGTGTTGTTTTCCTTCAACTTTCATGTGCATTATACCACGCGTGTGAAGGGTTGTCAAGGGGAAGGGTGTTACAATTTTGTTAAATCCGCGCGCCGGCGGCGTTAGGTATAACTAACAGCCGTGTAAAGAAAAGCCCTCGCCGTAGCGAGAGCTTGCGAGGGATTAGCGCAGGCGGTAGCCGCGAGGGCTATCATCCGTGCGCTCGATGACATCGCC
>JAEEGL012990013.1_pt1 | contig 20496 bp, 20 predicted proteins | sample 9134231 | NCBI WGS metagenome assembly JAEEGL01 (sample SAMN16246548, study PRJNA631951) | gut metagenome | biome: gut microbiome; feature: rumen; material: fiber-attached | host: Bos | place: Iran: Karaj | collected 2018-10
ATCTTCTGGTCCGCGATCCCGACAAGCGGCGCGAATGTGTCTACCGGTTCTGTATTGTTTTCTCCAACTGCGGCTATATGTCATTCCCGCTGCAGCGTGCGCTTCTTGGCGAGACAGGTGTTTTCTACGGCACCGCTTATGTAACGATGTTCAATGTCCTGATCTGGAGTTACGGGATCCTGCTGATGAGCCGGAGTTTCGGCGCAAAAAAGAACGCGCCGGCCCAGGGCGAAAAAGTATTCTCGATCTCGAAGATCCTGTTGAACCCGGGAATCCTGTCGGCCTGCGTCGGACTCGTCTTTTTCTTCTGCTCGATCCGTCTTCCGAACGTTCTCGCGTCACCGATCGCTTCCATGGCCGCCCTGAACACGCCGATGCCGATGTTCCTGATCGGATATTATCTGTCAAACGCGCGGTTCGGAAGCATCCTTCGCTCGCGAAAGGCTTATTTTGTCATTGCGATGCGGCTGCTGGCCGTCCCGCTGATTGTTTTCGGATGTTATCTGCTTCTGAATCTCCGCGGACCTGTCCTGATCGCCTGCACGATCGCCGTCAGCGCGCCTGCCGCCGCCATGGGCCCGGTATTCTCGGAGCGCTTCGGCGACGATACGGAAACTTCGGTCGGACTTGTGTCGCTGTCGACAGTTCTTTCTATCATAACAATGCCGATTGTTGTCGGACTGGCGCAGTCGTTTGCGTAAAAGCCGGTTCACAGCCTGTATGTTTGCAGCCACGGCCGGTACAAAGTGTTCTGCGGTACACTTTGTACCGGCCGTTTTTTTCTGTCTTTTTATGCTATCCTAAAAACGAACAATTGTATAGACAGTTGCAAATAACAAGTTACGAAAGGAAGATTAATATTGGCTTCTGCTGTCAACGGTCTGACAAATACAATCGGTAAACAATTGAATAAATTACGGTTAGCGAACAATCTGACTCCAGAATTCATTGCAAAGAAACTGAACATCACAAAAAGAGCCTATACCCACTATGAAAAAGCATGCCGTCGACCCACACTGGATTCTCTTCTTGTTCTGTCAGATCTCTATAAAGTTCCGCTGGAATACTTCGTCCGGCCCGAACGCATCAACAGCTCTCTTGCGGCTCCGTTGATTTTTGAAGACAGCGAAAAGCCTTCCCGGACTCCGTCCCCTACGGCTCTTATTTCCTTTCTGGAGAAAATATCTGTCTCTAAGGAATTGCTGTTTATTGTATTCTGCGACGCATTCCATCTGGATCCGAAGCGCTGCATGATCCTTAGGATATTCCTGCATGTACTGACCTCCAACCAGGATCATGATACAAAGCCATCTGCCGCGAAAGGCAATAAAAAATCCGGATCAAAGGCAGCCCCTGATCCGGACGATTTCCTGTCTGAATTCGATTGATCTTTTTAGTCCTTCTTGCTCATAGCGTCCAGCCAGGACACTTCTCTTGTGCAGATAATCTTGTTGCGTCCAAGTCCCAGCTCCACGATCAGCACCGGCGTACCTGTCAGCTCTTCGATCCGGCGGATAAAATACTTGGCCCTCTCCGGAAGCTCTTCATAACTGCTGCAGTCATTGATTCGTCCCCAGCCCGGAATCGTTTCATATACCGGCTCACACTGGGCCATGATCTCCGCGCTGGCGGGGACTGTCTTCATGACTTCGCCTTTATACTTATAGCCAGTGCAGATCCGGACCTCGCGCATGTCGCGGAGCGCATCCATCTTGGTGAGCGCAAATCCGTCGAGTCCGTTTACCCGGGCGGCATAATCAGCCGCGACGGCATCAAACCAGCCGACTCTGCGGAACTGTCCCGACGGCTCATACTCGTTCCCGCGGTCTCTCAGTACCTGCGCGTCGTCTCCGAAAATCTCGGTCGGGAAAGGACCTCTGCCGGCTCTGGACGTATAGGCCTTGATAACACCCAGTGAATGTTCGATCGCGTTGAGTCCGACTCCGCTTCCGATCGCCATGCCGCCGATCGTCGGATAGGAGGTCGTTACGAACGGATAGGTTCCGTAATCCGGATCCAGCATGGTCGCCTGCGCGCCTTCAAAAATGACTTTCTTTCCGTCAGCCAGCATATCTTCGAGCAGCTCGCCTGTATCCGTGATGTACGGAGCGAGCTTCTTCGCGTACTCCATATACTCTGCGATCGTCTGCTCCGCGTCTGCCTGCTTGACTCCTCCGTAAACCCGGGTAATCAGGCGGTTTTTCATCTGCGTATTCCTGCGGACTTTGCGGGCGAAAACTTCCGGCTGCAGGAGATCGCAGACACGGATCCCGATCCGCTCGATCTTGTCCATATAGCAGGGCCGGATTCCGTATCTTGCAGAAGCCGGATCCCCGTCGCCTCCCTCATGCACTTCATTCATGAGGCTGTCCAGAATCAGATGATACGGCATAACGAGATGAGCGCGCCAGCTGATCCTTACATTGTCAACGTAAAAGCCTTCTGCTCTGAGATGCTCCATCTCCGCCAGAAGCTCTGCCGGATTCACAGCCGATCCATTCCCGATAATCCCGAGAACGTTCGGATGAATGATTCCGCACGGCACAGAAGAAAAGCGGTACCGTTTGTCTTTGATCACGACAGTATGTCCCGCATTATTCCCTCCGGATGTTCTGACTACCGCATCTGCCCCGCCTGCAAGGAAGTCTACGATCTTGGCTTTCCCTTCGTCTCCCCACTGGGTTCCGATTACAGCAATACTAGGCATCTGAACTCCTCCATTTTTGTATATTCTTTCTTAACTCACTACAGCCGGCTTTTCTGTCTTTTTCTATCAGCCTGCTAAGTCTTCTTGGTGATACAGACCCGCTGTGTTACTATTTTACACGAAACTGTCACAATTTGCAACATATTAAAGGCGTAATTTTCCGATTCATTGTGCAGATTGACGGTTCCGCGTCTGTCATTTTACGCGGGAAACAGCTTCCTGCGCAAGTTTTGTCAGTTCTTCAGATGTATAGATATACTTTTTATTGCAGCAGTCGCAATGCAGTTCAATATCTTCTTTCTCAGCCGCAAGCTCAAGCAGGTCCTCCCTGCTCAGACTCCGCAGCGCATTCGTCACTTTCTCACGGGAACAGTTGCAGTGGAAGCGGACCTCTCTCTTGTCAAGAATCCGGAGATCCATGTCCCCAAGCAGTGCTTCCAGCATATCCTCCGGTGTATGCTCCTCTGACAGATATGTTGTAACAGACGGGAACGCCATAATCTTGTCCTGAAGTTTTATGGCTGTCTCCTCAGTCGCACCCGGCATCATATGAAAGATGAATCCTCCCGCAGCTTTGACCGAGCAGTCTGTATCTACCAGAACACCAAGTGAAACAGCGGACGGCAGCTGCTCCGAGACGGTATAATAATATGCCAGATCTTCAGCAATCTCTCCGCTGACAAGCTCGGAATTGCCGATGTATGGCTCTTTCATCCCGAGATTCTGAATTACCTGCAGCGTACCCTTTCCTACTGCTCCGGCCACATCAAGCTTGCCTGCTGCCTTGGGCGGAAGCTCAACCTGGGAATTCTCGGCGAATCCCCATACGTTTCCATCGCAGTCAGCATCTGCCGTGATCTTCGTGACCGGACCGTCACCCCGTACAATAAGGGTAAGCTGGTCTTTCTCACTCTTCATCTGCCAACCCATCATGGCAACCGCGCTCAAAAGCCTTCCCAGCGCTGCCGTAACAACCGGCGATGTATCGTGGCACATCCGTGCCGTTTCCACCGTTTCCCTGGTAACGCAGGCAAAAGCCTGAATCTGGCCGTTCCCTGCTGTTGCGCGAAGCATATAGTCCATAACTGTTACGATTCCTTTCTCTTGCCTTTTTCTCTGGCTGCAAAACAGATCCGTTCACTGGTCTCTGTCGGAGGCTGCAGTGTAAACGCATCATACATATCCATAAATTCCAGTCCGGCTTCTCCTAGCAGCTTCACAATAAGGTCCGGCTCATACGCCTTCTCATGATGGATCTCTTCTACTCTGCGGTACAGATCACTGTTTCTCTCTTTCACGAAAAATGTGATCTGATATTCGTTTATTTTCTCGTCCTCAAAATAATAATTATCCCAGATATACGCCGCATCATCATAGATCTCTGTCTGCACATGATCCGCCATCACATTCTTAAAGCGGTATTCGGTATTCATGTCAAAAAGGAACACTCCGCCGGGATCAAGATAGTTATTGACAAGCCGGAATACCTTGAGCAGATCTTCCTCCTCAAGCAGATAATTCAGGCTGTCACAGGTGCAGATAATGGAACCGACTGTTCCATACAGTTCAAACTCGCGCATGTCCTGTTCAAGGAAAAGAATGCCGCAGCCTTCCTCTTCGGCTTTCCTTCTGGCTGACTCGAGCATCTCCTCTGACTGATCCGCGCCGATCATGTCATATCCGCGTTTCGCAAGAGGAATTGTCAGATTCCCCGTTCCGCATGCCAGATCCAGGACGAGCGCCGGCTTCTGTCCGTAATGCTGCCACAGCATCTCAATATAATCCGCCCATTCTTCGTATGGTACATCTTCCATAAACTCATCGTATACTTCCGCGAATTCCTGATACATGGCGCGCCTCCTCTCTGCTTATGCGGTTTATCCATTATATCATATTCCTAAGAAAAAGGACAGTCATTTCCGTTTTTTCTCCCTTTTGTGGAACAGACCGTATTTAGTTTTTCCTTTTTCTGTATCAGGATCTTCTCCCAACAGGTCCGGCAGCTCTTCTGCAGACAGTTCTGAGGGGGAAATATCGGCAATATACGGATTCGCGCCACATGTTTCCGACAAAGAGTACTTCAAAACACCTTTCTCTGTCTCCTCAGTCCTGTCCGGCTGCCGTTCATGTAAAGGATTCCTTCTGACCAGTATTCCGGCTGTCTCAAGATAATAGCGGTAATATGCATTCAGCTCCGATTCCGGACACTTTTTCCGGGCAGCACACATCAGAAACATATAGGCAATCTTTTCTTTCTGGTTCTCTGATCCGACCTCCGTCCTCTTCTCCGGATCAGTCTTTGCTGCTTCGGTCTCTGTTTTTGCTTCCGGGATATAGATGCATTTCAGTTTCCCTGCTGTAAAAAACCACAGGTCCGGATCTGCGGGTATGCCTCCGGGATCCAGAAGCAGTTTTTCTGCCATTTCATATATTTTATGCAATCCGTCTATAACGCTGTGTGATTCCGGCATCTGCGCGGATTCTGCGAAAGAAGCGCTTTCCGGCCGGATATACCCGATCCATCTTGACACATCCGAGGAATAGGCTGTGAGCAGACCTTCCGGCTGCAGTCTCAGAATCATGTCCGCCTGATAAGAGATCCATTTTTCTGTACATTCGACGATTATACATTCCCGATTATCCTGGATATGTCGTCTAGTTGTGGCCAATCATTTTCCCTCCCCACGCAATCAGTATTCCGCACCAAAGGAAGAGCACAAAAGGAAGTCCGGCTGTTTTGTCTCTTTCTTCTATATAAGATGCTGCAGAAGCTGCCAAGAGCAGGATCGAAGAATGGATCAGTATTTCCCACATATTTTTCCCGTCCGCAAATAAAGGCAGTCCTCCGAGCACCCATATATCCCCTTCTCCGATCTGTCCCTTCCCGAACAGATACAGCAGCAGAAGGATTATGGTCAGTATCATTGCATCCGTCCAGTCCAGGATTTCTCCCAGCCAGGCTGCCCGTATAAATGCTGTCAGAATTCCAGCATAACTATAGATCAGTAATTCTTTTTCCCGCAGTCTGCGCTTCTTCCAGTCCTGGCAGGCCGGTTTTAGAAGCACAGCCATCAATACAATCAGAAACAACTTCTCCGACATCATGAAAACCAGTCTCCTCCCAACTGACAGAATCCACAAGGTTTATACCGTCCGCTTTCGATTTCTTCTTCTGTCAATTCCGTCAGATCGGGGAACAGATACCTGCATCCTTTCATATGATACCGTATACCGCCCTTTGTTATATATACAATGCCGGAACCCCCTCCGCATGCTTTGCATGGTTTATATCCTTCTGCCAGCGCCTCTTCTCTGCTCATATTTACTACATCCTTTTCGATCAGGAAACAGTCCAGCGAATGATAATGCGTTCCGTTCTCGATCCTGTAATACGTTGGTTTCTTTTCATCGTCTGCTGTGTTATCTGTATTTGACACGGAACTCCATGCATTCCCTACAAAAGCCCGTGTCTGCACACTGGCATAGACCCTCTGATCACGAAAGAAACCAAAAGGATCCGGCCATCTGACGGGTACATAGGCGATCACGGAAATCAGATCCGTTATACCGCTTTTACTGTAAAAAAAACGTGAATATGCAAACCTCGGACTGCTCTCCGCCCCAAGATCTATCCAGAAAGACTCCGGCTGCATTTTGCCGGAAACAGCTGAGGCAGCAAGTTTCCAGGCTTCGTCCACCGCGCCTTTCCAGGCCTCTCGTCCGATCACCTGGCCTGTGGTACCCGGTGCTTCCAGTATCTTCAGGCAGTACCTCAACAGATCCGCGGTATAGCTGCCGGCCTCCCCGGCCTGTTCCAGCCAGTCTGATGCCGCAGACGTCATTTCTGACGGTTCTGCCTCATTTTCCATTTGATAGACACCATTCTGTACGTCCCGCAGGCCTGTCTGTTCCATCAGATATCCGGCAGAGCTCAGGATCTGTGCAGTATTAAACACATTCTGCTTCAGATTCTCATACAGAATCTCATATTTCAGGCAATATAAAAACGGTATCCAGATCAGAATAAACAGCGGAAATACCAAAGCTGCCTCCACTGTCATAGAAGCTTTTCTATTCATAGGAAAAGACCTCTCCTGTCGTATACGTCCCTGTCCTTCCGCTGATCTCTGTTTCCAGCAGGAACGATACGGTACATCCGTTGAAAGAGAACCCTTTATTCCCGTCTTTTTGCAGATTGCGTTCAATCAGATCCCGGATCCTGACAAGTTCTTTATCCCTGTCGCCAAAAAGCAGCAGGATTCGCAGATAATCTTCATAATCCAGCCCTGCGTCCTCCTTCGTTTTTTCAAGCAGATCCTTTTTGTTCATCGTGAGGATCGCGTCCAGATCCGTAAACCAGGTTTCATCCGTTTTAATCAGCGGAATCCGTCCTCCCATCGCCAAAACGTTATAATCCACATATGCTTCAGCCGCGGACCACAATGTCAAGATCGCACTGTATGCAATCTTTGTGCCGGCACCGGGCGCTATTACTCCTCCCGTCTGCGCGGCAGCCTGCAGGATCTTTGTGTTTCTTTCCTGATTTGTACTTAAGAAGACCATGTTTGTAACCAGCCTGATCGCAAGGATCCGGAATCTGACCGCCTTAAGGTTCCGATATTCGTTATAGCTGCCGTTCAGGATGAATTCGGTTTCATTTTTCAGCAGCCCTTCCGAAAAAGGTTCTCTTCGGAGATTCACTGCGGATTTGTCGTCTTCCTGCAATATCTGATCTTCCAGATTGCGGAACATTCCGGTACAGTATTCCGCGATCACAAATTTCTCATAGGAAGATTCCCACAGACTACTCTGTCTGTCCAGTTCTTCCACCGCTTCCATAAGGCTCTCCTTTTCTGTCAGATAGGCCGCCTCTGCCTCCTGATCCGGAATCACATTTTTATCAGATCCGTATTTTTTCAGATCTACTCTCCAGTCTACGATCCAGTTCCAGATCTTTTTGAGATCCCGGATCGAAAACCCGCCGTTATCTGTGTCAGGGACCTCAAAATCATCCCGGTAATCTGACATCAGAGCCTCCGCCGCATTCTGTGCGGCTTTCATATCCGCTTCCGGTACACTTTCCAGACTTTCTACCGCTTCCCGTACCTTTGGAACGTATTTACTGACTTTTGCTGCAAGTTCCGCATTACGCGTACAGCTCTGTCTGAACTCTGCCAGTTCTCCATCCGTTCCCCACAGCCCGGATTCCATCTCTTCGACCTGTTTCAGTATGTCTTTGATTCTCTCGGTTTCCTGTTCTTCTGAAGGAAGTTTGGATGCCTCTTCCTTCACAGCCTGTGCCATCTCCCGGATTTCTGTCAGCATCGTTTCCATTTCTTCCAGTATCCCGCATGCTTTGCGGTTCGTATCCGCAAGCCCGTCAGCAGCAGCCTCCCAGCGTTCCAGTATATTTGTTTCCTGAGGCATAAAGATATCTATCCGTTTACCGTACAGTTTATCCAGGGTTTCTTTTAGCTTACGCGGAGCATAGCTTTTTTTCTGCGTTATAGTCACATAATACTTCGTATCTCCGTTTGGGTACAGGCAGCTGAACAATTCCTGATATTTCGCTCCGTACTCGGATAATCTCTCCTGCAGAGCAGAGAAAAGTCCTTCAATCCCCCTTCCGGCCGAGATCTCTTTGATTTTCAGGCATGCCTTCAGAAGTGCGTCAAAGCCTTCTTCCAAAAGACGGTACTTCATGAATTCCCTAATCTGTCCTGCCAGCACTTCCGGATCCGATAATGCTGCTTCTGTCTGTAAGCTGACACTTGCTGCTGAATACCGGAAAAAGCCGGTCCACAGTGGATCCGAATTCAGCAGATATGCCGGTGTTATCCGGATCTCTTCTGTCGGGATTCTCTCATTCTCCCGGACAAATGCTCCCGCATACTGCTCTATCGTCCCATGATCAGCTCCGTATAATCCATAACGCTGCGCCAATTCCCCGTCATATAAAGTCAGTAAGGTATCTCCGGCTGTTACCGTCATCCGGATACAGTCATTCTGTTCGATGTGAGAAGAGGCCGCCTTCAGCACAACAAGAAACAGTGCCATTACCGGCAGTACAAGCATAGTAAAAAACACGGTAATACTTGCCGCAAAGTGATTTCTGCTCATTATTTTCTCCTCAGCCTGTCATTCTTCTCTTCAGGTCAGCAAGCCGTTCCTTTATCTTCCTGCTCATATCCCGCACAGCAGGAATCCGGTCTGCAGTATCCCAGATAAAATCCACCCTGTTGCGGAAAACTGCCGGACTTACAAAATGATCTGCCTTCCTCACCAGTTCCGTCCGGCCTCTTCCGGAAAACCTCGGCAGATAAGATACTTCCGCTGTATCTGTATAATACAGGAAATGATTCGTCCTTATACTCCCCGCAGCAGCTGACCTGCAGAACCACCAGTCATTCAGGACCATCTCTTCCCGCACGTCCATTTCATCCTCTGTATAACCGTTCCGGCTCTTGCCGCATTGTCCTGCAGTAAGCAGCAGACGGCTGCCGATACATTCGGCTGCCGTCCGCTCTCCAAGATTCACAAGTTCATACAGGACTGTGAGAAACAACAGCACAAGAAGCGGAACCAGTACAGCTGCCTCGACTGTAAATGAGCCTGCATACCGTTTTTCCTGCGTTCTGTTCTCTGCCTGTTTTCTTTTCATTTCGCGATTTTAGCCGGGTTGAAATTCTTGCCCTGCGACTTGATCCCATCCAGGATGTCCGATACGAAATCCACTATCGTTCCCTTGAACATCAACACAAGCGCAATCAGTACGACTATGATCAAAACGATCTCCAATGTTCCCATTCCCGAATATTCTCTGTCCACTTTTCCCTCCTGTCCTCCGGCATCTCATCCCCGGAATGTCAGCATTGCCGGCGCCATGACCAGCAGCAAAACCACGATCAGCAGCAAAATCATCGGAAGAAGCATTCTGGTCTCGGTTTCTTCCGACCGGATCCTCACCTCCTTTCTGTAGGATTCCCACGCATCCTGATTCAGTTCTGTCAGTCTGTCCAGCAGATATTCATCCCCCCTTCTCAAATCTCTTGCAAGCATCCCGGACAGCTTCCTGATATCCGCGTTCGGGATTCTGTTGCCGAATTCTCTTAGCGCTTCCTGCAGAGGCATCCCATTACGTATCTGAATCCTCGTGACTTCCACTTCTTCTGTAAGCGGATCTGTCTTTGCGCCTGACGCAATCCTGCCCCATGCTTCCGCTAAAAAAAGGCCTGAACCAAGATAGACCATCAGTTTTTCGATCATGAAAGGAAATCTCAATGTGATCTGTCTGAGCCGTTCTTTCTCCTTTCTTCTCAGATCGATACGTCCGAGCGGAAGCAGTGCAAACGGAAGTATCCAGGCAATGACCGCATAACGGCCGATCTCCCGTCCACTCTCCGGCGTCTGCCATACAACGCTTTCTTCTTTACCGTCAACAGATACAGAAGACGGCAGAATGACTTCTGAAGGCGTTACTTCTGCAGATCTCGCTGCTTCCTGCACTGTCGAAGCAAATGTCGGCGGTTCTTTCTGATCTATAGGGATCTCGAGTGTACAGATTCTGCGGAAACCTCTGTACCAGAGTTCAGTCTTGAGTATCACCTCTTCCGTATCTGCCTCTGTGATCCGGATAAATCCGTCTTCACTGACCCTCGACGTTCCGTTTGCCGCATCCCGCCGGTAATAGACCTCAACATCTCCGATCCGGACAGGCAGATAAACATCTTCCCGGACGGTTCCGATCGCATCAATCTCTTTTCTCAGTTCGTCCTCCGCAGCCTGCAGCACACTTTCTGCCTGTTCTGCGGTCGGTTCCTGCGAAGGAACCTCGATCTTTACTTCTGTCTCATCTTCCGGCCCCCTGGCAATAAGAGTTTCTGTTCTGTCCCTGCTGCCGTATACAGGCCGCTCCAGGGAATATCCGATATCCCGGACTTCTGTCATCCGGAAAGCCGCTGGCAGCAGAACCGTGTTGGCAAGCAGAAGAATCAGATACACCTGTATTGCCTTCTCCCGGATATAGTCCGCGCAGCTTTCGTTTTCGCTCTGTTCCGGATGAAGGATATGAATCCGCCGGCGAAGACTTTGCGGCAGGCTCCGGATCGGCGCAATTCTTTTCGCGGCTTCTGTTCCTACACTTTCTAAGACTGCCTTCAGCAAAAACATCTTGCGGGAAGACTCTCTGTTCGCAAGATAACAGTAAAATCCCACCGCAATCAAAACTGCTTCCGCAGTCAATAATATCCATTTCATAGTTTTACATCCGCATTCGTGTCAGCCTGCCGGACAGATACCAGCTGAATGCCGTCAATCCGATACAGACGGCAAATACGCCCCGTCCGGCTGCAGTCGTATAAAGCACCTGAACATATTCCGGCGAAATAATCCGCAAGAGGAGATAGATTCCGGCAGGCATCAGTTCCAGAATGCTTTGTTCCATTTTCCGCCTGGCTAGGATCACCCGCAGCTCCTCTTCCGCTTCTGTTTTTTCCCGCATGATCCGTGATGTCCTGTCCATGATCCGGACAATATTCCCGTCACCTCGTTTGCTGACGGAGAGAATATCGGCGAAATCCTCAGCATCCTGTATACCGCTTCGCTTTCCCAATTCCTGAAAGCATTCTTCTATCGGTCTGCTGAGCCGTATTCCGGCCTGTATCTTTTCCATCTCCGCATAGATCCACGGAGTATCGTTCCTGTCCAGATCCTGCTCCAGCAGGGCATCGACAGCCCCTTCTGCAGATCGTCCGCTCCGCAGCACAGGTATCATCATTTCCAGACACAGACGAAATTCCTCCTTGTGTCTTTGCATAACTCTTTCCTTTTGTCTGCGATAACCGAACCATATCCCTATGAAGCCTCCAAGAACCGCCAAAAGCACCGTCCCCTCGAGCGGCAGCCCCATCGCCCCTCCGGCTGCCGCTCCCACTCCAATCCCGACCAGACAGCCAAGCAAACTTCCTTGCCTGTATTCCTGCTCAAAAAGCCTGATCTGCATAAATTCCTTTCTTTCTCCTGATTTCCGCAGTGGTCCGCACAAGCTTATCTTCCTGCATTTCAAACAAGTCCTCCAGCCGGACTCCGGATCCGTCAGCACCGATTACCTGCGAAATCTGTGTAATCTTCCTCTTGCCATCCCTCATTCTCCGGATATAGACAAAAATATCCAGTGCAGAAGCAATCTGCTGTCTGATCGCCGCTAACGGGATGTCAACGCCCATCAGTACCATGGTTTCGATTCTTGAGATCATGTCCTGTGCAGAATTGGAGTGTCCCGTTGACAGACTCCCGTCATGCCCTGTATTCATCGCTGTAAGCATATCGACTGCCTCAGGTCCGCGGATTTCGCCAACTATGATTCTGTCCGGTCTGGCCCGCAGGCTTGTACGGATCAGATCCCGCATCGTAATCCGGTTTCTGTCCGAAATTCGCCCCTCACGTGTCTCAAGTGTTACGACATTTTCCGGACGCAGCCGCAGCTCTGCAGCATCTTCGATCGTGATGATCCGTTCCTGCGGGGGAATATAGTTTGACAGGACGTTCAGCAGCGTAGTCTTCCCGGCGCCTGTGCCTCCGCATACAAAAATGTTATACCGGTTCTCTACCATCGATTTCAGGAAATCGGCCGCTTCCTGCGTCATAGTCCCCCAGTTCACAAGCTCTTCGGCCTGTATCGGAATCTTCCGGAATTTGCGGATCGTGAGCGCCGGTCCGTTCAGTGCAACAGGCGGCAGGATAACATTCACCCTTGATCCGTCTGCAAGTCTTGCGTCTGCGATCGGCTCATTTTCGTTAACCTTACGATTTACACTTCCGACAACCTGCTGAATTACGTCCTCAAGTCTTGCAGACGATTCAAAGCAGACATGCGCATCTTCCAGGACGCCGCCTCTCTCAACATAGACATGGTCCGGTCCGTTTACCATAATGTCCGTCACTTCCGGATCCTCCAGCAACGGCTGCAGGATATCCAGCCCGCGCAGTGAATTATAAAGCCGTTTCCCCAGTTCCACTCTGTCCCGGACTGTGAGTCTGCCTGCCTCCGCTGCTTCCGCAACAGACCGGAAGATCTCTTCCCTGACCTGCCGGTCCGTCTCTTCCTGCCGGGTCCCGAGCTCGTTCAGGATCTTCTTCCGGAGACTGCGGTACTGTTCCTCGCGATTGTCAGACAAGGTTCCGTACACACTCATAGTAATTGCTGCTGCGGTCCGGGACCAGCCGACCGCCTTCCCATATCAGAACGCCGGGGCTTCTCGGCAGAATTACCGCGCCTTGGATCCCCACAGACTTGCCGCCTCCGGTCTGAACCAATGTGATCCGGCCCGGAATCCCGCTCTCTTCCTCCCGCAGGAAAGCCACAAGCCTGCCTGAACCGGCAGCGATATCGCGGTACAGCAGATACACTCTCCCGCAGAGAGGCAGAATGCGGCTGTTGACGCCTTCCCAGGCCGAACCCATATCGCAGATAATCAGATCAAAAGACTCCGCGAGGAGTTCCATAAACCGCCTGAGCTCTTCATCTGACAATTCCATAAGATCTCTGTTGGATCTGCACGGCCGGATAAAAAAGACTTTGTTTCTCTGAAAAGCCGCAGTCCGGTCCAGATTCATTCTGAATTCATCCCGTTCCCCCATCAGTGACCAGTAAATAACATCCGACATTGTAAGGCGGCTGTTTGTGTCAAAATACACATCCCATTCCGGAAAATCCTCCATCATCCAGTACAGGATCCTCTCCTCGGGACGCTGCCCGGCGATAATATCCGCAAGCGCCATGGCAAAAGTGGTTTTGCCGCATCCGCCCTGCGGAGAATAGACGCATACAAAATGCTCTGAAATCCGCTCTATCTCCGCCGAAAGTTTATCTTGTCCGGCGTCTTTTGTCCCCTCCGTTCTGTCCGCGCCGGCATCCTTCCTCTTGTCCTCTCGTTCAGCCAGATCCATCAGCGCTGATACAATCTGATCCGCAGGCTGCAGTGCGGATACACTGCCCTCTCCGTCCTCACCAAAACTCAGGACCAAAGTCCTCCCGTCGTTTCCGCCTGCTTCATCCGTGATAAGATATTCATTGCGGGCCGCCTCCTGAGTGCTGTCCTCTATCAGAACGATCCTGCCGGCACAGTTTCTCCGCAGATATTCACTCAGTTTCTCTTTATAATACGGATCCTGTAACCGGATCCGGACCTTTATCATCTGTTTTACCATTCTATCTCTCCTCTCCGTTCTGAAAAAAGGAGGAAGGCAGACGGCTGCGATCGCCCGCCTTCCGCAATCTGATCATAATCTCCACCACCGCCCTATCTTAAGGCACCCCTTCTCTCCCCTTCCTTTGTATATTCCGGGGAATGCAGCCATGACCCGGTTCATGCCTGACAAGATACACTAAATCAGCAGCAAAAAACCAAAACGACACGATTCATTCATTTGATTCATTTAATTCATTTCGTATCCGGGCAACAAAAAAAGGCACTTTTCCTTTTTGTTAAGCGCCTTTCCCCGCTTTCCTGCTGTACCCGTCCCCGCGGAACATCCTGTCTGTTCTTAGAATCAGGGTAGACAAAATCGGACTCAGCCTCTATAATGAATCTGAAAAATCAAGCCACAATACGGAGACAACATATGAACGGTTTTTCTTTTGAGATACCTGCAAACGGCAGACTGATCTGCATTGCGGACTGCCACGGCAATTATGTACTGCTGAAACGGCTGATCAACAGACTCGATCTGCAGCCGGAGGACACACTGGCGATCCTGGGCGATTTCAGCAACAAGGGCTGGGGCAATCTCGCCTGCACAGCCTATCTGATGTATCTGGAGAAAGCCCGTCCGCGTACTTTCGTCCTTGCCGGTAACGGGGAGTACCGGAACGTGCGTTATTTCCTGGACGGAAACAAAGAATGGATTCTGAAATACCTGAAAAAATGGCCTGTTAAGAACCTTTATCTGGAGTGGGCACGCCAGTGCGGTTTTCAGACAGTAACCGAAGAGAATTTCGCCGAAACTCAGGCTGCGGTTCTGGAATGTTTCGGCGATATGATGCGGTGGATCCGCGATCTGCCGCTCTACGCATACAGTGACAGATATCTCCTGGTGCATTCCGGTCTGGAAGAACTTCCCGCAGACGGCATGGCTGACCCCTCCTGCATCGAGAATGATTTTGAAGAGAACGGCATCAACCGCAGCGGCCGCTGGGAGATCATAGGGCACTACCCTGTAGCCAACCTTCCTCCCGGACAGCTGAATCCGCTCGTCCACGCAGAGAATCGCGTCATCGGTATCGACGGCGGTGTCAACACAACCCCGCTGGAGCAGCTGAACGCGCTGATCTGTACGCCTGATGGCTTTTATTACACTTTTGAAGACAAAGACGAGGCCCGCGTCATTCTGACAGATTATGAGCCGCAGCCGCTCGACGGACCTCCGCTCATCCAGAGGTGGCCTGATGTCTATGTGGAAGTGCTTCGTCAGGAAGGCCCGTTCAGTTTCTGCCGCAGTCTCCGCGGCCGTGAAGGCTACGTCAAAAACGAAAGCCTGGCACAGGATGATAAAGGACTGCGCATGACCAGAAGCACCCTTGCAGAGCTTCTTCCTGTGCGGAAAGGCGATCTTGTCAAGCTTCTGGACGCCTCTGCCGAGGACTACTGGTTCGTCAAAAATACTTCCGGCGTGATCGGTTATGTCCCGAAAAAAGCCGTGGGCGGCATCGCTGCGCCTGACGGACCTTTTGCCAAAATCTGTTCCATTAAACTGACATAAATGAGGAATGCTATGAAACTGCTGATTATCCGCCACGGCGACCCCGATTACGCACACGATACACTTACGGAAAAAGGCCGGAAAGAAGCCGAGATCCTCTCCGAATATCTGAAAGACGTTCCGATCGATGCCTTTTATGTTTCTCCGCTCGGCCGGGCTCAGGATACCGCAGCCCCGACGCTTGAGAAAAAGCACATGACGGCCACGACCTGCGGCTGGCTCCGCGAATTCTCCTTGCGTCTGACCGATCCTGTCACCGGTGAGAAACGCATTCCCTGGGATCTGAAGCCGGCAGAATGGCTGGATATCCCGGAGTATCAGGATCCGGACAAATGGTTTACCACGCCGTTTATGCGGACAGGCCCGATCGAAGAGACAGCCCGCGAGGTCTGCGCGGCTTTCGACGGACTGCTTGCGGAACACGGCTATCGCCGGGAAGGCCGTTGGTACCGCGCGGAGCGCCCGAACCGCGACACGATCGCCCTTGTCTGCCATTTCGGCATCGGCTGCCTGCTCCTCTCCTATCTGTATCATATTTCGCCGGTCCTGCTTTGGCACTATACCCTTGCCCGCACGACTTCCGTCACCACGCTTGCCACGGAAGAACGCGAAGAAGGCATTGCGCTGTTCCGCTGCCTGTCTTACGGCGATGTCTCGCACCTTTCCACAGCAAAAGAAGAACCGTCCTTTGCAGGGCGGTTCTGTGAACGCTATATTGACATGGATGAACGGCACTGATATTCTTTGCCGATATTCGTACCGTATTCTCTCTGACGCGCTTTACGTATAATCGATGACTTCGCAGATACGCTGTTCCGCCAGCGCGCCTTCCGGAATCGGATAGATCGGATAAACGTGATTCAGTCCGTCTCCGATGTGGAACTCGCAGAAAACGCCGGCTGCTTTCAGCTTCTGATAAAACATCCAGATGTCCGGATAGAAGATCTCCCGGGTGCCGGTGAACATCAGAACATTGCGCAGACCGCTGACATCCCCGAAAAGCGGGCTCAAACGGTAATCTTTCGGATCCGTGCCGCCTGCCCAGAGCCTGCCCATCTCGCGCAGCCCGTAGATCCCGAGCATAGGATCGTTCGGCTCGATCTCCGCCATATCCGGATTGGACATGCTGATGTCAAGCCACGGAGAAAGCAGGATCAGATGTCCCGGCTGTCTGCGTCCTGTCTGCGCCAGATGTTCGCAGAATCCCGCTGCAAGCCCGCCTCCCGCAGAATCGCCCATGATCGTCAGATTATCGAGATCCATCTCGCCGGCCAGCCGTGTATACAGATGATCCAGCAGCGTATAGGTCTCTTCAAACTGATGGTCCGGCGCAAGCGGATACGCAGGCATCATCGCCTGTATGTCCAGTTTTGCCGCAATCTGCGACAGAAAGAACCAATGGCCTGTAATGGCCTGTGTAATATAAGATCCGCCATGCAGATACAGAATGCGTTCCGGATTGTCCGCGTCCGAATTGATTGTAAAAAGCTGCATACCTTCGAAGTCTTCTTCCCGGTGATGCAGTGTTCCGATCATTAACGGAGAAATGCGGACTTCTTTTTTATTTTCCTCGCGCATCTCCTCAATATAGTGCTGACAGGCTTCCGGATCGATAAAAGCTTTCTTGCTGCCGTACATGTGCAGAGCTGCCTCGGCCGCGCCTGCCCTGAGAGAACGTCTCTTCTCCGGCCTCCTGGCCCAGTATTTCCTTAAAACGGCTCCTGCTTCCACGTTATTATCTCCTTTGCATTGTATCTGTCCCTTAGATGCCTGCAAGATCACGGATCACCGCACCGGCGATCACAAGCCCTGCAGCTCCGGGAACAAAAGCGACAGACCCGGGTGTCCTGCCCTGTACCGGCAGCGCTGTTTCTTTGGAATAAACAACCTTTAGCTTACGGATGCCGCGTTTCCTGCACTCCTGCCGCATGACCTTGGCAAGCGGGCAGACGGACGTCTCATAGATATCCGCGACCTCAAAACGTGACGGATCGAGTTTATTACCTGCGCCCATCGCGCTGATCATCGGCACTCCTGCCTCCTCGGCGCATTCCGCAAGTGCAAGCTTCCCGCTGACGGTATCGATCGCGTCAACAATATAGGAATATTGCGTAAAATCAAACTGATCTTTATTCTCCGGCAGGAAAAACATCTGATACGTCCGGACCTCGCAATCCGGATTGATGTCCAGGATTCTGTCCCTGGCCGCTTCAACCTTAGGCTTTCCGATTGTCGAATGCAGCGCATAGATCTGGCGGTTCAGATTGGATACAGCGACAACGTCCGCATCGATCAGATCCAGGTGCCCTATTCCTGACCGTGCCAGCGCTTCCGTCACGTAACCGCCGACACCTCCGACTCCGAAAACCGCTACTCTTGCCTGCTGCAGCCGTTTCAGGGCATCCGCCCCGAGCAGCATTTCCGTCCGTGACAGCGGAGTTTCCGCAATCCCGCTGCCTTTTCGTTCATCAGTCATAACACCCGGCTCCTCTTCTCATACTTCTGTCTCTTTATTCACTTGCGATGACAATGACCTGATCTCCATCGCCGAAAACAATTTCCTCTTCTTTATCCGGATTGATAACGACGTCGGACGGCGGATTTGTCAAATGCCGGTATCCGATGCAGATCTCTCCCTTACGGGCCGCGCTTTCCGTTACGGTATAGAAATCCACCGGAACTCCCGGCCGCACATACTGCCCGGCCGGCTTCATATAGAATTCAGAGCCCGCGTCGTCAAGCAGTTCTTCGATGATCGGGGAAATCTCCGGATTCTCCGCAATCTGTGCCATCAGCAGATTCGCGAAATTCGAGCTGACCACGAAATCATCTACCCGTGCGGGCGACGCCAGCTTCTGATTCTCAACGCTGTGCAGCTCCGTTGTGATGGAAAGGTGTCTGTCGTTTCTATTCGCGATGTCTCTCAGCTGGATCAGCCACAGCAGCGTCTGCGCGTCCGCACGTTCTTCATCCTCGCTGTCGTCATTGAGCAGCAGGATATTCACGTCGCTCTCCATGATATCGGACAGAAAATCTCTTGTCAGAGCATATCTGAACTGACGGATATCCAGATTCGCGCATTCCGGGAGTCTGTTCTCGTCCAGATCATCATCTATAATGACAACTCTTGTCCCTGCCGGGACATACGGATCATATTCAGACAGAATCGTCGGCAGCTTATCATTGCTGCCGATAATAAACAGCGGTCTGGGCTGCCAGATCTCCTCGCTGCCGGCATCCGCAATCGCTTCCTCCGCCGCCTGTTTCACCGCGTGCAGCTTATATGTTCCGTCGTCCTCTTCCAGCAGGATAATGCGGTCATCCTCGCCGATAACCGTGTCCATAGGCGGATTCAGACAGACCTCTCCGCCGGCATACAGACCGACAGCCACCGCGTTCGAGAAAGACAGACAGGCCTCTCGGAAAGTCCTGCCTGCAAGCTTCGCGATGCTCTCAAAATACATTTCATTCCCGCTGAAATTAAACAGCTCCGTGATAACCTGCGACAATCCGTGCTGACGGCAGGTATTCGCGATAATCCGGGCGATCACGTTCTTGACATAAATGATCCGCGTCCGCTCGCCGCCTGCGATCTGAGCGGCTTCCTCATGCTGTCCCTCCTGAATCGTCGCGACGATCCGCAGATCCGGATCAGACGGCTCATTATCCTTCAGATACGCGGAAAGCGCGAGCAGCGTCTTGATCGTATCCACATCATCGTGGATATTCACTATGACGGATTTACTGTTTTCCAGGCCGCACATCTCAAAGGAATGCTGCTCATAAAGCCTGCCGCTGCGGCAGATAACGCGGGTCGTGCGCAGATTCCGGATATGCGCTGCGATCTCATCCTCCATCTCCTCCGCAGACTGCTCGCCCAGTATAACGACACAGGCTTTTTTCTTATTGGAATTCGCCTCGATAAGCTCACGCAGGATGTCATACACGTAAATGTCAAAGCCGATAATGACGGTATGCTCTTCCTCCATCACGATCGAGTTACCCTCCCGCAGCGCGTTGACCTTGTCCTCCACCGCGGAAGAAATGATACCGATCAGAACACTGGTCACAAACAGTCCCAAGAGCGTCGCCAGCGTCATCATGATCAGATACGGGATATTCCCGGTAGCGTCCCCCGCAAGCGTGCCGGCATCCAGCGTATGGTTAAAGCTGTTCCACAGTTCGTAAAACAGACCGTTCTCCCGCCCGACCAGGAACGCGATCACGCCGATCAGGCAGACCGCAGCGATCATGACCACAAAAAGCAACAGGATTCTCGCGGCCGATCCGCGCTCCATCATGCAGTCAAACCAGTACCGCACTCTCATCCGGAAAGGTTTCTTTTTCATATCAGATTCCCTCCTGAATTATTCTGTGTGTCGATTTCATTTCTCTATAAAGCATTATATTACAGGCCGGATGAATTATCAAGACATCTGTCCGGATACAAAAACCGGTGTGTCCTCTCGGGAGAACACACCGGATATTCGCTCATCCTTAATCTATGGTCCGGACTTACGTTCCTTCCTCTGCGTAAATAATCGCATCATATTCCGACTTGGTACCGTCCGCGTGTGTTACGGTGATCTTCGCCGCGTCAGCATTCCCGACGGCTTCAATGGTATCGCCTGTTGTCAGAACGACCTCATAGAAGTCATAATCCATGCCGTTCTGATCAATCAGCCCGATATCATAAGTATTGCCTGACGTTCCGTCGAATTTTCTGAAATCAAATCCGATGGTGTGGCCTTTGTCAATGACATTTGAAGTAATCGGATCTCCCCAGGACTCATTGTCCGGAGCTGTAATATACATATTATCTACCCGGTCTTCGAGAGAATTCTTAAAATGCAGATCGAAAGCGGTCGTAGCGCCTTCACTGCAGCCTGCGAACGCGAGTATCCCGGCCAGAATCAAAGCCGCGGTCAGTACCGTCCATAACCGTTTCATGATACATTCCTCCTGTTATGAATTGTCACAATAGAATTATAACAAAGCGATTGTACAAAAGCAAGACCGCAGACGTCCGC
>JAEEGL014859737.1_pt1 | contig 20496 bp, 20 predicted proteins | sample 9134231 | NCBI WGS metagenome assembly JAEEGL01 (sample SAMN16246548, study PRJNA631951) | gut metagenome | biome: gut microbiome; feature: rumen; material: fiber-attached | host: Bos | place: Iran: Karaj | collected 2018-10
CACCATTATGGTATTTAAGGGAGGAGAGCCTGCCATGACTTCCATAGGGGCAGTTTCACAGCCCGACCTGGAAGCAAAGATTGATGCGGTGCTGTAGTAAATAAAGTACTCGCTGCGGGGAACATATATACTCAGTGGCTGGCATTCTTTTCCCACTCTGTGAGAATCTCAAGACAGCTGTCGGTATCTATACTGCCGACAGCTTCTTTTATTCTTTGCACGAATTCTTCCTGTCCCGCGGGATAACTGTACTTCTCAAGATCTTCCGCAGCCGCTTCCATTACATCCAGATCCAGATTTTCGGCACCGGCGCGAAGCCTGCCCAATATATCGGCCAGTACGGCGTTATCGATCAGAGGCTTATCAGGATCCGAAGACGTCTCATCGGAGAACAGCGGGTCCAGTACCGGTTTGTATGACTCATAACGATCCAGAAGTTCGCCCGTATGAGCTTCGATGTAATCGATATCAAGTTCCTTGCCGGCCTTTTCGAGTTCAGCGGCCATATCAGCCAGTTCAATGGCACCGATCTGGCGGGACGAACTCTTCAGGGCATGTACTTCTATGGTGTATGCGGGCCAGTCTTTTGCTTCGTAATACGAGCGTATCATTTCGGCCTTGGTGCTCATAACGCGATGGTATTCCTTCAGGATGTTCCGGAACACTTTCTCACTGCCTATCATCGATATGGCGGTATCGGTGTCTAGATCGCCGATGACGATCGTTCGGGATGCACCCTCGTGATCGGAGCGGGATTCCGCAGCCTGTGCTTTGATCTCGTCGGCGGTCAGCATTTTGATCTTCTCGGGTGGCAGCCACTGTTTAACCTTGGATGTCAGATTGCGGACCTCTATCGGTTTGGGTACGAAGTCATCCAGTCCTTCTTTCAGGAACATATCATGTGCATCACCTATGGCATTGGCTGTGAGAGCAATGATCGGGATATTGTTATATTCCGGATATTTCTCCCTGATCATATGAGTGGCTTCCACTCCGTCCATTTCCGGCATCATGTGATCCATGAAAATGATGTCAAACCTGTGAGCGGAAGCGAGCTCCACGGCTTCCTTTCCGCTCTCGGCCGACATGACGGACATCTTGAGGGGTTCCAGAAGTCCTTCAGCCACGGCGAGGTTGACGGGATTATCGTCTACCAGAAGTACCTTTGCACCGGGTGCGGTGAAAGAACTGATATCGTCGCTTTGCCCGGCTTCAAAGTATATCTTCTCCTGATTGTATATCATGGAGAGCGTCATGGCTGAGATAGGTCTTTTGACCTGAACCATATTAGGCAGAGTGATGTCGCATCGGCCCGTAAAGTCGGTAATTATGACGCATATTACATCTGGATGTGACTCCAGGTATGAGATCCTGTCCGGCGTAAGAGAGGCTTCATCGGTGAAGAAGAACAGCCTGCTCTCGGGGTTCTGATAGGACACCTCGGCGAACCTGGGAGCGAGGTCGGACTTATCGTCCATTACTATAGAGGTTACTCCCAGTCTGCAGGAGTCTCGCTTAAAGGAATCTGTCAGCGATGCATCTTTGAACAGAGCTATGCCGGTGCATTTTTCGGGGGACTTCACACCCATGCCCGGAGTCCAGTCAATGACTGTCTGAGGTATGGTAAAGGTGAAGGTGGAACCCTTTCCGTATTCACTGGAGACATCGAGTTTTCCGCCCATCAGGTCCACCAGTCTCTGCGAAATGGCGAGTCCGAGGCCGGTTCCCTCCACGGAACGGTTTCTTTTACTGTCTACCTGTGAGAATGATTCAAAGATCCTGGTCAGGTCTTCGGGTTTGATCCCCACTCCGGTATCCGCAATGGAGATCTTCATCAGGATATTGTTGTCATCCTTTTTGCTGAAAGACACGATTATGCTGACCTTGCCGGATTCGGTGAATTTGACGGCATTGTTGGCGAGGTTGATCAGGATCTGACGGATACGTATATTGTCGCCGTTCATCATGGCCGGCAGATCCGGAGGAAGATCGACGTCCAGGGATATGTCTTTGGAACCTATCCGCATCATGACGATATTGGATACGTCGTTAAACATGGATGTGGGTATGTAATCTGTCGGGATGATCTCCATATTACCCGACTCTATCTTGGAGAAGTCGAGGATGTCATTGATGATGGCGATAAGGATCCTGCCGGAGGCTTTGATCTGTCCGATATAGTTGCGGGCAGTGTCGGGCACATCTTCACGAAGCGCCATTTCAGCCATGCCTATGACCGCGGTCATAGGTGTACGGATCTCATGGCTCATGTTGGCGAGAAAGTCGGTTTTCATCTGAGCTGCTCTGTTGATCTCATCCTCGTGTGCTTCTATCTCGGAGATCATATTTGCCGTCTGTTCGGCCAGCATGCCGATCTCATCGTCCCCGAAGTAGTAGGATCTGAGGTCTCTTGTGGTATTGCGGTCTCTTGTGGCTGCATACCTCTCGATCTTATCCGCCAGATAGTGGATTTTGGATATATATGCACCGTTGATAAAGAAGAGCAGCAGGAGGATACAGACGAAGAATATCCCGGCAATACGGGCACCCAGCCGGACGGAATTAGTCAGGATCTCACGGTTGACATCAGCAACATCGATCTCTGCGACTACCAGGCCGATCACTTTGTCATCGATGATCAGAGGGGTGTAATATGAATAACAGTTTCCCCATTCATTATCCCATTCATATACATCGTCATATTTCTGACCGTTCACATAGGTGTTCCAGAGCAGAGTATGGCTCTTCGGATCTTCGTAATATGTATCTCCCAGATACAGGTATCCGGGATGATTGGTATCCTCGATTCGTTCACCGTCTATCTGATAAGTGCAGGTGTGTTCCGTTTCATCGAGTGTCAGGAAATAGGTATAGGGGAGGTTGAATGATTCACGTGCCTGCTCGAATGTGGTCAGCCAGTATTCCTGCCGGAAAGTATAATAGAGCAGCTGCATTTCATAGGGCAGCTCCGAAACGGGTTTCTCGCTGTACAGTGTCTGATCCGGGTATTCGCGCGTATATGCGGTCACAAACTCGGTACGGGCATCATTGTATCCTTCGAAATCCAGGGGAACACGAAGATCTTTATAGTGCTCACTGAAAAAGTCGGTATAATCAACAAAATCCTGACCGTCAGCAAGGATCAGGCCGGTCAGATAATCCCCGACATCCTTGATCGTATCCCAGCACAGCTGGCGGTATGTCCTCATCTGGATGAAATATGTAATGATCGCAGAGGTGATCGTAGTTATAAGAGCGAACAGAATAAAGATGATCGCAAACTTGTTCAGTAACCCCGTTCTTTTCTTCATATCGCTGATCCCTTTCCCTAGGAATAAGAAACACCTTTTATTTTATCATATTTGCATAAGTGCTTCAAAAGGTCTAATATCTAGAGTATGTATATAGTTTTTGTATTGTTTTGGATATTGCTGAACGGCAGATTCGATATAGAGATACTGATCTTCGGGTTGGTCATTTCTGCAGCCGTTTATGCTTTTCTGTGCAGGTTTCTTGATTATTCCGTACGGAAGGATCTGTGCCTGCTCAAATCCTCCGGTCTGCTTATCTGGTACATGCTCGTACTGCTCAAGGAGATCGTGGAGGCCAATATCAAGGTTCTCAAGTTCGTATATTCACCCAAATACATACCCGAGCCCGCCATCTGCTATTTCCGATCCGATCTGCACAGCGGTTTTGCGAAAGTGCTCCTGGCCAACTCCATCACACTGACTCCGGGCACCATTACCGTTTCGGTGAACGGCGATGAGTTCTGTGTTCATGCGCTTGATACTTCGCTTGCCGAGGGGATCGAGGAGGGCGGATTCGTTCACATCCTGAAAAAGATAGAGGCGATGTGGTAAATGGAACTGTTTAAAGTATTTCTGCTGGCCGGAATGGTCATCATATCGATACTTATAATCGCGGCCATCATACGCTCTGCGATAGGTCCGAGCATGACGGACAGAGTTATAGCCGTCAACATGATCGGAACCATGACCATCGCGCTGATAGCGATGCTGACCATCTATATGGCTGAGGATTATCTGGCTGATGTCTGCCTGATCTACGCAATGATCAGTTTTCTGGCGGTAGTCATACTGACCAAGGTCTATACCGGTATCTATCTGCAGAGGAAACAGATGAAGGCGGGGCCTGAAGCCATAGCGGATAACCTGGCGACTCAGCCGGAGCTTGTGACTGCTGCTACAAGAGAACAGGAACTTGAGATGCCATCGGAAACATCTTCGGACAGCGAGACGGAGGTGATATCATGATACTTCCCAGACTGATAATATGCATAGTACTCCTGTTTGCGGGATTATTCATGTTCATATCCGCAACTATAGGTGTCAACAAATTCAGGAAACCGCTCAACCGCATGCATGCAGCCGCGATGGGCGATACGCTCGGTCTTTTTCTTATTCTGCTGTCTCTGGTGGTATGGAGAGGAATATCCTTTGTATCGCTTAAGCTGATCATAGTATTGGTGTTCTTCTGGCTGGCCAGTCCCGTGTCAGGGCATATCATAGCCCAGATGGAGGCCACGACCAATGAGGATCTCGGAGAGATAGAGGTACTGAAGCCGGATGAAGATATTTGAAACCTTTTTGCTCATAGGGCTTATCATATGCGCTCTGTCGGTCATGTTTACCAGACGCATGCTGACCGCCATCGTGATCTATATGTCATACAGTCTGATCATGTGTGTGATATGGATCATCCTGCAGTCCCCGGATCTGGCCATCACAGAGGCGGCGGTCGGCGCAGGAGTTACCAGTATCCTGTTTTTCGTGACACTAAAGAAAATAAACGGTTTCGGAGGAGATTCGGATAATGAGCAGGATCAGGGATAATTACAGATCCAGTCCGGCCGGCAGATTTGAGGCCTGGTATAAAGACGGATACGATCCGATGGATGAGCGTATGGATATCCATGCCCAGCCCCAGACCGGGGAGGAGTTTGATCCTGCGGATGTGATCTCGGGCCTTGACCTGGAGGATACAGTCTACGACAGAACCGCCAATAAGGCGCTTCGCATATCCGGATATATATATAAGATACTTTCCGTAGTGCTGTGCGTTGTAATGATCGGTGTTCTGATCTGGATGGTGCAGTATCTGCCCGCTTTCGGACAGCCGGATAATCCGGTAAATAACGAAGTAAGCGCGCGTTATATCGGCAGCGGTGTGCAGGAGACGGGAGCGATCAATTTCGTCACCGGCATGATCCTGGATTACAGAGCGTTCGATACATTCGGCGAGAGCTGCGTGCTCTTCATTGCCACGATCTGTGTGCAGATCCTTCTCAGATATGACGAAGGGGAGAAAGATCCCGAGAATGTCAGACGCAGACACCAGGCAGCTACGGATCGTCTGTTTGAACCCAAAAATGACATCATTCTGCAGAAAGTCAGCGTGGTCCTGGTTCCCCTGCTGTTCATATTCGGAATCTATATCATCTTAAACGGCCATCTGTCCCCGGGCGGAGGATTCTCGGGCGGAGCGGTTATCGGAGCGGGACTGATACTGTATCTGTGTTCATACGGCTACGCGAAGACGGAACGGTTTTTTACAGTTCGGACTTTCCGTATCATTTCTCTGGCTGCACTCATTACCTATTGCCTGGCCAAGAGTTATTCGTTCTACACCGGTGCAAATCACCTGGAGAGCCATATCCCGCTCGGTACTCCCGGCGCGATCCTTTCATCGGGGCTGATCCTGGTGCTTAATATTTGTGTCGGATCTGTCGTGGCATGCACGATGTACGCTTTCTATACATTATTCAGAAAGGGGGATTTCTGATGATGAGCATCGGCGTGCTTTTTTCCGCACATTTGGAAGAGACCGTAGCCATGATACTCTTCGGGATCGGATTCTCCCTGTTGCTGCTTAACCGTAATCTGATCAAAAAGATCATGGGACTCAACATCATGGACACCGCCGTATACCTGTTTCTGACCGCGAAAGGATACATCTACGGCAGGATGGTGCCCATACTCACCGACGGGATCACCGATCCGAACGCCTATACAAACCCCATCCCCGACGGACTGGTCCTGACGGGTATCGTAGTGTCGGTGAGCGTATCCGCATTGCTGCTGTCACTGACTATCAGGCTTTACGACAGATATCATACGCTGGATCTGGATAAGATCATTATGGAGTGGAGAAAGGAGGAAGACGCCTGATGGACTTTCTCCGCAATCTCCCGTTCTTCTGCATAATGCTGGCGATGTTCACGGGCATAGTGTCTTCCGCTGTGAGCGGGCGCGTTGCACGCAGACTCACGCTGGCCATGGTGACCGCGGTACTGGTGATGTCTGCGCTGACACTGGGCTACGCCGAGCAGGCGGGAGAGAGCATCACATACCTGATGGGGCACTTCCCCGCACCGTGGGGCAATGAGATCCGGTTCGGTACGCTCGAAGCCTTCCTGGCGCTGTACTTTGCCATTATCATGCTCCTGTCGGTACTTGGCGGATGGAGTCATGTGATCGTGGATATAGAAGCAGGCAAAGAGAATCTCTTCTATGTGCTCATAGACATGATGATGAGTTCGCTGCTTGCCATGATATATACCAATGACCTGTTCACCGGCTACGTTTTCGTAGAGATAAATACCATAGCCGCATGCGGTATGATCATGATCCGGCAGAACGGACACGGTATCGTGGCAGCGATCCGGTACATGGTCATGAGTCTGATCGGATCCGGTCTTTTCCTCATCGGTATCAGTCTGCTCTATGATGTGACGGGACACCTGCTCATGGTACCCGCTCACGGAGCCGTTGAGCAGATAGTTACCGACAGAACGTATATCGTGCCGCTGCTGGTCATCATAGTGCTCATCTCCGTGGGCATGGCGATCAAGAGCGGACTCTATCCTTTCCACTCATGGATCCCCGAGACCTACGGATACGCTACACCTACAGCCAGTGCGATACTGTCGAGTCTGGTATCAAAGGGATATATCATACTCCTGATCAAGATATTCTACAGGGTCATAGGATTCGATACGGTAATATCGAGCCATGTACTTAATGCGCTGTTTGCTTTCGGTGTGATCGCGATGATCATGGGATCGGTACATGCCATATTGCAGACGGACTGCCGCAAGATGATCGCATATTCGTCGGTTGCCCAGATCGGTTACATATACATGGGCATAGGTCTCGGAACCAAGGCGGGAATGGTGGCTGCGGTATTTCATTTGCTGACTCATGCGGCAACGAAGTCACTGCTTTTTATCAGTGCGGTCGGCCTTTATGAGGTATCGGACGGCAGGACGGACTATCTCGGTCTCCGTAACGCTGCTTTCCGTAACCGTGTTGCCGGTCTTGCATTTTCGGTCGGAGCACTGAGCATGGTTGGTTTCCCGATGCTCTCCGGCTTTATTTCCAAATACCTGTTTGCCACGGCGGCGCTTGAGAAACCGCATAAGATGCTGATCACGCTGGCAGCACTTATCATCTCCACAGTGCTTAATGCAATATATTTCCTGCGCCAGGTCGTTACGATCTATTCCGGCAGACCAGGTGAGGCTGTCAGCACCGGCAGATTTATCAGGGAAGCCATAGCCGAATCCACGTTCAGTGAGAGATTTGCATCCATAGCACTTGTACTTTTGAACCTGTTCCTCGGATTGTTTTCCGAGGTGGTCATAAATCTGATCTCGCGGGGGCTGGATCTGTTTGCATAGTGAATGATGAATAATAACCTGTTACTGTTAACTCCCATATTACTTCCCATCCTCTGCGGGCTTGCAGCCGGTCTGTTCGGCAGACTGCGTGTGCGTGCCAGATATAAAGGGGTGGCCATAGTCGTAATGCTCGCTGTCGAAGCGATCGTTTCGATCCTGTGCCTTCGCATAGGCAGGTCGCTGGTTGTCGGAAGCATCAACGAAGCGATCCGGATTGTTTTCCGCGTCGATGCCCTGTCGAGGATGTTCGGTGCCCTTGTGGTATTCGTATGGTTCCTGACAGGAATATATGCCTGTGAATATCTGAAGAAGGATAGGCATTTTGATTCTTTCTTTGCCTTCTATCTTATGACCGAGGGCATGATCATGGCTCTGGCCGAGGCCGGCAATATGATCACTTTCTACATGTTCTTCGAGTTGATGACGATGCTTTCGTTCCCGATGGTCATGCATGAACGGACGCATGAAGCTATACGTGCAGGTCTGAAATACATGTTTTATTCGGTGGCCGGTGCACTGATGAGCCTCTTTGCGATATTTATGCTGACACCTTACGGATATCTGGGTGACTTCAAAGCCGGCGGTATCCTGGATATAGAGGCATTGACCGGGCATGAATCCGTGCTGCTCATATCCGCGCTGATGATGATAGTGGGACTGGGTACCAAAGCGGGCATGTTCCCCATGCACGCCTGGCTTCCGACAGCTCATCCCGAAGCACCTGCTCCGGCAAGCGCCGTACTCTCGGGCGTGATAACGAAGACCGGCGTGATCGGTATCATTCGCGGAGTTTATTATTGTATAGGCTCGAGACTGCTGGCCGGGACATGGGTACAGCATGCGTGGCTTATACTCTCGCTGATCACGGTACTTATGGGATCAATGCTGGCATACAGGGAACCCGTACTCAAGAAGAGGCTTGCATATTCTACGGTTTCGCAGGTGGCATATATGATGTTCGGACTGGCGATCATGAACTCAGTGGCATTCACCGGTGCGGTTTCCCATATAGTATTTCACTCGCTGATCAAGACCACGCTCTTCCTGGTGGCCGGTGCGGTGATACATCAGACCGGACATTCGAGGGTGGAGGAACTGCGTGCGATCGGCAAGGAAATGCCGGTGACGATGTGCAGTTATACCGTAGTATCGCTTGGCCTGATAGGCATCCCGCCGCTGAGCGGATTTGTCAGCAAGTGGTATCTCGCAAGCGGGGCATTGATGTCGGGAACGGCGCCGTATTCATGGCTGGGGCCCGTGATCCTGCTTATAAGCGCACTGCTGACGGCGGGATATCTTCTCCCGATCACGGTACGAGGATTCTTCCCGGGGGTAAATTACGGAGTGGGTACGCCCAACAGGGCGGAACCCGACATGATCATGTATGTACCCATGATCGTCATGAGCGCAATGACGCTGATACTGGGCATATATCCCGGTTTTATCACAACAACGATTCAGAGTATAGCTGCGGGCATCTTCTGATAATGATGCTCCTGCATGACATATAGACTTTTCAGAGGTTAAACATGGATCAGCAGATTTTGATCATACCGGTGCTTTTCCCGATAATAGCGGGCATAGCCATGATCATATTCAAACCGAAAGCGAAGGTATACAGCCCCATAATTATCGAGGGTATCGTTTTGCTTAACAGTATCCTTGTGTGGACCATACTTTTAACGGGGATGGGCCGGGGAGACGGAGCGATACTCTTCAAGCTGGGCTATGACCTGAGCGTATACTTCAAGCTGGACGGTGCGGGCATGGTTTTCGCGGGACTGGTGTCATTCCTATGGCCCCTGGCCACGCTGTATGCATTTGAATATATGGAGCACGGAGAACATATCAGATCGTTCTTTTCTCTGTATACAATGACTTACGGAGTGACACTGGGCATAGCCATGGCAGGTAATCTCGTGACTCTGTACATGTTCTACGAGATGCTTACGCTGGTGACTTTTCCGCTGGTACTTCATGACCGTACCAGAGAGGCAAGAAGGGCCAGCCGCATGTACCTGTATTATTCCATCGGCGGTGCGGCGTGTGCCTTCATGGGACTGGTATTCGTACTGGTATACGGATCGACTGCGGACTTTACGCCGGGCGGAGTGTTCGGCGGAGGAGTGCAGAATGTGGATCACAATATACTGCTGGCGATGTATGTGCTGGCATTCTTCGGTTTCGGAGTGAAAGCGGCACTGGTGCCGGTTCAGAAATGGCTGCCGGCGGCTTCGGTCGCACCTACTCCCGTCACGGCGCTTCTTCACGCGGTAGCCGTTGTCAAATCCGGTGCATTCGCGATCATCCGGCTTACCTATTACAGTTACGGTGCGGATTTTCTTCGCGATACATGGGCACATTACCTTACTGCGGCGTTTGTCATGATAACGATCATCTACGGTTCGACCATGGCCGTGAAGGAGATCCATTTCAAGAAAAGACTCGCTTATTCGACGATCAGCAATGTATCCTACATTCTGCTGGGTGTGGTCATGATGTCGCCTGCGGGACTTATCGCCGCGTTTACCCATCTGGTCTTCCATGCATTTATGAAGATATGTTCCTTCTTCAGTGCGGGCGCGGTGATGCATCGTGCGGACCGGAACTATGTGTATGAGCTGGATGGATTGGGTGTAAAGATGCCGGTAACATTTGCGTGCTTTACGGCATCGGCGCTTGCTCTTATGGGCATGCCGCCTTTTGCGGGGTTCATCAGCAAATGGAATATCGTGCAGGCGGCTCTTTCCGAAGGAGGGGTACTCGGGATATGCGCCATAGTGATAATCCTGTATTCCGCGCTGATGACTGCCATATATATGCTCTCCGTGACAGTGAGAGCTTTTCTGCCGGCTAAGGACACAGTCCTGACCGCAAATGACGGTGTATCGGATCCCGGCTGGAAGATGCTGGTTCCGCTTGTGATATTCGTGATCGTATTCACTGTGATGGGTATATACTCCAAGCCCCTGATGCAGTTCCTGGAGGAGATATGCTGACGGCGATACTCATATTGTGGCCGATGGCCGCAGCCATCATATGTTTCTGCGCAGGCAGGCGTTCGGAAAAGGTACGAGATATCTTTTCGGATATTGCGACCATAGCCGAGTGTGCTCTTATGATCGCGCTTCTGGTGCGGTCTCTTCGGGGCGGTTCGGATCTGAACTTAAGTCTGCCGGGATTATGCGGAATGGGACTCAATCTGACTCTCGACGGATTCAGATGTGTCTACGGAACAGTTGCCTCACTGATGTGGGCGTCGACCAGCGTGTTCTCCCGTCAGTACTTCACATATTACGCTAACCGCAACAGATATTATCTCTTTAATCTGCTGACCCTGGGTGCGACCATGGGCGTGTTCCTGTCAGCGGATCTGTTTACGGCGTTTGTATTCTTTGAGGTCATGTCATTCACCTCATTCGTATGGGTGGCTCATGATGAGACGGGCAGTGCCATGAAGGCAGCCTGTACATATCTTGCCGTAGCAATCATAGGCGGTCTTTTCACTCTTATGGGATTGTTCATGCTCTATAACATGACAGGGACATTGACACTCTCAGAGATACCGGGCGCGATAAACGGGATCAGACAGGTGTGGCCGCGTCCTTTTGTGACAGTCTATGGCGGGATCGTCACTCCCGCGAAACTGTATCTGACCGGCGGGCTCGTAGCCTGCGGCTTCGCAGCCAAGGCCGGTGTATGGCCCCTGCATATATGGCTGCCCAAGGCTCATCCGGTTGCTCCGGCCCCTGCCAGCGCACTGCTTTCGGGTATTCTGACCAAATCGGGTATCTACGGTATCCTGGCGGTGACCTGTAACATGTTCGCCGGGGATGCGGTCTGGGGCAGGGCGATAATATGGCTGGGTGTGATCACGATGTTCACGGGAGCCCTGCTCGCACTCTTCTCAGTGAATCTGAAGCGTACTCTTGCATGTTCATCCATGTCGCAGATCGGATTCATCATGACCGGGATCGGGGCCTATGCTCTCTCGCAACCCGGCAGTGAGGCTGCGGTTCTGGCCGCCCGCGGCACGGTCCTGTATATGGTCAATCATTCGCTGATCAAGCTGGTTCTCTTTATGATAGCCGGCGTTGTATATATGAATATCCATAAGCTTGAGCTGGGTGACATCAGAGGATACGGCCGCAGGAAGCCGCTTTTGGCAGTCTGCTTCGCCATAGGTGCGGTTTCGATCAGCGGCATCCCGGGTTCGAGCGGATACATCGCCAAGACACTGCTGCATGAAGCGGTAGTCGAGAGCGGTGCCGAGAGTGTCATTGAATGGCTGTTCCTGCTCAGCGGCGGGATGACCCTTTGTTATATGCTTAAGCTGTTTATTACCGTTTTTGTGGAAAAGAATAGTGATGAGGAATTGCAGAAACAGTATGAAGATCAGAAGGAATTTTGGAATACGGAGAGCAGGATCGCTGTTACCGTTCCGGCGGTTATGCTTGCGGTGATGGGACTTTTCCCTTACATGATAATGAACCGCATTGCATATATGTCATCGCCCTTCCTCGGTATCACTCGCGAGGCGATGAGTGAATGCACCGTCGCATATTATGCAGTGCATAATCTCAGCGGGGCGCTCATATCGATCGCGGCCGGTTTGATCCTTTTCTTCCTGGTATTCAGACGTCTGGACAGAAATGTATGGCCGGAGTGGCTGGATCTGGAGGACAGGATATATCGTCCGCTCATACTTAAGATATTGCCCGGGATCCTCGGCTTCGTAAGCGCGATCGTCGGTCAGGTCACAGACGGGGCGATCATATTGCTTCGCCGGACCACACACAGACAGATATCCACGCGTGTACCGACCGGATCGCTGGAAGACCATCTGGCAGTGGAAGCCGGTCTTATCCTGGATCATGTCCTGCCCCACCGTGACGGATCGTCGCATATACCCGGACTGGTTGAAAAAGAGGAGCGTGCAGCCCGTACACAGCGAGTTATCTACGGCAGCCTGTCATTCGGTCTGATCCTTGTGTGCATAGGCCTGATCCTTGTATTGATATATACTCTGGCTTCGGCGTGATCACATTAATGTATCGTCGTAATGTGCCCGCTCGCCGCCGATATACTTTGGACGTACTCTGGCCGCGGTGATGTGTGCCTGACCGATCTCATGATGATCCAGTCTGACGGGGACGGCCACTTTCTTCAGATGCATCCCTATGAAGGTATCTCCTATATCTATGCCGGCATCGGCTTTGATCTCCTCAAGTGCAACGGGATCCTTAAACTGCTTATAAGCGGTCGTGGCAAAAGAACCGCCTGCTTTGGGCTGGGGCACGACGTTGACTATATCCGCTTCGGGAACTGCCTCCCGTTCGATTATGATGGCACGGTTTAAGTGTTCACAGCACTGGGCTGCCAGATAGATCCCCTTGTTCTGAGCAGCTCCGTATATTCCTTTGAATACGGCTTCGGCGACTTCCAGATTGGAGTTGGAACCGATCCGGTCCCCGCATACTTCGGATGTGGAACAGCCGACCACGAGGATCTGTCCGCCTTTTAAATGAGCTTTTTCGCACAGCTCCGTGCATACTTCTTCAGCCTGTCTGGTTATATCTTCGTACATTTGATCATCTCCTTGATGCATTTGTGACTAATGTATGGTCTATCCTGCTATTCTATCACATTTCCGGATAAACACATCTTAACTTTCTCAAATACAGTAATATAGGGTATAATTATCTACGTGTGACGTTGTTGATAAGTCATGCAGTGCCGGAACCGGTATTGCAGATAGTCTGCGAAAGGAAACTCATATGATTTCTTGCCCTAATTGCGGAGCCAATCCCAGATTTGACATAGCGAGTCAGAAGATGCTCTGTCCGTTCTGCGGTACGTATTCCGAGCCGACGGACGAACGTTATGCCGGCGCGGAGGGTGCCGATCAGCAGGAGGTAAACGGTGATTATGTCGGACAGTCCGATATGATGCAGGTGAAGATATATACCTGCTCTCAGTGCGGTGCTGAGCTGATGAGTACCGACAGTGATGCGACCGCTTTCTGCAGTTACTGCGGTACGCATCAGATACTTCAGGAGCGACTGGATCTGAAGCAGCGCCCTGATCATATCATTCCGTTTAAGATCACCAAGGATCAGTGCAAGCAGATATACGGGCGAAAGATGAAAAAGATGATCTTCGCTCCCAAGGCATTGCGCGATCCCGGATATATCGATGAATTCCGCGGTATCTACATGCCGTACTGGTTCTATAACTTCGGCCAGAAGGGAATAATCACCATAAGCGGGACCAAGGAGCACAGGAGCGGTAATTACCGTATCGTGGATTATTATAATCTGAGTGTTGAAGCGGATAATTACTATACAGGGATATCTCATGATGCATCATCGTCATTTGAGGATAATATATCTGAGAGTCTTGCCCCCTATGATACACACGATGCCATTCCTTTCCGTACAGCGTATCTGAGCGGATTCTATGCTGATATCCCGGACACCGATGCGAAGACTTACGAGCGCGAATCCGCGCTTATAGCTGCGGAGGACGCGTTTGATGAAGCGATGAACTCACCGGGTTTCTCCGGATACGATGTTTCCTCCACAGGCGAGGACGGCAAGATAACCAGGACACATACGAAACTGCTCTCCGCACGCAGTGCCATGTTCCCGGTGTGGTTTCTTTCTTACAGAAATAAAGACAGAGTCGCTTATGCGGCTATCAATGCACAGACAGGCAAGATGATGGCTGACGTGCCTGTAGACGGCAGGAAGTACCTGCTTGCGACGGCCGTTATCACTCTGATCATCTGGGCACTTCTGGAGATGTTCAATATATCCTCCCTCAGGCAGATAGTGATGACAGTCATGCTGGTCTCATTGGGCGGCGGCCTGGTGTACGGAATGATACTCGACAGGCTAAACTGTGACACCCAGAACCGCGAGTGGGAGCGGAGCTTAAATGCTCCCGCGGATACGCAGGAGGAACCCCCGGAGCCTCAGCCCGCGAATGCCAAGAAGAAGAAAAAGAAATCATCCGCCCCAAAACACGAGAAGAAGAGCGGTCTCGGACTGGGAGGGATCCTGATCATGTATGCGGTGCTGGTGGTCGGAAGCGCGATCGCCATATTCCTGGAATTCTCACCGGCCATCCTGGTAGTGCCTGCTATCATGGCTGTTTACTGCCAGCTGTCACTGTCATCTCTTAACTGTAAGAGAGGTGTATTGAGCAACTGGTTCCTGATGGGTTCCATGGAGCTGTCGTGCATAGTATGGCTCATCAATCCGTATAAGGATCCCGTATATTATGCATGCTGTCTGCTGATGACGATATGCGTGGTATGGTGTTTCTTTGATGTACTGCACTATTACAATCAGCTGATGACACGGCCGCTTCCTCAGTTTAACAAGCAGGGAGGTGATGATCGTGCGTAAGAAAAACGATAATACCATGAAAAACATGTATTTTCGGAGGCTGATAACAGCGATCATCATTTTTGCGATGGCTGTAATGATTCCTTTCCGCGGAGTAAATGCCGCATCCGACGGGGCACAGCAGTCTGCTGACTGGCGTGTCTATATAGCCGACGGGGCCGATCTGCTCACTGATACAGAGGAAGAGAGTCTCTTCGGTGTCATGAAGCCGGGTACCGAATACGGAAATATGGTCTTCGTTACGATCGATGATGCGGTAGGCTACAGCTCGTCCGACTATATCGAGATGCTGTATCAGACCACGGACGTACTTAAGGGTACCGACGCCGTCATATATCTCATCGACATGGATAACCGTCTGCTGTGGATCTCCGGGTACGGTGCGCTTAAAAAGGTGATAACGCCTGACTACGGCAACCTGATCACCGATAATGTCTATACGTATGCTTCCGACGGCGATTACGCCAGATGCGCCACGGAAGGATACAGGCAGATCATTGCCAAACTGGAAGGTCAGAGGATAGCGGGGCCGTTACGTACTGCGGGTAACTTCAGCATTGCTCTTATTCTGGCGGCTGTGCTCACTTTCCTTTTTGCATACGTCACATCCGCATCACGCAAGGCCAAGGATGCGGATATCCTGGATAATATCGAGCGACGTATCAATATGACCAATCCGAATATCGTACATACTACCACCAAGAAGATATACGATCCGCCGAGTTCGTCGAGCTCCGGAGGAGGCGGCGGATTCCGCAGCAGCGGAGGAGGCGGCGGATTCCACGGAGGCGGAGGCGGACATGGATTCTAATCCCGCGATGAATGTGACTCCCGATACATGCCTGACAGTCCGCTGTCAAAGCTGCGGAGCTGAGTTTGAAGCACACGAACCCAAGTGTCCGTATTGCGGAACCATGTATGAGCCCGGGGCCGAGGCTCACTATATGGAGCAACTGGGTGATATCCGTGAAGATATGGAGGACTTAAGTTCGCTCGCCCTGTCCGAAACCGGTTCGGAGCTTAAGCTGGCGGTGAAGAAGACTCTGAAAACTTTGTTTATCATAACGGCGGCGATAGCCCTGCTTCTCGGGATATGCCGGCTGATAGATTTTCTGAGGCTGTATCTATGGTTTATTTAGGAGATAAGACATGAATTGTGCGCACTGCGGTGCACCCATGACACTGGAGGACAGGTTCTGTCCGCATTGCGGAAAACCCAATGCACAGGCAGCACAGCACAGCCGTGACATGGCGCATTACAACAGAGAGTTTGAGAAGACACGCAGAGGCGTGTACGGCACTCTCAAAGCATATAAGGGCATAACCGCCAGACTTATCCTGCTGGTCATAGCCATAGTGATCATGATCGTTGCATTCGCTCTGGACAACAACGTATACAGCCTGTATCGAAGTCATATGCAGAGGGAAGCCAGGGCGCATGCGGATGAAATAGAGGCTCAGATCAGGGAATATACGGAGCATATGGATTATGTTTCACTGGCCAGATATTCCGAGAATTATTCTCTTTCACATTACAGATTTGAGGATGATGACAGATTCGGCAAGTATTATCCCATGCTGGTACTGGCCAGAGACTATGCCAATCTCTATGCGGACATGATGCCAATCGTGACCATGGATGATCCTTCCGAACGCCGCAGTTCATGGTCCATCGTGTGTGATGATATCACTCATCTCTACAAGCATCTCTATGATGCCGATGAATACTTCTATGAGGACGGCGATCCCGAACTGAACGCGAGAGCGGTGTCTGACGTGGAGAAACTGACGGATGCGCTGCTTATCCGCTATCTTGGGTTTGCCCCCGGGGAAACCGAAGAGTTCCATACCATGAGTGCGGGAAAGAGAAGTGCATTCATAGAGGAGAAATTCGAACGGATCACGGAAGAGAGGAGGGTTCAAGCTGATGAATAAAGCCGATAAACCTCTCACAGCCAGGATCATAGAGATAGTTTTGACTGTTGTCACCATAATAGTGATATTTATAACCGCAGCGATAACAGCCGATCTCGTGGACTCGTATAAATATCAGGCAATGTCTCCCTATGGAGAAAGTACATACGCTTATGCTCTTGAAGAAGGCAATTACGCACGGCTCGCAAATTATGTGAGTGAGATCGAGCATAAGGAGAACCTTCCGCATAATATAGTCAGATACTCCGGACTGGGCAGGTACTTTTATGCATGTACGATGACGGAGATCACAGCCGGCATGGACGAACCTGCGCTGAAGGCTTACTGGGAACAGAAGCGGTCTCAGGCTGAAGGCGAATGCGGAGATCTCTCGGAATATGTGGATTTGATAGATAAACAGATGGAGCGATGAGCATCAGACACAGGAGGACAGACTAATGGGTATACTTATAAAAAACACGCTCGCGATACTGCCTGACGGAGATAAGGATCGCATAAAAAGAGCAAACATCTACATTGAAGGCGACAGGATCGCCGGCATAGACGATCTTGATGCATCCGATAATGAGAATGCACCTGCGGGTTTCAGCGCGGAGAAGATCATCGACGGAACAGACCGGCTCGTGATCCCCGGACTCATCAACTGCCATACGCATTCATATATGGCATTCATGCGCAATGTGGCGGATGACCTCTCGTTCATGGACTGGCTCTTCGGAACCATAGATCCGATCGAGCAGCAGATGACCGATGAGGATGCATACTGGGGAGCCATGCTCGCTATCGTCGAGATGATGAAGAGCGGCACGACCTGCTTCAACGATATGCAGATGAACATCCATCAGACTACCCGCGCGGTGAGAGAGACCGGCATGAGAGCAGTGATATGCAGAGGCCTGGTAGGCAGCGGCGATGACGAGGGCGGACGGATGCGCATCAACCAGACTCTCGAGGAAAAAGAGGCTTTTGCCGACTGTGACCGTCTGACATTCAGGTTCGGGCCGCATGCACCGTACACCTGTGATGACGCATATATGAGGATAGTGGCGGATGAAGCGGCAAAGCATGATATGGATATTCATATCCATCTCTCCGAGAGCGTATCGGAGATCGAACAGATCCGTGAGAAATACGGATGCAGCCCCATAGAGCTGGCCGAGAAAACCGGGCTTTTCGACAGAGCCTGTATTGCGGCGCACTGCGTCCAGGTGGATGACAACGATATCTCGATCATGGCCCGCCACGGCGTAAGCGTGGTCACGAATCCCGCCAGCAACATGAAGCTCGGTAACGGCTTCGCCCCCATACAGAAGATGCTTGATGCAGGCGTGAACGTATGCCTGGGTACGGACGGAGCGGCATCCAATAATTCACTGAATATGTTCCATGAGCTGAGTCTGCTGACGCTGATCCATAAGGGAACAGGCAGGACTCCTCAGTGCGTGAGCGCCGCGGAAGGCTTCCGCATCGCAACGATCAATGGAGCAAAGGCACTCGGCCTTGCTGATCAGATCGGTTCGATCGAGGCAGGAAAGAAAGCCGATCTTGCCATCCTGGATCTGAAGAATCCTTCACTTCAGCCTGAGAACAATCTGCTGGCCGGACTGTGTTACTCTGCAAACGGCTCCGAGGTCGACACCGTGATCATAAACGGACAGATCACGATGGAAGGTCGTAAGTTGCTGACCATAGATGAGGAATTAGTGTATAATAAGGTGAATGCGATCATCGAACGCATGGGACTTGATAAAAAGGAGTATTGATAATGGCTAGTGAGATCAGAGATATAAAACTTGCGGAATCCGGACACAGAAAGATCGAATGGGTAAAGAGAAACTGCGATCTGCTCCGCACACTTGAAGAGGAGTTTTCGCAGACTAAGCCTTTTGCAGGCAAGAAGGTCTGCCTGTCCGTACATCTGGAGGCAAAGACCGCATATCTGTGCAAGGTGCTGGCAGCAGGCGGTGCCGATATGTATGTGACCGGGTCCAACCCCCTGTCCACACAGGATGACGTGGCGGCAGCACTTGTGGATGACGGACTGGAAGTACATGCATGGTACGGAGCTACCGATGAAGAATACGAGTCTCACATCAGAAATACCCTGATGAACGGACCTAACATAATCATAGATGACGGCGGAGATCTGGTTAACATGGTTCATTCCGAGATGCCCGAGCTCATTCCGAATATTATCGGCGGATGTGAAGAGACCACCACAGGCATCATCAGACTTGAGGCCATGAACAAGGCCGGAGCGCTGAAGTTCCCCATGGTCAGAGTCAATAATGCCGACTGCAAGCATCTGTTTGACAATCGTTACGGTACGGGTCAGTCGGTATGGGACGGTATCAATCGTACCACCAACCTCATCGTTGCAGGCAAGATCGTGGTAGTGGCAGGCTACGGATGGTGCGGTAAAGGTACGGCCATGAGAGCCAAGGGTCTGGGCGCCAGAGTCATTGTGACCGAGATAGATCCCATCAAGGCTATCGAAGCCGTCATGGACGGTTTCGATGTAATGCCCATGAACAAGGCAGCAGCTCTGGGTGACTTCTTCGTAACCGTTACGGGCTGTGATAAAGTTATAGATGAAGAAGATTTCGCGGTTATGAAGGATGGTGCCATCCTGTGCAATGCAGGTCATTTCGACTGCGAGATCGATATGGCGGGATTGCGTCAGATAGCTGTTGAATCCCGTGAGATGCGCAACAATATCATGGGATATAAGCTTCCTACGGGACAGTGGATATATATACTCGGTGAAGGACGACTCGTGAATCTGGCATGCGGCGACGGACATCCCGCAGAGATCATGGACATGAGTTTCGCCATTCAGGCGCTCTCCGCGAAATATCTCGTTGAGCACGGATCGGAGCTGACAGAGAAGCTCATCGACGTACCGGTAGAGGTAGACAGAGATGTGGCAACACGTAAACTTAAGTTCCTGGGTAAAGAGATAGACGTACTCACTCCGGAGCAGGAGAAGTACCTGAACAGTTATGCACTGTGATCATGCAGGCATCAGGACAGTGACAGGAGGAAGAACATGCTGGTAGTACTCGGAGGAGGACTCCTCATAATCATCTTGGCAGTAGTCATATCCGTGGTCAGCACATTTGTATCATCGGTGGCTGCCGCAGTTGATGACGAAGAGGATTGATGAGAGCATAAATCGGGAGACAGACGATCGGGAGGCCGGGTCAGATGACTTCGGGAACGACCCACAGCCCCAGTAATCTGGCTATCAGATACAGGATGATCAGATGTACCGGATAGAAGGCATAGAACAGATACTTCATGCCGCGTCCGCGTTCGTGGTTATATCTGCTGATGAAAGGTACAGCGAGGATGGAGGCTATCTCAATAGGGTGGGACAACAGTGTCAGTACCACGCCGCCTGAGATGATCCGGTCTATATCATTCTTTTTAAACATATACATGGCC
>JAEEGL011126055.1_pt1 | contig 20495 bp, 19 predicted proteins | sample 9134231 | NCBI WGS metagenome assembly JAEEGL01 (sample SAMN16246548, study PRJNA631951) | gut metagenome | biome: gut microbiome; feature: rumen; material: fiber-attached | host: Bos | place: Iran: Karaj | collected 2018-10
GGTATATGGCGGAGCACGACTTCGAGGGGCATCTGCAGGATATCCGGCGCATCTACGCCGTCAAGTGCAAGCGGATGCTGGACGATATGGAGCAGTACTTCTCCCCCGCCATCACCTTCAACCGGCCCCAAGGCGGCCTCTTCGTCACAGCCTTCCTGCCTGAAAGCATGGACGCATGGCCCTTCGTCCAGGAGGGCATCGCCCGGAAGGTGGCCTGCGTGCCCGGCGTAGCCTTTGTCATGGATCCCAAGGTGCCCAGCAACGCCTTCCGCATGAACTTTTCCATGCCGTCCCTGGATCAGATCGACCAGGGCACCAAGATTTTGGGCCAGCTCACCCACGAGTGGTGCAAGTGATGGACTTTGCGCGGTACTGGCAGGACTGCATCGGTCAGGACAAGGAAGCCTTGCGGACGTGGTTTCGGCCCGACGCCCGGATCGTCTGGCCCTGCACCGAGGAAGTGTTCACGGTGGATGAGTTCCTCCTTGCCAACTGCGAATACCCCGGAGACTGGGCGGGCGAGCTTCTGCGGGTGACGCCTACGCCTGAAGGTGCGGTGACGGAGATGCACATCGCTTCCGCGGACGGGACCTGCAGCTGCCATGCGACGTCCTTCTTCACCATGTGGGATGGGAAGATAGCTTCCCTCACCGAATACTATGCCGACGACGGTCCGCCGCCTGCCTGGCGGACGAAACTGTTGAAAGGATAAAGCAACGCAAAGCGCCTCCGTGATTGGATCGCGGAGGCGCTTCATTTTTGCTGGTTTATTTCTTCTTCGGAACGGGAGCCCGGCCGGACATGCGGGTGTAGTAGGCCAGACGATCGGCGGTGGCGGGATCGAAGTCCGTGGGCAGCGCCCGCCATCCCCACCAGCCCGTGGTGGCGGGCAGGTTCATGCGGTGGGCGGAGTCGAGGCCCAGCACGTCCTGGAGCTGGACGACCACCAGATCTGCTACGGAGGTCATAAGGCCGCGAATGAAGCCAAAGGGGAAGCCTTCCTGCTGGTTAAGGCCCAAATAGTCCACGGCGAAGGCGGCTTCCTCCGGCGAACAGGCTTTGAACCAACCCATGATGGTGTCGTTGTCATGGGTGCCCAAGTAGGCGACGCAGTTCTTGACATAGTTGTGGGGCAGCTCCCTGGAATCGCCCAGAGGCTCGAAGCCAAACTGCATGACCCGCATGCCGGGGCAGCCGGAATCGTTCAGCAGTTTCTTCACTTCGGGGGTCAAAAAGCCCAGGTCCTCGGCGATGATGCTGTCCCCCATACCCTCTTCCCTAAAGGCGTTGATGAGCTTCATGCCGGGGCCGGGATACCACTGACCCACGCGGGCGTCCTGAGCCCCGTAGGGCACGCCCCAGAAGCTTTCAAGGCCCCGGAAATGGTCGATGCGCAGCACGTCGCAGCGGCTGGCTGCGCCCAAAAGACGGCTGCGCCACCAGGCGAAGTTCTCCTTTTCGTTGGCGTCCCAATCGTAGACCGGGTTCCCCCACAGCTGGCCCGTGGCAGAGAAATAATCCGGGGGCACGCCGGCGATCATCTTGGGGATGCCCGCCTCGGTGAGCTGGAACAGATTTCGATGGGACCATACGTCCGCGCTGTCATAGGGGACGTAGATGGGAATATCGCCGATGAAGTATACGCCGTTAGCATGGGCGTAGTCCCGAAGGGCCTGCCACTGAGTGTCGAAGCAGTATTGGACGAAGGCGTGATAATCCACCAGCTCCCGCAGCTCCTCGGCGTATTTTACCACGGCCTCGGGCCTGTGATCCCGGATATCCTCCGGCCAATCCACCCAGCACTTGCCCTCGAAATGGTCCTTCAAGGCGCAAAAGAGGGTCCAATCTTGAAGATACCAACTCTTCTGGGCCACATATTCGGCCATCTTGGCGCGGTCGAACCGGGCGAAGGCCTTTTGAAGCACCTGACGGCGACGGTTGTACAGGAGGCCGAAATCCACCTTGCGAGGATCGCTGACCCAATCGACGCCGATATCCTCGTCGGTCAGGAGCCCCTGCTCCTTAAGCAGATCCAGGTCTACCAGATAGGGGTTCCCGGCGAAGGTGGACGCACTCTGGTAGGGAGAATCCCCATAACCCGTGGGGGTCAGGGGCAGGATCTGCCAGTACCTTTGCCGTGCTCGATGCAGATAGTCCACGAAATCATAGGCTGCCTTGCCCAGGGTCCCCACGCCGTAGGGGGATGGAAGGCTGGTGATATGCAGCAATAGACCGCTTGATCGTTTCATATGCTTTCCCTTCGATTCCTGTTTTTTACTTGTGTATTGTAGCACATAATCGTATAATAGCAAAGAAGAAAATATTAAATACTGGCCCTTTGGCCAAAAGGAGCGCATATGGATCTGACCAAATATCTGAAGCTGAGCCCGGAGGTGGCCGATGCGTTGCAAAACGGCAAGCCGGTGGTGGCCATGGAAAGCACCATCATCTCCCACGGCATGCCCTATCCGCAAAACGTGGAGACCGCTTTTGCCTGCGAGCGCATCTGTCGTGAGAACGGCGCCGTGCCCGCCACCTGCGCCATCATCGGCGGGAAGCTGTGCGCCGGTTTGACAGCGGAAGAGATCGATTATCTGGGCCGGGAGGGCGCCAAGGTGACGAAGGCCAGCCGCCGGGATCTGCCGCTGCTCCTGGCCAAGGGTATGGACGGCGCCACCACCGTGGCTGCTACCATGATCGTGGCCCATCTGTCCGGGATAAAGATCTTTGCCACCGGCGGCATCGGCGGCGTGCACCGGCATGGGCAGGAGACCATGGACGTCAGCGCCGATCTGGACGAGCTGAGTAAAACCCCGGTCTGCGTGGTCTGCGCGGGGGCTAAGGCCATTTTGGATCTGCCCAGGACCATGGAATATCTGGAGACCAAGGGCGTGCCCGTCATCGGCTTCGGCACCGACGAACTGCCCGCCTTCTATACAGCCAGGAGCGGCATCCCTCTCAATTGGCGGGCGGACGATCCCAAGGAGGTGGCAGACGCCATCCATGCGGCAGAAGGCATGGGGTATGCCGGCGGCATGCTGGTGACCGTGCCCATTCCGGCGGAGTGGTCTATGGCCGCATCGTATATCAACGGCGTCATCGACCAGGCCGTGGCTGAAGCATATGAGAAGGGGATCGTGGGCAAGGAGATCACCCCCTTCCTCCTGGCCAGGATCAAGGATATCACCGGCGGCAGCAGTCTCGAAGCCAATATCCACCTGGTCTTCAACAACGTGAAAACCGCCGCACAGATCGCCGCCAAGCTGTAAATCCACTTTGCTGCGCAAAAGCGCCCACCTGTTCGGTGAGCGCTTTTTTGATTCACATCTTGCTTATCAGTCTCTCCAGGGGCGTCGGGCGCAGACGAAGTTGCGCTTCCAATAGGCGGATACGGCGCGCTTGACCACCTTTCCGTTGCCGGAGGAAGCGTCGATCATAGTGCCGCCGCCCACGTAGATGCCCGTATGGTTGACGGATTTGTCCGTATCGGATCTAAAGAACAGGATGTCGCCCTTTTTCAGACTGCTGATGCTTTCGATCTTTTTCCAGTTGCTCTTTTGCGAATAGCCGGAAGCGTTCAGCCGGATCCCATCTACCCCTGCCTGCTTCAGACACCAGTAAACGAGGCCGGAACAGTCGAACTTGTTCGGCCCCCGCCCGCCGAGGACGTATTCGCATCCGATCTTGCTGTTGGCGGCTGCCACGAACTTGTCGATGCGGACATCCCTCTTAGGCGTCGGCGTAGGCGTGGGCTTCGGCTTCGGCGTAGGCGTCTTCTTGCCCTTGTTCGAGCCGGAGCTGCTCTTGGTGGGATTGGCCTTCTTTTTGGCCTCCTCCTCCGCTTTCTTCCTGGCTTCCTCTTCGGCCTTCTTCTTGGCGGCGGCTTCGGCCTCCTGCTGCTTTTGCAGCTCCTTGGAGATCTTGGCGTTGTCGGAGTACAGCAGCTCCAAGGTCTTGGCCCCTGCGAGGCCATCCACGTGGAGGTTGTTCCGCTTTTGGAAGTCTTCTACCGCAGCGATGGTGACAGGGCCGTAGACCCGGTCCACCTCCGTCTCGGCCAGATACCCAAGCTCCACCAGCTGCTCCTGCAGAGCCTTCACGTCCTGTCCCTCAGCGCCTTCCTTCAAGCAGTACTTTTCGGCGGAATCTCCGAACAGGATGGTCTGGGTCTCATTTCCGGCGATGCCGTCCTGTTTGAGATCGTGCTGGCGCTGGAAGAGGATCAGCGCGGATTCCGTACTGGAACCGAAATAGTTGGTGGGTTCGTCGATGTCGAGATACCCTAACTCCATCAGCCGATACTGAAGCGTGGTCACGGCTTCGCTCTTGTCGTGTTTCTTCAGCGTAGCGTATTTCGTCTCCGGTTCGGGCGTGCTTTCAGGATCGTCTGTCGCCAAAGGCTCCGGCGTTTGTTCGACCTGGGTCGAAGCGTCCGGCGTCTCCTCCGGCTCGGTCCCGGGATCATCGCTGACGCTGGTTTCAGGCTCATCCGTAGGCGGCCAAGTGATGGTCGGTCGATCCGGGTCGGACACGGGCTGCACATCGGAGGAGATACTCACGGTCTCTTCGCCGCGATATTGCTCCTGAGAAGTGGTGATCGTGCCGCGGACCCTGGTCCTGTCCGCATCGGCTGTGACCGCTTCTCCGGTAGAATGACAGCTGGAAACACACAGGATCATCAGCAGGACTACCAACATCAGAAAGATGCTGGCCAGGAGCATCAAACGCCGACGGCCCCTGGCGGGAAGGCTTTTGAGCCGCTCGCCGATGTCGTCGAAGAAGAGCAATATTTGGTTCAGTATCGCTTTGAGATAATCCATACGGTAACACTTTACCCTTTTCTCTGCGATTGCGCAAGAATAAGGGGAAAAATGTTAAACAATGTTCTTTTTTCTGTTACAAGTGGTCATCCGTTGGGCAGTAAAGCCCCATCCGGCAGGAGTTCCTGATCCTCTGGCACATCCTCGTCCGGTTGCAGCAAAGCTTCCAGTTCCGGGTCGACCGTTTCCTCGGGCTGATCGGTCGACAGCTGCTCCTCGCTGGCTCGGTTCTCATACCACCAGGTGACGATGTCCTCCACCGCCACATGGCTGGCGCTGCCGGATAGGCCGTTGGGAATAAGCACCACCACCACGATCTGCGGGTCCTCTCGGGGCGTGACCGCTACGAACCAGCTGGTGTTTTCGATATCCACGTTGTTGTTGGCGGAGGTCTGAGCGGTGCCGGTCTTGCCTATGATCTGCTTCAGATAGGTATTCGAGAACGACTTCGAGAACACGCTGGACGCGGTACCGCCGTCCTCCGGAGACACCACGCCGGCCATACCGGTGAGGAGCGCGTCCCAGTATTCGTCAGGCGCGTCCACGTGGTTCACGATCTGGGGCTTGCATTTCTCATACAGGGTGCCGTCGGGATAGTAGATGGCGTTCAGCAGCGTGGCCTTGTGCACATCGCCCCGGGTCACCACCGTAGACACGTATCGCGCCACGGAAACAGGCGTCAGCAGGGAGACGCCCTGGCCGATGCCGCTTTGGATGGTATAGGTGGGCTTCCAGCGCAGCTCCTCCAGCCAGGTGGAGATGGTGACGATCCAATCAGTGTGCAGGAGGCTGATGCCCATGGGGATGTTCAGCTCCTCGTTGAGGATCCGGCGGATGTCTTCGCCGCGCTCCCGCTGTTCGCCGTCCTGCAGCTGCAGCAGCCGCATGGCGCAGGATGACAGCACTTCGTCGCTCACGTCCCGCCCCACTTCCCTGACGATACGTTTGAGAAGGGCGTAGATCTGATTATAGATGAGCCGCGGGATGGAGGAGGACTGTTGCGACAGTGTCTTGGTGTTATCGTATCGGGCCGCCTGGCCGCCCACCTGGACCGCCAGCTCCCCCGGCAGCTCCAATCCGGTGGTCCCCTCCAGGCCCAGCTGACCTGCCCAATAAGCCAGTTTCTTGATGCCGACCCGGTCCGCCACGGTGAAGAAGAAATAGTTGCAGCTTACGGCCAGGGCCCGGCTCAAGGTCAGATTGCTGTGCTTCCATGGGGTGGTGGTCCAGCAGGAAGGGGCGTTGGCCGTGACCTTGGTGGTAGGATCGTCTACGAAATAGTAATAGGGCGAGCGATCGGAGATGGTGGACGTGGTGGTGATGGCGCCTTCCATGAGACCGGCAAATCCTGTGGCCATCTTGAACACGGACCCGGGCGCCGTGCGGATGGCGACGGCCCGGTTCAAGGTAGGCTGGTTGGAGGTTTCACCGAAGAGCATCTCCAGCTCCCGGGCGTCTACGCCGTCGGTGAACAGGTTGGGATCGTAGGTAGGATAGGAGGCCATGGCCAGCACCTCCCCCGTCTTGGCGCCCATGACCACGATGGCGCCGCTCTGGGCCTTGGAGATGCCGTCCAGATCGTCCCGGAGCTTAGAATACCGCTTGTGCTCCTTGCGGATCTTCCTTTCCTGGGCGTCGTAGGTTTCCTGAATGTTGTGCACCAGGGCCTGCTCCACCGCCTGCTGCAGCTCGATGTCCAGGGAGGTCTGGACCGTAAAGCCGCCCTGGGGCACGGTCTTGCCCAGCACATCGACGATGGAGCCGGTCTTGGTCTTCTCGATGGTGGTGGTGCCCTGCCGGGAGATAAGATGGCTGGTGAGGTAGGCTTCACAGCTCTTCTCCAGCCCGGCCACACCGATGAGATCGGAGTAGGAATAGCCGAGCTGCAGCAGATTGTCGGTGGGTTCCCCCTCTACGAAGGGAGCGAAGCTGTCGTAGCTGTAACCCAGGTTGGTCATGTCGGTGGTCACTTGCTTTGACATATAGCCGATCAGATGACATGCCGTTTCCTTATAGGGATAGATGCGGCGGCCGGACATCTCCGTCTGGACGCCGATGAGCTCGCTCTGGAGCATATCCAGCTCCGTCACTACGGAAAGGCTCACGTCGTAGGCCATGACCACGCCTTCGTAGGCATGCCAGCTGTTGAGGACGGCGTCCTGCCGGATGGACATGATCTTCTTCGCCTCGTCGTAGGGCAAGTCGTCCGGGATCTGCCAGCTTTCCCGCAGGATCATATAGGCCCGCTCCGGGGAAACGTCCGGATCGGAGAAGCGGCAGGCGTCCACGAAGTTCTTCTTGCGGGAGGCGATAGCCGCCTCGCTGGTCACGCCGAAGTCGTAGCGATAGGTGCCGTCGTTATTGAGCTTGATGTAGAAATGTTCCTCGATGGTGCCGCCCCCCGCCTCGATGATGCGGATGGCTTCCATCAGGGAATGGGTATACCGAGCCGATTCCACCGGCGAGGTCTTGTCGGGGTCCCGGTAGAACTTCACGTTGTAGGTGGTCTCGTCATAGGCCAGCACGTTGCCGAATCGGTCGGTAATGGTGCCGCGGGTGCCGGATTGGTAGGTGGTGACGATGCTGGTGGCCCGCACCGCCGCCTGGTAGCTCTCCGTCTCCTCTACGGACAGCTTCGTCAATCCCCAGCAAAGATAGCCGCCCATGGCCAGGAGCAACAGCGCCAGAAACAGCAGCCGCAGATTCAGTTTCCAAACGGGTTGACGGGTCATACGGCATCCACCTGCCTCTTCAGCAACGGCCTATACAGCGCCATGCCGAGCATAGCCCATAGTCCGGTGAGCAGCCCACGAGGCAGCGCTCCATACAGCATCCCGTTCCAAAGGGAGAAGCGCATGCCGATGATCCACGCCGCCAAAGCGCGCATGAATTCCACCGCGAAGGCAAGGGCGCTGCAGTACAGCCAGAGGATCAACGGCTTCGTGTCGTTGTCCTTGGGCAGCTTCTCATAGGCCACCGCCGCAAGAAGGCACAGGGCTGAAGTCAGACCGATCATGTTCTCACAGAGAAGGTCCTCCATAAGGCCTCCCAACGCGCCGATCACGATGGCGGTCTGTATGGAAAAAACCTGTTCCGCCGCCAGCATCATCGCCAGCATGACGAAGGGAACGAGCCCGAAAAGATTCCATTTGGGCAGCACCGCGGTATCCAAAAACAGGGCGATCACGAAGGAAAGGATCAAGACAAAATGCTTCTTCAGCGCCATGTCAACCCTCCTTCCCCAGGATGATGAGCACCTCCTCCAGGTGCTCAAAATCCACGTCGCTCATAACGCAGGCGTCGTATTCCCCGTTGTCCTCGTCGGTCAGGAAGATGACCTTGCCCACATACAGACCCTTGGGAAAGATGCCGCCGAGGCCTGAGGTAACGATGGTGTCCCCCACCTGTATATCGGCGTCCTTGGGCAGATAGTACAGCTTCAATCCCACCAGCTGTCCGTCTTCGATGACCAGGCCCCCCAGCATCCCTTCGTCCCGGGTACGCTCTACCATGACGGAGATGCGCATGTCCTCGTTCTGCATGGTGCGGATCTTGGAATAGGTAGCGCCCACCTCGATGACGCGGCCGACGATCCCCTGGGCGTTCACCGCCGCCATCTGCTCCGTGATGCCGCTGCGGGAACCGCCGCGGACGGTGATGGTGTCCACGTAGGGGTCCAGATTCCGGGCGGAGACAGGAGCCGTCATAAAGTAGAAATCGTCGTTGGCGGAGGCGTAGTCCAGCAGCTCCGTCAGCCGGGCGTTCTCCTGCTCCATGGCTTCGTAAAGGATGAGCCGGCGTTCATAAGCGGAGACGAGTTGGGTCAATCGCTGGTTTTCCTGCTGGATCTTGCTGGGGAAGAATACCCGGGTGAAGAAATCCGTCACACGATCCGTCACGTCGCTGACCGCTTCCTGGACGGGCAGGGCTGCGTTGGAGAACAGATCTTCTGCGCGGGAGGCGGTCCGACGCCCCACCGTCAGCGCCGCCAATACCAGAAAAAGGGCAGACGCCAACAATGCGATGAGTATGGGACGGTTTTTCCACAGCTTCTTCATGCAGGATGCTCCCAGGCACAAAATTCAACATAATAAGTTTACAACCGCAAAAAAGTGCAATCAACCGCCCATACGTGAACAATGCGTTAAAAAAGGCTGTTTATGATCCCGGTTTTGGATATAAACAGCCCGACCCGATCGCATATTTGGTTGTGAACTATCAATCCAGCCAGCCGATGCTCTTGGGCGGCCATATCCTGGCCACCACCTGTCCCATGACCTGGCTGGTCCTGATGCAGCCGATCATGCTGCTGCGGCTGTCGATGCTGGTCTCCCGATGGTCGCCCATGACGAAGAGGCTGTTGTCGGGAACGGTGAACGGGAAGGTCAGGTCGCAGGTGCCCCACGCCTTTTGGGAAACGTACGGTTCCTGCAGCTCTGTGCCGTTGACGTATACGTTGCCCGCATCGTCCATGTCCACCACGTCCCCGGACAGGGCGATGACCCGCTTCAGGATCAGTCGGTCCCGAGCGTACATGCCGCACAGCTCCCCGGTTTTGATGATGGTGGGCTTGCACAGGATCAGGATGTCTCCATCTCGCAACGTAGGTTCCATGCTGCTGCCCGATACCTCCAGTACGGGCAGAAACAGAAGCAGCAGCATCATTCCGCCCGTGACGGTAAAGAGGAAGGAGAAGAGAAAGGCATAGAACCCACGCCGTCGATGGGCGCGCCGATCCAGTTTGCGGCGCTCCCCTTTGATCTGCGCCAGGGTCGGGATAGCCTGTCCGCGCTGCGTCTGAAAGATCATGATGCCTTCTCCTCCGCCTCTGCTCCCCGCAGGCTCTCCGCCTGTGCCCTGACGCCGGCAAGGTACATGGATGCCGTCTCGTCCGCCGCTTCGAACAGGCCGGCAATCACCGCCGTGACCTCCGCCAACGTCCCGGCGCGCGCCATTCGCTCCGAACGCTCCTTCAGCTTCGCCCTGACCTTCTCCAGCTTGCGCTCCAGCTTCTCCTCCCTTCGTTCCAGCTCGTAGATGATCTCGATCAGTTCCCGTCTTGAATAGTGGCGACAGTCTTTGCTCCTCATGAAACACCTCACATTCTTGAAAGTTGCATCCCCACTATAGCAACCGGTTCCGTGTTCTTAAACGGTGAACTTTTCTCGTGCCGTGCTGCATGCTGTCGCAAAAGGCATGCCGTCTCCCCTATCGACAGCATCCAAACGAATGGCCTACATTATTAACTTCCTGAAAGATTTCGGCTGGAGACTTGCAAAAAGTCGGATATATGATACTATTACAATAGATGAAAAAAAGGAGGCGAGAGGATGCGCTTACAGGAATCCGGAGAGATGTATTTGGAGACCATCCTCATCCTTTCCCAACAGCTGGAGCATGTCCGCTCCCTGGACGTGGCCGAACACATGGGCTACAGTAAGCCCAGCGTTTCCCGGGCCGTGGGGCTTCTGAAGCGGGCCGGGTATTTGCTGATGGATCCCACAGGGTATCTTACCCTCACCGTTTCCGGCCGCGCCGTCGCCGAAAAGATCTACGAACGTCACAACACCCTGTCCCGATTCTTTATCAGCATCGGCGTGGACGAAGAGACCGCCGTGGAGGACGCCTGTAAGGTGGAACACTACATCAGCGACGCCACCTTCGAACGGATCAAATCTTTCACCCTGAAGAACCAGTCCTGAACCGACCGTCGGCAGCCCATGGGCTGCCGTTTCAACAAAGGAGTGCATATGGATCGCATCGTTGATTACGTACGCTGGTATTCTTTCCTCACGTTTGACAGTCTTCCCTTTAACGAGGTGGACAACCTGGTGTTTTGCGCGCTGTCCTATTGGAAATTCCCGGACATGAACTGGAATCGCCGCAAATACACGCTGCGGGAATGCTACGAACAGCTTCACGGAGAACCCGTCCAAATGATGACGACCGAGAAGGACGAAACCATGGCGGATTTCGTTCGGTATGCTGCCGAGTCTAGACGATTCGGTGAGCTGCTGGTCAGCGACTACGTGGACGAGTACTATCCGGAAGTCCCCATCCAGTTCTCAGCGGTCACCTTCCATCTGGACCGGTATACGAAATATATCGCGTTTCGGGGCACCGACAGTTCCATCGCCGGGTGGAAGGAAGACTTCATGATCAGCTTCACCCGGACGAAGGCTCAGGAGATGAGCCTGCAGTATCTGAAGAACCATATCCGTCCTGGCAGGGCCTATTACTTGGGCGGACACAGCAAGGGCGCCAACGAGGTGCTCTATGCCGCCGCGCTGCTTCCCAAAAGCAAGAAGGCCCAGCTCAAGCATCTCTTTATCAACGACGGCCCCGGCTTCTGCAAGGACGTCCTGGATCCCAAACTCATCGAATCCATAGAACCCATCTCCACCGCCATCCGTCCCGAATACTGTGTGATCGGAAAGCTCTTCGAGCCCAAGATCGACGATTGCCGCATCGTGAAAAGCACCCAGAATTCCGGGATGCAGCACTCCATCTTCTCCTGGGGCATCGAAGCGGGGAGCCTTGCTCTGGCTGAGGATTACGACCCTCAAAGCGTTACTTTGAGCGCTCTGGTAGATCGCTGGCTGGAGAACGTGAGTACCGACGAACGCAAGGCGTTTACCGACAGTTTGTTCGATTCTCTTGAAGCGGACGGCTCCCAGACGCTGTTCGACGTGGTGGAAAAATGGCCCTCTTCCATTGAAAACGTAGTCGTATCCATGCTGGGTGCGGATCAGGCCGCCAAGGATACTCTGTTGAAGCTTCCCGAGGCAGCCATCCAGGAGGAGCGAAAGGTCGCCGACAAGGTGACCGTCAAGGTCAAAAAGGAGATCGCCCATCAGCCTTATCTTTTGGACTTATCCATGGGGATCATCGGCATACTGCTTCTGCTGCTCCCCGTCAACTTTTTCAACATATTCATGGCCGCCGGTCTCTTCCTGCTGTTCGCCGCGGAAACTGCCTTTACCGTTCGTCGGCTTATCCGCAACCATTGGAACACGAAGGAGGAGCGCACGAGGATCATCCTGTGCATCATCCTTTTGGTCATCTTCCTGCTGATCCTTGTCAAGGATCAGGCGCTGTTCGTCCTCAGCTCCGCCCTCTTTGGCGGGATATTGCTGTTCTATGCCTACTACACCGCCTCTAAACTGAAACAGGACCGCAGATTCGGCCCCTTCTTTTGGCTGCATCTGATCGAAGCCATCGTCTTTACCCTTTGCGGTCTGTTTATCCTGGTCGCGCCCCAATGGGCGATCCGCTGGTACGCGCTGACCGTAGGCATCATCCTCGTTCTGGACGCTGCCATCCATGCCCTGATCCGTCTGCTGAAGATCAAGAACGAAAAATGAAGTATCGACCCGGAGGTGGACCGACATGAAGATCACGTTTATCGGAGCGACCCATGAAGTGACCGGCAGCTGTACCCTGCTGGAAAACGGGGGAAAATATTACCTGGTTGACAAGGGCATGGAGCAGGGCGTGGACCTGTTCGAAAACGTGCCCATGCCCATCGCGCCGGAGGAGATCAGCGCCGTATTCATCACCCACGCCCATATCGACCATACGGGCATGCTCCCCAAGCTCTACAAGGACGGCTATCGCGGCCCTATCTACGCCACGTCGGCCACCTGCAGCCTCTGCAACATCATGCTCCTGGACGCCGCCCATATCCAGGAATCCGAAGCGGAATGGCAGAACCGCAAGGCTGCCCGTTCCGGCGACGAGGCGGTGGAGCCCCTGTATACGGCGGAGGACGTGCACGGTCTCATGCCCCTCTTTAGAGCCTGCCGCTACGGCGAGACCATCACCTTGGACGACGGTGTCAGTATCCGTTTCACGGACATCGGCCACCTTTTGGGTTCCGCCTGCATCGAAGTATGGCTGCAGGAGGGCAACGTATCCAAGAAGATCGTGTTCAGCGGCGACGTTGGCAACACGGATCAGCCCATCATCCGCGACCCGCAGACGGTGGCGGAGGCAGATTATCTCGTCATCGAATCCACCTATGGAAACCGGCTCCACGAACCTTCGGACGGCGTGGATGCCGTGGCGGATTTTGCGGCCTATATGCAGCAGACCCTGGATCGGGGCGGCAATCTGGTCATTCCTGCCTTCGCCGTGGGACGGACCCAGGAGCTGCTGTACGGCATACGGGAGATCAAGGCTCGGGGGCTCCTCCACGGCCATGACGACGCGCCGGTGTTCCTGGACAGTCCCCTGGCACAGGAGGCCACCGCCATCTTCCGGGACGTCGACGAATCCTATCTGGACGAGGAGGCGCTCAATATCCTTCATCGAGGGGAAAACCCGGTCTGGTTCGACGGGCTGGAGCTCTCCGTGACCACAGAGGACTCCATCGCCATCAACAACGATCCCCGGCCCAAGGTCATCATCTCCGCCAGCGGCATGTGCGACGCGGGACGCATCCGGCATCACCTCAAGCACAACCTGTGGGACCCCAAGAACACCATCCTGTTCGTGGGATATCAGACCGTGGGCACCCTGGGCCACTCCCTGCTCCACGGCGCCAAGAAGGTGAAGCTTTTCGGGGAGACCATCGCCGTCAACGCCCAGATCTGCTCCCTCCACGGCACCAGCGGCCACGCCGACCAGCAGGGGCTCCTCAACTGGGTCAAGGGTTTCGACGCCTGCCCCGGCACCGTCTTTGTGAACCACGGGGACGAGGAGGCTTGCGAAGCTTTTGCAGAGCTGCTTCGAACTACCTTCCCTGCCGTCGAGGTGATCGCCCCCTTCTCCGGCACGGAGTACGATCTTGGGGCGAGCCAGCTGCTATCTGCCCCTGCAGGCAAGCGGATCGAGAAACAGAAGCAGGTCAGGCTGAATCCGCTGTACGAGTCCCTGAAGGCCGTGGCCCGTAAGCTCCTGGATTTGGTAGAACGGATGAGCGGACGGAGCAACCACGAACTCAAAGCTATCGCCCGGGAGATCTCCGCCATCATCGACGAGCACGAACTACAATAATGATCCAAAAGAAAACGACGGAGCCGCGTGGGTTCCGTCGTTTTTCGTTTGTTTGCAATCACTCGTTTTGATACAACAGGCGATATTCCTCGTCGCCTGTGATCTCGTACACCCCTTCCACATCCTCGTCCATCTGCTCGAGGCATGGGCTTTCGGCAGTGTAGACCACGCAGGTGCCGCAGGAAGAGCTGAGCTTCCGAAACACAGGCATCATGCGAGCCGGGATGCCGGCGCCGTTGAGGTTCCGATCGGTCATCAGCGCCGACAGATGAGTATGGAAGGTAGCGACGTACTCCTTCATTTCTTGAGTTCCATCCGATAATCGTCGCCGTCCCGGGTCACTGTGACCGTGTACCCGGACGCGTTGGCGAAGCGGGTGACGTTCTCCACACACACCTGCTCGTCTACCAGCACCGTCAGCGAATCGGAATTCTCAGCCTTAACGGCTCGCTGCACCATGACCACCGGGATGGGGCAGGAATAACCACGCGCGTCTACCATAGCGTATATCCTCCTTCCATAGTCTTCAGGCTTGCTTCTTTGCCCCTTTGGGCAGGTTGAGCAGGGAAATGACCAGCAGGATCACAAAGCCGCACAGGATAACGACCTTGGCGTTCAGGGACACCGCCTCCGCGGCAGGTTTTCCGGCGGCTCCGGCCAGGCCGAAGTTGTGGGAGATGGCCGCACCGGCGATCATGCCGAACACCGCCACCGCGGAATCGCCGTTGCCCTCACCGGCCAGGATCAGCTGGCGGAGGGGGCAGCCGCCCAGGAGCACGGAGCCCCAGCCGGCCAGAGCCATGCCCAGGAAGTTCCACACGTGCGCGCTGTGGGCTACGGGCTGTTCCGCAAATCCCAGCTTGAACGCCGTGAGATTGCCCCATTTGAGGCCGCCCAGGGCCAGCTTGCCGACGATGGTGACGATCAGGATGGCCACGAAGCCATACAGGAGTTTGAAATCCTTGAACATCATGGCGTCACGAAGGCCGCCCACCATGCAGAGCCGGGAACGCTGCGCGAAGGCGCCCACCGCCATGGCGATCAACAGCGCGATGAGGAAGGGTGCGTGCATGGAGCCGGGCCCCTTTTCGCTGATCTTGAACAGCGCCGGGAACAGCAGGAACGCTACGCCGGCGACGATCAGCAGCACGGGCAGCACCGCGCCCTCCGCCGTACCCAGGGTATAGCTACGCTTCAGGGAGAAGCCCCGTTTCAGGAACAGGGTCCCCACGAAGATGCCCAGGGCAAATCCGAGGAGCGCCACCAGCGCGTTCAGGTCGCCGCCGCCCAGACGGAGCATCATCCTGAGGGGGCACCCCAGGAACACCAGGGCCCCGATCATGACGAGAGCGCCCAGCAGGAACCGGGTCGCCGGCGAGGAACCGCCCTTGGCGCGGAACTCGCCCTTTATGAGGGCCATGATCATGGCGCCCAGCACCAGACCGATGATCTCCGGCCGCATGTACTGTACCACCGCAGCGGAATGGAGTCCCAACGTACCGGCGATATCCCGCTCGAAGCAGGCGATACAGAAGCCCATGTTCGCGGGATTTCCCAGGGCGCTCAATGCGAGCGCGGCGATGCCTACCGCCACGCCGGACAGAACGACCATCCAATTCACTTTTTTCATATGTACCTCCACAGGCCGAACGCATCGGTTTTCTGTTTCCCATTATAGATTTCTGGTCGACAAAAATCGAATGGGAAATACAGATGGAACGCCCTATAAATCGGTTATTCCGATGAAAGAATAGCGCTTGTCTGGCTCTTGACGTGCTGTATGAACCGCAGCTCCGTGGAGGTCAACAGTGCATCCCTGGGCCAGACGGTATAGAGTTTTCGTTCCTCCGTCATGGGTGAAAATGGAAAGGCCAGGAGCTTTCCGGTCCGTATCTCTTCGGAAACGGCCAAGTCGGAGATGATCGATACGCCGATGCCCTCCGCCACGCTCATCTTGATGCTCTCCGGGTTGTCCATCCGCGCTACGATGTTGGGCGTCTGCACCCCCAGGCGCTGCAGAAATGCGTCGGCGGCGTGCTGTGTGCCGGAGCTTTCCTCCCGGGCGATCATGGGTAGATCCAGCAAATCGTTCCCCGTTTTGCCTGCCGCCTGCATGGCGCGATAAGCATCTCTGTTCTCTGTGATCAGTACCAGATGGTCCCGGGCGATCTCCTGGAAGATCAGCGACCTGTCGCCGTTCCTATATCCGACGAGGCCGATGCGCACCTCCCCCTTCTTAACGCAGTCCAGGATGTGCTCGCTGTCCCCTCGACGCAAAATATACCTGACGCGGCTGTGCTTCTTCAAAAAGCCGGACAGGAGCTTGGGCAGCAGGTATTGGGCGGGCACGGTGGAGGTCCCGATGCGCAGCGGCTCCTCTCCCCCCTCCGTCCGGTGCTCCTGCAGTGCATCCACGCGGGACAGGATGTCCTTGGCGATGGAATAAACCCGCTTTCCTTCCTCGGTCAGGATCACCTTTTTTCGCGCGCCTCGTTCGATGAGGCAGGCGTCCAGTACTTCCTCCAGGGTGCGTATGTGCATGCTGACGGTGGACTGGGTCAGGTGCAGATCCTCCGCTGCCTTGGTGAAGCTGCAGTATTCCGCCGTGGCCACGAAGACCTCCAGCTGTCGAATGCTGATATCGAGCATGTCCTCTCCTTCCTCGGTCATGGGAAAAATCTATGTGACTTTTTCCCTCGGCTGTGCTATCCTGTAACCATGAAAGCCATCTATCTCGACAACGCCGCCACGTCCTTCCCGAAACCGGAATCGGTGGCCCGTGCCATGGTCCGTTACCTCAACGAAGTTGGTGCGCCGCTCAACCGCTCCGTCTATCAGAACGCGCAGGAAGCGGAGCTGGTCACCCTGTCCCTCCGGGAACAGCTCAAGCGGTTCTTCCATTTCCCGGGGAAAGCCACCCATGTGATCCTGACGCCGGGCAACACCTATGGGCTGAACTTCCTGATCAAAGGGTATCTCCGCCCCGGGGACCACGTGATCGTCAGCAGCATGGAGCACAACGCCGTCATGCGGCCCCTGCTGCAGATGCCGGAAGTCAGCTTCGACCGAGTTCAGGCGAATCGGGAAGGGTTCATCGATCCTGACGACATCCATGCCCTCATACGCCCCAACACGAAGCTGATCCTGATGGCCCATGGCTCCAACGTTTCCGGATCGGTCCAGGACGCGGAGGCCTTCGGCGCTATCGCCGCCCGCTACGGTATCCCCTTCGCCCTGGACGGAGCTCAGACCGCCGGTCATTATCCCCTGGACTTTCAGCGATCCCAGCTCAGCGCCCTGTCCGTACCCGGTCACAAGGGGCTCCTTGGGCCTTCCGGCATCGGCGCTTTGCTGGTGACGGAGGAGATGGCCAAGATGCTCACGCCCCTGGTGGCCGGAGGCACCGGCAGCGTTTCCGACAGCGAGTATCTGCCCGCGTATCTTCCAGACCGGTTCGAATCCGGCACCATGAACCTGCCGGGCATCTACGGCTGGGAGGCTGCCATGAGCTATATCTCTGAGCGAGGCATCGACAGCCTGCGAGTCCATGAATCCCAGCTGACGAAGCGTTTCCTGGCGGGCATACGGGAAATCCCCCGGGTGCGTCTGTGCGGCCCAGCCGATACCGAAAACCGGGTCGGCGTCATTTCTCTGGACTTTCCGGATCGGGACAACGCCGCCGTCTCCTATGAGCTGGAACAGCGCTACGGCATCCTGATCCGCTGCGGCCTTCATTGCGCTCCTTCGGCCCACAAGAGCCTGGGGACCTTCCCCAATGGCACGGTCCGATTCTCCCTTGGCTATGCCAACACCGAAGCAGATGTGGACGCGGCCGTCGCCGCCATCCGCACCCTGGCTTGATCAGCGGAGAAAGATGCGCTTGCCGCACTCATATTTCTGAACCGTTCCGATGCGCTGGGCGCTGAGAACGGTCTTTTTTAGGTCTGCGAACATCCCATCCGCGTCCTCCGGGGCGCAGGCGATCAGCAGCCCGCCGGAGGTCTGCGGATCGAAGAGCATGTCCTGTACGCACAGCTCGATCCCTTCCATGTCCACCGCCTTCTCGGCAAAGGTTCGGTTCCGATACGCACCTGCGGGGATGAGGCCGTATTTCGCCAGCTCCTTCGCCTCCGGAATGAGGTCGAGAGCCGCCGTTTCGATATCCGCTTGGGTATCGCTGCCCTCCATCATCTCGAAGCAATGGCCCATGAGCCCGAAGCCCGTTACGTCCGTACAGGCGTGGACGTCATATCGTACCATCACGTCCCGGGCGGAACGGTTGAGGGTGGTCATGAGCTCGTACATGCGACGTTGTCCCTCCTCCGATACCATGTCCGCTTTGGCCGCCGTGCTGAGTATGCCGATACCCAGGGGCTTGGTAAGGAACAGCACGTCCCCCGGCCTGGCCCCGGAATTGGTCAAAACCCGATCCGGATGGACGAATCCGGTGACCGCCAAGCCGTACTTCGGTTCGTCGTCGTGGATGCTGTGGCCGCCGGTGATCAGCGCCCCCGCCTCGTATACCTTGTCGTAGCCGCCCCTAAGGATGTCGTGGACCGCGTCCATAGGCATCTTCTCTGGGACCGCCATGATGTTCAGGCACAGCTTAGGCTCCCCGCCCATGGCGTATACGTCGGACAAGGCATTGGTGGCTGCGATCTGCCCGAACAGATAGGGATCGTCGGCAATGGGCGGAAAAAAATCCACGGTCTGGACCAGGGCCAGCTCGTCGGAGATCTTATACACCGAAGCGTCGTCGCTGTGATCGAAGCCCACCAGAAGATTCGGATCGGAATGGACCTTGATATCCTTCAGCAATTGGGCCAGGACCCCAGCGCCCACCTTGGCTCCGCAGCCGGCGCATTTGCTCAGCTTGGTCAGCTTGACCGTTTCCTTTGCCATGGACTCACCCCTCTTTTATCGTTTCTTTCGATAGTATAGCACGAGGGTCACGGTTTGTAAACACAGCGTTTGTTTGCTTTTCTACCATCGTTATTCCTAATTAAAATGTTCTGCTCTCATATCCCGCACGATCAGCGCGGAGACAAAAAACGATTGTCAACGGTATTTGCGTCCTGTATAATGGAAAAAAACGCTGGAGACATTTTATATGAATCATATCGGCACGAAACGATTGGAAACCGACCGTCTCATCCTTCGGCCTTTCATTCCGGAGGACGATGCTCCCATGTTCCGAAACTGGGCCAGCGATCCTATGGTGACCCGATACCTGTCCTGGTCTCATCACACGGATCCCTCCGTCACGCGAGAGTCGATCGGGCGCTGGATCGAAAGATACCGCGAGCCGTCCTATTACCATTGGGCCATCGAGTTGAAATCTTTGGGCGAACCCATCGGGAGCATCAGCGGTGTAAGGATCGACGAAGGTACCTGCTCCGTAGAGATCGGATACTGCATCGGCCGTCCCTGGTGGGGACAGGGCCTTGTGGCAGAGGCCGTCCGTGCGCTCATGGCATTTTTCTTCGACCAAGTCGGCGTACAGCGCGTCATGGCGTGTCACCATCCGGATAATCCCAATTCCGGCCGCGTCATGCAAAAATGCGGCATGACCTACGACGGCGCCTGGCCCAGGGATGAAGCGTCGGTCGATTTGAAGTGGTATTCTTTGTCCAGGGAGGAGTATCTACACCATTAGGATGCTGCAAAGGGGAATTGTCAAAGCGCGTTTTTCGGGCAGGCTTTGACGCACTCCATGCACAGGATGCACTCCGTTCCGTTCGCTCTGTTTCGTGAATTGTCCGTCACGTCCACATCCATCGGGCATACCCGCTTGCATTTGCCGCAGGAGATACATTTGCTCGTATCGCAACGGACGCGGATCAGGGAAAAGTAGCTCATGGGTTTTAAAAACACCGTGATGGGACAGATATATTTGCAGAACGCGCGGTTGTCCTTGAACGCGAAGGCGAGGGCTATGCCCGTGACGTAGTATGCTACATTCCCGACGACGAACGCCCAAAACATGATCCGTTCGATATGGCCGACTTTGGCGAGGAATAGAGCCGCAACGAAAATCAGGGAGACAGCGAATGTGACGTATCGGATCCATCCGATCTTTTTCCGCGGCCCCTTCGGTACCTTGTAGGGAAGGAAATCCAGGACCATCGCCGTCCAGCACGCATATCCGCACCACCCCCGGCCAAACAGCAGCGGGCCGAAGATCTTTGCCACGGCATAGTGTATCGTCGCGGCTTCGAAAACGCCGGTGAACAGATAATACCAGAATCCCTCGATCTGCATATTCTCGCGGCAGATCAGCCCAAGATACACCAGCATATATAGTCCGACCAGCAGTTGGACGATGCGCCTGGCGTGCTTGTACTTTCGAATGAACAGAAAGAGCCCCAGCGAGATGGAAAGCCCGATATAGCTGAAATTGAGAAGGTAGAATAGATTCCCTTTCGTCAGCCACAAGGTGATCGCAACGGTTTCAAAGATGACCAGCATAAGGATGGGTTTCCAGTATTTCTTCAAATGATCGCCCCCTTGACATAACATACAAAAAATACTAATCCGCTTATAATAAAGCGAAGCATTGCCAAAATGGATAAGCTTGGTGGCGGGACTCTGCCCCTGCCGCTGAAAACACCGCACCGCGGTGTTTTCTATACGCGGCTTCGAGTCCCGTCCATTGAAGATAAAGCAAAGCGACGCCCA